>JAAUXT010151320.1_pt1 | contig 33601 bp, 26 predicted proteins | sample 7278171 | NCBI WGS metagenome assembly JAAUXT01 (sample SAMN14350112, study PRJNA611818) | marine sediment metagenome | isolation source: surface marine sediment (1.8m) | place: French Polynesia: Moorea | collected 2018-08
CAAGGCAAATCAGAGCAAGCCAAATCAGAGCAAGCCAAATCAGAGCAAGCCAAATCAGAGCAAGTGAAATTTCCTCAAATCACCGCGAGCTCCATGGAGCTATTTTTGTCTGCCTGCAGTTGGGCACTTTCTGTCCAAGCAAAATTTTCATTCGGGCATCACGTACGATTTGTTTGTGTTGTGCCTTTTGCAGCCATTCTCTTGAGATCCAACATGACTTGTCCATTTTTCAGGTGAACATTTTTGTATTCACAAGTACGCGCGAAGATACGCACCCACAAATTGTCTGTTTTATGAGGGTCTTCAAACAATGTTATGGGCGAAACAACGGCCATAAACAACACAATCGAGAGAAAGCGGAGATCAAGTGATCTTCGCAGGTGCTGTTCGTTTTCGTGTCTCAAACTTTGGGCTCCGGCTCCCATTGAGTGCACTGCAAACGAGGTTCTGCTCAAAGTCCCCAGGTGCATGAAACGAACCGCACCCCTGGTTCACCTTTGGGATTTCTGGACCTCTCTGGATCAAATGAGCTTACCGCATCAATTGGTCTGTTTGCTGCAGGCATTTGAGACACTGTAAGCGGAGTACCCTGCAGAAAGCCATGTCCCTGGCGCAAACAGCATGAATGTTGACTTCGGGATGGATGGCGCAGGAGCGTGCTGTTTGTTGGTACATAAACGTGGATGCACGTATCCAATGACCGCAAAATGGTTTTCTCCAGTGCGTTGCGCAAAATCTGGGGTGGTAGGGGAAAGAAATTTGGAACTTAGGTCTTCAATTCACCGCTGTGTACCCAGAGGTCAGGTTGCACTTGAGGATTTGCACGCCCTGCTTGAACCAAGTGTACAAATCGAACGGTCCCGCGCACGGCTCGCTGCTGCTGCGTTTCGGATCGATCTGGAGATCGAACGCGGCCCCGTCTCGCCGCAATCAACACGCACCGTGACGACAGCAACATGTAAACACAAACACGTCGCGGAGCCAGTCAACCGTGACAACACGGGAGTCAGGCAACGCGAAAACAATGCGCACACACATGCGTGTGTGTTTGTTTGTGGATACAGTGGATCCACTGACGTGGTGCACTTGAAGTACTGAGGCTGTGTACTCGACCAAATAAGGTAAAAGTTCACATTGGTACTCATTCATTTGAATTGTGTACTTTGCACGTGTACGTCTACGTGCACGTGAACACCAAATTTTGTGAGGTCCGATGTATTTCTGTTGACAACAAAACTGTTGCCAGTGTACAGAGGCTCCGTACCAGGCTAAACAGCGTTTTGTTGGCACGTTTTGGCACCCTTTGTGGCGTAAAACGTTCATTGTCTTGTCGACGATCCATGCAATGGATGCAAAACACCTTGTGTCAAATCTGCCTCAGAACGCAAGAGCAAGTCCCATGAAATGTGTTTTCGGCGTTTCACTTGGGGTGGTTTACAGAACGGTCTCACTCATTCTCGTGGAACGAACTGAGACTTCATTGAAGACCCGTTGCTCGCTGCACGGATGTACGAGTGGATAAACAAACTCTCCCAGAACTTTTACGGCGAGCATGATAACCTGAGCAGACAATGTTGTGACAACAAAGCACGTCGTCCTGTGTCCCAACAAAGGGATTTGTGTATCTGTCTTGAGGACGAACCACAACAGCATGTCAGACGCGTCTTTTCCGCACACAGAATAATTGTCTCGCACACAGACTTATTCAAATCGTTTCTGTCCGTACAGGACACCATTGACATGTATCAGTATGAAACTTTCTCACACGGGGCTCACGGCCAAGCAAAAAAAAGGCCTTCCGTACAGGATTTCAAATGCTTGATAAAAAGGCCTTCACGTGTTGCGTTACTGTGTAAAAATCAATGCTCGCTGCATGTGCTTCACACAAACTTGCAAGTGAACGGACACTGCGCCACACTGCGCCGTCAATGTGCAATGAAATATAGACGCTGGGACGTTGCATCGTTGTTGTGGGTGCACAGCGCACTGAAAGACCACAATGCTGGGAGAGCCTTGAGGTGCCTGTTCAGAGACCCAACGCGCGTCGCATCCAGCGTGAAACAGGCCTGAACGGGGTTTCAGCCCCTATGCCCCCGACACGTGTCACTGACATCGAGACTCAACGCACCTCCCAACACCTGACACAGGCATAGGCAGTGTTCTGTTGAAAACCAGCACACTCTCGGATTGTATCTCTTGAATGGGCGGACAAGTGATTTGATCAAGCCGACATGACTGTTTACACAGATCACAACACAAGATTCACAGAAACATGTGACTGCAGCTCATTGAAGAGTGTTGCACTGGACATGGACCAGATTGGGGCTGTTGTACGAGGCTGATCCCAACAGTCTTCGACGGCCGATGTGCATTTTGCTGATCGGTGAAGATCTTTGCATTCCCATTGGTCAGCAATGGAATCAGGTGATTGGGACACGGAAGAAGTCAATCGGAATGTCACGCCACTGAAATCATGCACGTCAAAGACTTTTGGGATCAGTAACTGCTAAGTCTCCCCAAATGTTGAGGATGATGTCATCACTGATGCGACGCTTCCGGTGCCGCGCGGGGGCGCTGGTGTCGCTCGCACCCACTTCCGGTTTGAGTCTCGTTCGCGCGCAGGACGACGCGAGGGGGGGACACTGTTTCAGTGTTCACGCATGCGCAGATGCTGCGCCTCAGGGGCGGTTTGGGAGGACGTCCAAGCGAACTGGATTGGTGTGCCGGCGAACGATTCACTCAGGTACGGGACCAGTGGAGGTCAACATGACTCGGTTGTTTCAGCGCCATCTGACGCGAGATTCAGGGTGTGGAATCGACGGAATCTTCAGGAAAACGTTGTCGCAGCTGAAAGCGGTTGTCGTGCGCAGGGCGACTGGTCATTTCCACACCGAAACGCATCTACAGGGTGTGGAATCCTGTTTCAGGGTGCTGGAGTGGAAGCAACAGAGCGTGTCGATCTTGACGGCACACAGGAACAACAGTTTGTACAAGGGTGTTGGATCTTTGGTCTGAGGGTGTTGGACCAGCATGGCAAGCGTATATTTTTTGCACGTGACTGCTCAGTGTGCTTCAGGGTACCGGTATGGCAGGGTGTTGCCGAGGCATGACCCGCGGCCTGTCTTGTCTGCAATTGCGCCGTGTGCTTCAAATGTGTAGAATCCTGTTTCAGGGTGTTGGAACGGCAGCGTCATGGGTTGTGGCTCCAGTCAGCAGGGTGACGGATCCCTCCCCGTACAGAGGGACCTAAAACGCCTCAAGCAGCAGCTGCAGAAGTGAGTACAGTCACCCCCGCCCAATTCAAACTCAGCCAATCCGAACTCGACAGTTAGAATTAGACTGATTGGAAATCTGGCCGCAAAGAACACATCGTGATCATCATTCTCTGAATTGAAGAGAAGAAAATTTGGAACGTCTGTTGAAATGAGAGACGCACCTTTGATTCTGGCTTTGAAGCAGCGGCCACACAGGACGCGTTTATTTTTGACGCGCGTCAAAATTGAAGCGCGTCAAAAATAAATGTGTCCCACTATTTTCAATTAAACTGGCCACACAGGAGGCCTCAATTTTGACGCATGGCTCTGGAACATCTCTACAGACCCTATATGACCGCCCCTTCAAACAAAGATACGTATTGCGCCCCTTTTTTGTCCAACAATTACAGTTCCTCCCTGGTACGTTGTCCTGTCCCCACGTCTACGTGGACTTGTTCACGTTTCAGGGAGGTGGGGAAGAACCCGGACATCGACCTGACGGACTTCGAGAACTGGGGCAAGAACATCCGCTACAAACAGATCTTCTCTTGCGCCCCGAAGACACTCAAAGAGCTGCAGGTAAATTGAATGGGAGAACTCCATCGTCACACCCTCCAGCCCCTCGATCAGTCTCTTTTTGGCCCGAGGGTGGTGGGGCAAATACCCGTCTGCCGGGATTAACAGTGGCAGATCAAGATTTGGTTATATGCACGAGAGGACGGTCCCAACGTTTAAAACAAATTGAAGAAGGAAGATATTTTGCATAGGCAGCGAAAGATTAGTGGGCAATGTAGCGATAAAGAGTGCAAGCGCTCATGCAGCGTGTTTCTGGGCAATCGGGAGGGTGTGGTGGTCCTGTAAGGGCGCGTTTGTCTTTCAGGCGGTGGTGCGCGCTTGCCGGAAGTTCGCAGTGCGCGTGCGCGCCGTCGGGTCCAAACACTCGTGGGCTCCGACGTTCGGTGACGAGGGCTCCATGATTCTGGGCATGCGAGAACTGAAGCGAGAGGACGGGGACCAGATCCTCCTGGTCCAGGTGAGAGGGGGGAACCAGATCCTCCTGGTCCAGGTGAGAGGGGGGAACCAGATCCTCCTGGTCCAGGTGAGAGGGGCGGGAACCAGATCCTACTGACCCAGGTGAGAGGGGCGGGAACCAGATCCTCCTGGTCCAGGTGAGAAGGGCGGGAACCAGAGGTCCTTGTTCAGTTTGAGACCAGTGCGATGCAAGGACCTGTTGCTCAACTTATGTACACCAGTGCCTTGGAGCAACTGACCCTGGGTGGGCAGGAGGTGACCCAGTCTCGCGAGATCCAAAACAAACAACACAGACCAGTTCAGGTCCCACGAAACTGGGTTACCTCCCCCCCCCTGTGTGTGTTCACCCTGACCCAGTTTGTCTGGTGTTGGTCTCAGACTGGACCAGCCCCACCGGTCAGCCGTGCGTGTTTGACCAGGTCAAAGTGATCTGCGTGATTTGGACCTCACTTGAAACACTGAGCAGGAGAGGCGGATCAATGCTTTTCTTTTTGTTCAGACACAGAGAACGAATCACGTTTGACCCAGTAGAACCTCCCGCACCCTTCCTCGGTGTGTCTCAGGCTTGGCGCGCGCAGAGCATCGAGTCAAAAATCTCATTGACGCTCAAACAAACCATATTGATTTTACAAGGCAAATGTTTTTTCTTGGAAGAATGGAAGATCTAGGGAGAGTATTCCTCTAACTTTTGATATATTTTGCTTGCTGAAAACCTGAAAGTTCAACCAATGTTTTGACTACAATCCTGATGGCACGTTATTGAGGGTCAAAACAGCGTCGAATCACGTGCAGTGCACGCCCCCTCCCGTTCACAGTTCTCACCACCCCACTTTCCGCCGCAGGACCCGAAAGACCCGCACGCGCCGAAGCGTGTTTCGGTGATGACCGGCTGCACGACGGGAGAACTGATGGCGTTCGAGGTCAGCCACGGCGTGTGTCTCCCGACCAACGTCATCCTCACCGACGTGACGCTAGGGGGCGTCGTCGGGCCCATCTGTCACGTGAGTGGATGCGCGCGCAGAATTGGTAGTTTGGGGGTTTCAGAAGCGCCAAAATGTGCAGCATTGTGGGATTGATGGTCAGGGCTGTTGCACTGGTGGTGTTTTCTGTCTCGAATTGTTGCCGAATCTCGACCAAATCAGGATCTGTACGAACGAAAAAAAAAGACTCATACTGAACATTTGAGTCTCGATTGCTGTGCAAACGTGACCCGAATAGTGAGTATTCGTCTTTTGTACAGCGTTCGAGTGCACCCTCTCGTGTACACACACACACACACCACACACACACACACACACCACACACACACCACACACACACACACCACACACACACACACACACACACACACACACACACACGGACAGAGGTAGTTCCGTGGCTGCTCGTGCAGTCGTGGAAAACATGCCTCCACGGGAATCTGCTCGTGTGATGGGGCTGCAGCTCTTGCTCTTTGTTGTGCAGGGCGTGGGGCGGGACAACCAGACGGTGTGCGATTACATCTGGGGGATGCGGATCGTCAACAGCGATGGAGATCTCGTCGAGTACAACAAGGACAAAGACCCGGAGATGATGAAGGCTGTGCAGGTCAGTACTTGTGAAACTACCTCCCATTATCACTCTCCAGGGGTCTGCCTTGCGGTTGCTTTTCTTTCCTGGCAGACACGTATATATAGGCATTTTTGGTCTTTGCAGACAGGTTTCCCATGTCTTGCAATTTTTGGGATCAAGTAATATGAGTCTGTAATCCAAGAAACTTGATTGTCTTCGTCCTGAAATGTTACGCTGTGAACGGCACTCGTCGTTTCGCAGTCCTGTGTTGGGATATTGTGGCGACGTCGCCAAACTGTCCTGGTTGGCAAACGGTCTTGCAGGTTATACCGGGGGTTACATCTGGGGTACGCTGGTTGGCCCATATGGAGTTACACTGGGAAGGAGGAACACAGGGAGGTACACCAGGAAATCCACAGGGATCCACCAGGGGGTGTTACAAATAGGACAGAGGGAGGTACGATGGGTGGTGCAATGGAATGTGTTCTATGAGGTGCGCCAGGTGGGACACTGTGAGCTATTCTTCATGCTAACCCGGGAGGTACATCATGAGGCACATCAGGATATACACTGGGGACCGGGCACAAGGGATGTGCACCTCGCGGTGCACTGGGGTATTTTTTTCTCTGCCACACCAACCGAACGTGGGGGGATGGACCCGCTGGAAAGTAAACCAAGAAGAACAAGCACCCCACACATGGGCCTGTGGTCAACAGTCTCACGTTCCACGCAGCGCATCTGACGTCACAGCTAAATCTCGCTATTTCAGGGCAACTTTGGGCTGTTTGGCATCATCTACGACATCACGTTCGATATGCAGCCGATGGTGATCGTGAAGACCATCAATGACTTCGAGCACACCGTCCAGGATGTCTTCTACGACAAGAAGTACCTCAAGAAACTGCTCGACGAGAATCACTCCGTCGAGATCTTCTGGTACCCGTTTAGTGGGTGAGTTAGACTGGTACCCGTTCTTCAGATGAGTGAGATTGGTGAGACTGGTACCTGTTCAGTGGGTGATTGAGACTGGTACCAGTTCAGTGTGTGTGTGAGACTGGTACCCGTTTGGTGGGTGAGTGTGACTGGTACCCGTTTAGTGGGTGAGTGTGACTGGCACCCGTTTAGCGGACCGGCATCACCAGTCTCATCCAGTCTGGGTCTCCTAATCAGAACAAACGGTTCTGGTCGCAGTGATGGCTCTTGGGCCTGTGTGGTAAGTACGGCGAATACGTGTACCCGTTGAGTCAATGAGACTTTCTGGTACCCATCACCGTACACACCCGTGTGTAAGTCACACTGGTGCACAAAACGCACCCAAGTTTTTGCCTTTGTCTTCTGGTATCAAACCACATCAAAACAAAAATCTTATACCCATGTGAAAGACGCGCCCCGACTTTGGCTTCTGATTTTGGGATAAACAGGTGCGTCTTATACACGGGTAGATACGGTTTAAAAATTCTGTCTGCAGGATGTCTAAGAAGGAGACGTTCGAGTCTCTGATCGAGGCAGAGATCGACGACGGAGAATGGGACGTCAAGCTCGACAAGTGCTGGATGCGCATCATCAACCCGGAGCAGAACGCAGGTGCGTAGCGTGTCGATCGCTACTATTTCTTTCAGTGCTACAGCTGTCGGGTTCAGATTCCTGCTCCCACAACTCATCCGCAAGAGTGTATTTTCTCAATCAAGGACTTTTCCAATCTGTTGTACAGAATCATGGCTATAAACCCCCCATACCTGCTGGTGAGGCCAGATTCAGTACACCAACCGGTGATGTGGCTCAAAGTCAGGAAGGAATTGAACCCCTGGTCCTGACAAAGCAATTCAGACCCTGTACTCTGATTCTTTTCCTTCCTTTTTGGGTATACCATTGAAGACAAACGGGAAATTTGTGGACAGACCGCGTCCCCCCTTTCCCCTACAGTATCCAGGGGGCGCAACCTGAACGTTATCTCTTCAACAGGCAAGGTGGCGCCACAGAGCTACTACGACTGGGAGAACTTCGTCGCGTGGTGGGACAAGGCGCTCTTCAAGGTGGCGGGGGATCCGATCGGGTTCGGGGAGAACGAGCGCCTCACGCCCTCCTTCATGAAGTTCCAGTTCGGACGCGTCAAGCAGACGTTCGAACCGGAGATCATCCAGCACCTTCCACACGCCATTCACTACAGGTCAGTATGCGCATGCGTGGCGCCTGCCAGGTAGCGCAGAATATTTTGTCCTTTGCGAGGGCTTCCAGGGTACGGCACTGTCCCTTGCAGGAAGCACATCCACCAGATCTTCAAGACCCAGTTTGTTGAAAAGAGTGCTTCTCCACGTGCGCTGTATTTTGTGCATAGTACACACATGCGTGGTGCCACTGTTGTAGGAAAACACAGAGCACCTTTCACTGCATAACGAGTGCACCCAAACAATTTGACGACACGTTGTTTGCTGCGAGTGCACCCTGGACACCTGACGATGCACTTTCAAGTACAGGCAGTGCATCCTAATAGTTTCGCAAAGCTGCTAGAAAGAGTGGACCCACCAGACTTGTACACTTTCTCTGTTGCAGAGAGTACATCCACCAGAGCTTCAAAGTGGACAACATGGAGTGGGCGATTCCGCTGGACAAGAATTATGACGTCATCAGGAAGGCCATGTACCCGCTGTTCGACATGATCAACAAGCGTGCGCAGGTCAGTGCAGAAAGAGAGGACCTATGTGCTTACACAGATCCCCCTAATACTAGGGTAGATTTGCACTTTGCGATGGCAAAACAGGTGTCAGGAAGCATCGTCAAGCGCCTTGGTTTGATTGGCCGTTGACGAGCCATGTCTTCCGTGTTGACGTTGCCTGCAGCTAACACTGCCTATTCGCGCGTTGCAGGACGGGAAGTTTCCGCTGTCGCTGGTGGGCGAGATGCGGATCCAGGCGGACAGCGACATCTACCTGTCTCCCGCCAGATTCAGTGAGTTGGGGGTCAGGGGTCAAGGAAACAGGGGTAGGGCAGGGGTCAAGAAGGTCAGGTGTCACAGAGACAAGGGTGTGGCAGAGGAAGGAAGCCAGGGTTGAAACAAAGGTTTTGACAAGACTGGGTCTGGACAGACGCCAACAAGGACAGGTGCCCAAGATTCGGTGCGTGAGCGCCGGTGGTGAGCGCTCCTTGGGTGACGGACACGGGTTGGGTGAGATAAGGGGGAAAGGTGCCACCAGGGCCGGGACACGGGTGGATCCCGGTGGGCCCTCCATCTTCCTGTCCCCCATCAAATTCAACAAGACGATGACTTTCCTTTTCCTCCACGCATTCAGAGTTAGGGGGCTCCACGGGACTCCCATAGGTCTAGGACACAATTTTGACTTCGGACGGCAGAAATCTGAGGGATTGCAACAATTTGTGTGAAGCAGGCGCAAATCTCTGAAGGCCTGTGGCAACACTGTCAAATGTTCTCGTTGTGAACTTTGCAGGCAGAAAGGATGAGGGCGGGACAGGGCTGACCCTCTATGTGGAAATTCTCTCCTTCTCGGTGAGTATTGCTCAGGTCTTGGAGTCAAATTTCCTCTTCCATGGACACGGAACATGGTTTGACCTGAAAACAGTTTTCAATAGCTGCCAAACCCTTGTGTCAGACGTCTTGCCTTGTGCTTCAATTGTGCTTTAATTGCTGACGCTCGGCTGGATGCAGGACTGCACCTGCGCCCTGTCCCCTGCTACCCTGACCTGCAGGAGCCAGTGACGCAACCTGCCCCCGACCTCTGCCTCCCTGCCCCACAGGGGTCAAGGACCCCACCTACCCGACCCCTGCCTCCATTTCCTACAGGGGTCAGGACCCCACCCCTGGATCCCTGCACCACACTGTCGCTCTGTTGTAGGATACGCCCGGATGGGCGGAGCTGTGTAAGGACCTCGCCCAAGTGTGGATGAAGCTTCCAGGGGCGCGCATCCACTGGGCCAAGTACTGGCCCGACCTGCCCAACTTCAAGGCCACCCTCCGAGATGTGAGTCACGTGGTGAAGTCACGTGTTCAGTTCAATGTTATTTTGTGTTGGACAATTGAATTCTTTCAAATATAGCTTCAAAGTGGTCCTTCATCTCGTTGTCAAAATGTCAAAAGGTATCTGGAGTCAAAAGGGCATAAGACCTTTTTCACCTTGCAGTCGTCCGTATGGTACCATCTTGAGGTACTTTTCTTGTGGAAAGGTACCACTCACTTGGAAAAGCTCGGAGTCAAAATGACCTTGTACCCTTTTGAAGCGGATGCCTTCTGACCAGCTAACATCGTCGCCGTAGCATCGCTCTTGCTTTGTGTCCCTATCTCGGTCCTTATCTGCTTGTGAACAACGTTTTGCATTGTAGCAAAGCCACGCCCCTCACATCTGCATTTTGAGTGCCCTTGGCAACGTCCCCATGGATACATCTCTGTTTGCAGCACTACAAGGCAACGATCCCGAAGTTCCTGCAGCAGCTGGACAAGTCTGGGGCGGATCCAGACGGCATCTTCTACAGCGGGAACCTGGAGGAGATCCTGGTGCCTGGGGGACATCCTGGGTGGAAGAAGAGGATCCAGCAGCTGCAACAACAGCAGCAGCAGAGCAGCTGAATCAGCAAAGGGTGGGGTGGGGATAGGCGGGGCCGGGGCAGGGTGGTGGGGATGGAGGAGGGTTCAGGTAGGTTGGGGATTGGGTGGGGACAAGAGCTGGGGCTGGGACTTGGGTTGGGGCTGGGGTGAGGGTGGGATGAGGATGGGCAGGGGTGCGGTGCGGGCGGGTGGGGATTGAGCAGAGGTGGGGTGGGGCAGGAAGTGGGTGGAGACAACTGGGGCCGGGGCGGGCAAATTGAAGGGGAAGGGCAGGGAAAGGAGCAAGTGCAGGAGCAGGGATCATAGGGCGGGGACAGGTGGGGGAGGCCAAGGTGGGGAAAAGGGCGTGGACTGGACTTAGTGGGCGCTCGGCCACCAGACAGCCGTCGATCGATAGCTTCGCCACAGTCCGCAGAATGGACGAAGCCAAAACGTACGCACACAATCACAAGCTATTTGTCTCAAATTGCGTGTCGCCCCGACTGATTTTTTACCAAAGTTACAACGTCTTTCGCTGCACCTGCCAACTCCCTTGTTGGCTTCAAATCAAACGTTACGCCTCTTCCAATTTGGAACAAAACCAGCCGCGCTTGAGCCCATCTTGGCAGTCAACCCCTCTGATCGTGTGCCGGATCTGCCCCTGGGGAATACCGGTTGAGTATTTTGTGTACTGGTGAGCCTTCTTCAGCGGATCCAGGGGAATGGAGCCTTGATCTCTGAAGGGCTTCTCACATTGGGTCACGCGCGGTCGTTTTCTGGGCTGACGTCAAAATACCACCATTGAGTTCAATGTTAAATTTTGACGCTGACGTCAAAAAACGACCGTGCGTCACCAATTAAGCGTCGAGATATGTGTGCGCAAAGGCGATTGGGCCTCATTTGTAGACCTCCAGTTTTCCGCCACAGGTGCAAGTGTTTGTCCAGAGTTCCTTGTTTGCCTCCCAACTCAGTTCGGGCAGGTCTGTGCTCCCCACCCCTGGATCCGGTGCAGAACAAACAAAAATGCGCTTCATCAAAATCTTGCCATTGTTGTGTACCTGTGATATGTAAATACAACATTCTCAATAAATTAGGAAACGTCCTTTGTTACCTGCCGCTTTTCAAGCCCCATTGTCAATGCGATGAAGACAGAAGGCGTTCCCTATGAACGGACCGGACCAAACCCAGGATCTGCCCCTTGGTTGGTGCGTGTGCGCGAACTTCGTCTGTCTTTGCGTGTCTCGCGTGCGAAGACCGGTCCTGTGTGGTAATGAATGCAAGTCATGCGTGCGCGTGTGTGTATGTGTGTGTGTGTGGTGACAGAGAGGGAGTTGCGTCTGTGTGCGTCAGAGAGTTGGGGGAAGCAAAGGTGTCAGCACGAGTTTGTGTGTTTTGCGCGCGCGTTGTGTGTGTGTGTGTGTGTGTGTGTGTGTGCGTGTGTGCGTGTGTGTGCGTGTGTGTACGTGTGTGACATCGCGCATGTATCACATCAAGGAACACATTGTCCGAACCGAATACAGGCCTGTTTCATACTGGATGCGCCTGCGAAAGTCAATAGGAACTGCGTCGCCGCTCGCATTGCGAAAATCAGTATTTGTTGCTTCATTCCTGTGGACGTCAATGGGTCTGGATGCGCATGACGCACCCAGTGTGAAACAGGCCTCAGGTGAGAAGAAACACTGTCTCCACTGTACACATACTGTCTCGAGTCGCAAACAGAAGACAGCACAACATCCAGCCAGACCTGGTCGGATATTTTACAACACACATTTTTGCAAGGTCAGTGCCTTTCAATTTCGTTCACCAGCAACTTCTGGGAAACAGGGAGTCCAAAAGCTGACGTCGATTGTTGCCCTTTGGTTCTGCAGTCCAAATAGGTAATTCATATGTTTTTTTCAATGTCTTCTTTTCTTTGGCTGCTGTTCTGATTTTGTCTGTCCAAAAATATTGTGTCTCTGGGGCTGATTCCCATGCACACAGGTTGGTTTCCCACGTGTCCATCTCTGGACTTGTTCTTGACGTGGCTTATTCTCCCAATGGCTGGGTCTCCGACAGGTTGGTTCGCCCTTAATTTGCCCCCGGGGGGGGGGGGGGCTGGTCATGCCACGTAGGGAACCACCCCAGCCTGAACCAATTTGCTTTTGTGGCAGATTCATGTCAGCTCTGTTGTTCCTGCTGGGTACAAGTGAATGGGTTCTGCATAATCAATGGGCACAAAGCAAGTCAATTGTGTCCCTGCACACGTCAATGGGGGCTTCATCGCATGACATGTTAATGGCCGATTCGAAAATAAAAATTTGAAATTTCCCTTGAAACCCCCTCCACCTACGCCTGATCATAAATGAGTGAACTCAGGTTTGTGTTCGTTGCAGTGTCATGGGCGTGACGTCATCACTGGGCGTGACGTCATCACTGGGCGTGACGTCATCACTGGGCGTGGTGGTTGCCGCCCTCTGTGTCGCGGGGCTGGTTCAGGCGGACGCTGTTCTGTCGAACCCCAACTACAACCCTATGTTCCACAGCGGGGTCCTCAGCTTCACTGTGTCATCGTGAGTACAATGGACCCCGCCCAGTTTCATCCCGTCTGACTCGAACCGGTGTAACAGGCACAAGACCCGACCAGGAATTATACCCGATGTCAAGTCAAATCCGTGAAAAAAATCTGGGAATCTTTCCCTGCACCCACCTGGCGGGGTCAAATTCCTACCCCAAATCTAGGAATTCTACGTGATGTTGGGGAGAATCCCAGGATTTTTAGGTATTTGACCCGACGTCAGGTGTGTGTTCTGGTCGGGTGTTTAACCCGCAATACAGGTTTTGACGTACGAAAGTTGGGACGTTTTGCAGTTTTTGCAAGCAATTTCTAAAACTAATGCAACTGTCGCGCCATTGACTCAGGAAACAAACAAATTGAATAAAGCGCAGGCAATGCGAAATTGGGGAGGGGGGGGGACGAAAATATTTCTTTGGGTTCAGTTCACTGGAACATTGTTCAGACTGACCGCAATTTCATTTCTAAGTAAAGAACAGTTTGTCCGGAGGGTTGATGGTGAGTTTTCCAATCAGACGAACAGGGTCAGAGAAAATCAATATTTTCGTAACAAAGCGTTTTCTTTCCTCAGAAAGTTGATATTTTGTTTCATTGTATGACATGTTTCTTTGTTCCAAACAAATGTCTCATTTAAATTACGAAATATACAGAGAAAAACAATGTTCGCTGCGCGTTTTCTCTGCCAAAAACAGGTCCTGTTTTTAAAGAAACGGAGATGTTTGATCTTCTGGGATGAAACGGACCTCAAGTAAAATTACACACGCTTTCTGGGTCAAAACAGACATTTTTGTCGACGCCACAATTGGAGAGATTGTGCTTTGTTTTCCTGAGTGTGTTGATGTGGTTTCTCTGGCTTGGGAGGAGGGGGCGGATCCAGTCAGGGACTCGGCCACACCCTCCCCCCTGAAGGACGAATTTCACATCGCACAAAAATTTGCTTTTTCGAAACCGTATCCAAGACGCACCTTTTTTGTCCCAAAATTGAACACCAAAAGTAGGGGTACGCCTTGTACATGGATACGAGAATACTATAATTTTAACATGACCTGAGACCAGAAAATTAAAGCAAAAGTTGAGATGCGTCTTGTGCTTGGGTGTGACTTCTACACGGGTAAATACGGTACACTGTCCCGACATGTTCCACAACATATAGGGCCCAGTTTTCTTGGGGGGGGGGCGGTTCTCTGATGGAATTTAATTTTCTTAGGTGCAGGTTGGGGGGATCTCCACCTGGTGACTGTTGTTGTTTTCTTCGCCTGATGTTCCTTGAAAATGTCAACATCCAGGGACTTCAAAAGTTCCGCGGCGCGTGTGGTGTAGACACCTCATACGATTCGCTTTGAAGCGTGTTTTACACTGGATGCGTCGTGCGTTGTGTCTCGCAAAGTGGTGCACGCTGCATCGCGTGTGCTGAATGATATTATAAGAGTTGCGTTTCTGCAAAAGAACTGGATGCGTCATGCGTTGCAGCCCGCAGAAGCGTACTGCTTGCGTCAGGAATTCCAGCATCACCGTCCACACTGGGTGCGTTGCTCATGACGTCTCGAAATGTAGCAGTCGGTGCAGTACCCATTGAGCGTAGCAACGAACGACGAGGTCCAGGGTGACGCACCTCATGTGAAACTGACCCTGAAGTTGTGAACATCTGAAGACACAGATCTGCGTCTTGTGTTGACACAACGTGCCGCATCGGACATGTCGTTGCCAAGGCGGGGTTCACACCAGGCCAGTGTGTTCCTCGCGATGGAGTGCCCAATGTACCAGAGTTCGCACCAGTTTGTTTTGACACGGTTGACACGCACTGCACTCGAACTCGCGCCGAATGCGTCAACATTGTCATTCGCAGCGCCCGAACACTGGTACAGAGACGCGACATGCAACACGCCTGACGCACGCAGGGTGAAAGTGGGTTTGCGTTGTGGGCAAAATGCGTACCTGCGACGCAGCACGCATTGATTATCCAGGCACGCGATGTGTGACGCATTCAGTCTGAACCACCCCCATCTCCTTTTGGAGCCGATTGTAGAGATGAGAAGATACTCCACGACACTCATTCGCCTTTGATGAGTAACTCACAGCAAAGCCAGGTTCACATCAGACGCAACATGCGCCTCGTACATAGCGTGAGGATCTGCGTCACACACGATGGCGGATCGACTGCAACAGGAAAACCAGGCGTGTTCTGGGTCCACGTGCACCAAAAGACGTGCAGATGCACTCATGCGGTTCACGAACCTTGGGGCGTGGGTCTTGTGCCCGTGGACCCACCCCTGTTTGCCTGAGACTACGTCACTGCTCAACCTCGCCATTTTCTCATTGAAGGGAGGACAGCCTATACTCGGTCCCTGAGACGGTGCGTCTCCAGGGCCCGGTGCCTGCGGCGCACATCACCGTGCTGCCGCCGCCGCCCCCACCGCTGACGGCGCTCCAGCCCCGGCGGGGACTCCGCGGCCGCGCCGGGGCGCCGAAGCCTCCGCTGCCCGGGGCCTGGGAGCGTCTTCACCCCGCAGCGCAGGGAGGGTCCGCCCTGCTCCACACCCTCCCGCCCGCCCTGCTGGCCACGATCAACTTCACGCTGGATCTGACTCACCATGAGGAGTTTGACGTGAGTGTTTCGTGCTGGAAGCGTTGAATGTTTTGTATTTTCAATTGAGTTCTTTTTTTCATGATATCTGGACGAGTACGTGTGTGCGCAATTGGTGGTGGTGGTGGAGGGGTAACGGAGTCATGGAGATGTGAAAACGTGCGTGACACTGTGTGTGTGTGTGTGTGTGCGTGTGTGTGTGTGAAATGACATGCACGTCACGCTTGTGTGCACACGTTCACATGTACGTGATTTGACGTCAACGTGACTCTTGGCTCACATCACCCGCACGTGCCTTCACGTCTCCGGTGGTTTCACGTGCACGTGTTTCCATCTCCATACGGCTTCACTTCTGGTGACTCCACCACAAGAACGTGACTCTGTGGTTTGCTCACTCCTACGTGGTCCCACGTTTACGTAACGTGATGTCTCGCTGCAGCTGTGCCTCTTCCTGAACGTGGTGCGCGCGCAGGTCGTGCCCGACTTCGAGGTGCGCATGAAGCGAGCGGGATCAGCGTCCATCTATGGTGGCGCCCCCACAGTGGTGAACAGGTGAGGCAGGGAGGAAGGCAGGGAGGGAGGGAGCCAAAGAGGGAGGGAGCCATGGAGGAAAGGAGGCAGGGACAGGGAGGGAGGGAGGCAGGGAGGCAGGCAGGGAGCCATGTAGGGAGGAGAGGAGTGAGGGAGAAAGGCAGGCAGGCAGGCAGGCAGGCAGACAGACAGGCAGGCAGGCAGAAAATGTGAGAGAGAATGAGGGACTGATAAAGAGCAATGGGTGAGAGAGGGGGCGAAAGGGAAACAGGAGTTGTGGACTGATCTAAAGGGGCCTTTTCCCGATCAAATCCAACAGAAGACAAGCTGTAGAACAAATCCTTTTAGAAATAGTCGCAAGACCCCCGGTCCAGGCTCCTGGACCCAGGTCCTCTGGCTCGATGGCCAATCCCTGGATATTGTGGTCATCTCAGCCTTGTCTGCGGCAGGTTCCACCGGGAGATGCGGGAGCTGCAGGCCGGGGACCCCCGGGGCCGCCTCGCCCTGCTTGCCGCCGAGAAACCACTCAGCGACCGTGTCTTCAAGCGGCTCTACGAGCGTGAGTAGCGTGGCCCGCATTTTATTTCGTTCCTTCTCCCACCCCCGAACTGGTTCGCGTCCCGGCGCAGAAGAGAACCGTTTTTCCGTGGTCACCGCAGGTCGCACCGAGCAGTTGATGTGCGTCTCCTTTTGATGGTGGGCTAGGTAACCCCTCGATTGCTTCTTCTGGCCTCCAGAAAGTTTCTTGTAGGGAGACGTCCCCTTCTACAGGCCTCCCACTGCAACCCTCGTGCTTCCCCGTCTCTCACAGGTCGTCCTCTGGAGCAGCGCTGCATCCACTCCAGCCCCCAGAGCTTCGAGGACGGGCGGCAGATCCACGGCGTCAGCGCTGACGTCCAGATCTTCCGCGACGCCCATGGGCGTGACCTTGGCCGTGGGCGTGCGTGGGCGTGGAGCCCAGACCCTCTCCTGGACATCACCATCCTCACGTCCGCCAACCGACGCAACGTCTCCAAGCAGGTACGGAAATGGACGTCATGATGACGCAATAATGTCAAACTGCAGTTGACCAAATTGGACAAGGTCCAGGGGTACATCCATGGCAAAACTCGAATGAAGATTGGTAGAGGGAAGGCCACCTGGAAGAGTCAAAAGTCGGGCCAAGGGACAGTCTGGATCGCAAGAGCCGGTGTCTCAGGACCAGAGCACGACCGTGATATTTTCCAACGCCGTGCTGTGGTCCTGGAATTCAGGACCACAGCACGACCAAGTAGTGTGGTCATGCTGTTGTCCTAAAAATTTCAGGACCACAGCGTGACCAAATAGTGTGGTCCTGGTCGTCCTCTGGTCCTGTTACACAGAGAAGTCGGGGAGTTTGGTGGTATTGCGCCCTGGTATACTCATACCCTTCCAACGGCCTTTCTGGTAGCAAATTACAAAGTACAGGAAACTCTTTGCCTTGGCTGAAAGATCTGATTGACCTTTCCTGGAAGCAATATTGGTGGGTTCCAGGTTTGGCACCAAGTGTCCAATATCAGGTGGTTCTGGATCGACTTACCTGAGGAATTGGAGGAGCCACTTCGCACAAAATGTCGCGTGGAATTAGCCAGATAATCGAGTCGACAAGGGATTCAAAGTGTTCTGCATCGTGTGTTGAACCCGGTCTGCATGACACTTGTTTCCTTTGCCGCTTGGACACCTTCGTCACCAGGAAATGATGCATAACTCAAGTCAACAACACTTTGTTGAATGAATGGAAGGTGCAAAATCTCATTTCAACCATCGAATTCTGTGAAACTGTCCAGAGGTGCAACCTTCATTGACTCAAAGTCTATACATGTGCAGCACATTAACTGTACTACTTTTTGGCCTGCTGATTTTCTCGAGGGTTTTGATCCTGTCAAGCTTGTTGCAAGAGAGTCTTTTCAACAGTAATGTTTTCAACATTCAACCAAAGAATTGGTTCTCATATGTTGAGAAAATTATCATTGCAAAGTGGCAAGGCAGTGCACCCTTCTTTAGCCATACAAAGATGGACTTGATCGTGTTCCTACACCAATCAGCAAGTGAGTTGTTACAGCAAAGATGCCCAGGAATTGATGACAATCATTCTACCTCTCTCACTGGAGGATTTCCTGTGACTTTGGTCACATCTCCAATGGGAATCATCACTAAAAGAGAACAAGGAGAAGACAGGGAAATCTACTCCACAAGGTAATCATGTTTCATGTTCAAAGGAATACGCTGTTTGAAAACCTTCACCTTTCAGCAGAGAGTTCCAACAATGAACAACTCATGCCTCCCCTCTGTTTTTTCCTGGCAGGGGTATTGAGCTTTTTGACAGAAAGTTTCCTGAACTGGAATGCCAAATGATGAATTTCTCTGGTGTGATGGTACCTTGTCTGAGAACAGTTCACACCTGGAAATTTAACCTTGACATGACACTTCATCTCAACATCTCTGTATTTGATATTTTCTTCAGTGCCAGATCTCTGACATGCTACAATGGTTTCATTGGCATTGTAACATGCAAAGAAGATTTTAGAATGAAACCTTTAATATTTTGTGATTTTTATCCAAATTTCTCAGTGTATCCTGATGCTAATTGTGTGAATGTCAACATAAAAGTTGATAGTTACATTGCCTTTACTGTTGGCATGACATTTTCAGTAGTTGACTCAAACTTAATTTTCAGTGTTGAAAACAAACATAATGCAACAAGACTGCCTTTCAGTTTTTATTTTTATCACTGGCACCTGGTGTTGAAGACATTGTTGGTCACAGTAGACAAAATATCAAGAGCAGTTATTTTGTCAAACCAAACTTCTTCCAAAACACTTGAAGTGTTTGATGGTCCTGCAATACTGTCCCCATCCATCACTGAGAGCACTACAACCAAACATGGAGCCATGTTCATTGCTTCATCATTTCAATGCTTGGTTCACATATACTTGCACAATGTTTCCTCCTTACATTATGATCAACTGAAGCAGATCTTATCATATCACTACCTGTTACATAATTCATCTGCAAACATAAGCTATGACAGCAGATTGAACAAATCAACTTCTTTAATCTTTGTTCAGGCAGAAAGAAACTTCTTTATTCAAGGATCTTTTCATGAAGTGAATTACTCCGGCTTTCAAGATATTGTATGCAGCTTTGGAGGACTGCATGTTTCCAGCATGGTCAAGAATATTTGGACTGAGATTTACCTGACATGTCATTCAAATGACCACAACTTTGTCAACAGGGACATCTACTCCATGTCTTCTGAGTTGAAAATATTTACACATTGTTTCAAGGAATACTGTGATTTCAATTTCAAGTTGTCTTTGACCAAAACTAACTGCTCCACACTCCATTTTGACATTTGCAAACCAACTCCAATCTTGAACCAAATTTCTATGTCCAATGTGACGACAATAACATTTAATGATTTAGATCTTCAATTTGATTGTGCTACCATTCAACTGGACTTTGGGACCGATGAAACCTTTGTTTACAAAAATCTCCCAAACAAACGGTGCTTTGCAATGAGATCAATTACTGTCCAGAGAATTTTGACTGTAAACTTATTGTTTTCATTCAAAATAAAGGGGGTGTTGACAGGTAAACTTTTTGTTTGTTTTCCATGGAAACCCTTTCCCATTGCTCTTGTCTGAAAGTTAAACAAATCTGGAAAGATAGTATCTGCAATGTCTTGCAGGAAACGATTTCCTCAATCTGATCGGTACGCCTGATGTATTTTGCATGTGGGTCAGTATTTCAAATTCTTCTTGACAAATATGAAATTCATTGCTGGTCAAACAGTAGAAACAAAGCCAACAATTTTCCAGGCTGCGAATGAGGAATCATCTGGGCCTCAGGGCTCCACAGGAAAGCACACATGTGTTCATGAAGACAGACTCTGTAGTTCATTTGATCCTCATGAACATTTTGCCTATGTTGGAGCTGAGAAACAGGAGACACCAAACAATCTGACTGAGTTCTCCTGGCTTTTGGAAATTTTCACTCCCACTCCATGGTATGGTCCTTATTTTGAGGTGGGACATACAAGGGGAGGATTTGGATCCTGGATAGACATTGCTGTCAATGTGGAAGAAATTCCAAAGAGAAACGAAGACACCTTTGTTGTTTCAACTGAAGTTGTGTTGCCATGTCCTGATGGTTATCAACTCAGAAGGATTGAAGATGTGCATGATGGAGTGTTTTTGTGGAAAATGTACTCTCAGCAGAATATTTCATCACAAGTGTCAGCAATAATTTCCTTTGCTATTATTCAAGACTTAACAGGGGAAGATGCTCTGACATCTGAGATGATAAACAAATTGAATTTCTTTTGGAAATCACTTGTGATTCATTTGCACACTGAAAGGCATTCAGAGCTGTTGGCTCTGTTCCAGGAGTCCATCGAGTCTATCAAATTGCAAACTTGTCAGGCAATTCAGAGAATGTCATGTGTCGTTTACAAAGAAGAGGCAAAAACACAGAACAAGAGTTCTGTCATTTCCAAAGCATTTTGGCTTCAGGGGCTGGTTCCAAAACTCAAAACTCTCATTGCACCCAAACAGTGCAACAAACTGTCAAGCTGTTCAAACTATACTCTCAGAAAATATGTTGACAATCACATTGTGTCACTTGTGTACTTCAAAAGAGAAATGCAAGCTAAAACTGGTGCAATTCAAACAGTTGTACTAAAGTCCTGGCATGATGCCAAAAAGTTATGTGACTCAGCAGAAAGTGCTTTGCCAACTTTTCAAAGTAGAGCTGATATGGTTAATTTCATTTCAGTTTTGAAGAATTGTGACCATCTCCCAACAATGTCATCCTTTTATATTGGACACAGGGCTGTGTTCCCACAACCAAAAGTGTTGACTGCTTACCATTCAAAATCAGTGAATATTGTTGATTTTGATAGAATACCAAGATGGATCAGTGGTAACCCATTGTCATTTCAGCTGTGGAAAAACTACAATTTCTTGGGAACAATGTTTACAAAATATTTGTCTGAAACTCACAAAACAAATGGAAGCACATATGAATGTTTGGGTTGTGCAACAAATATGACAGCTTCACATATTCCTGTGGAAATGTTTAGTCAAACAACTTTGTCTCCTGGAGCTGATAGGACAGATCTTTGTACAGCAGTAGTTGGTTGGAACTTAGGAAGGTTTGAATGGTTGAGTGTGGACTGCAACAAGCCTTTGGCTGATCATGTGATCTGCACATTAGAAACCAAATATTCACAAAACATTTCAGTCAAAGAAATTGCCCAAGTATGTCCAATATCTTCTGTTAAATTGCATACAACATGTTTCTTGTTTCCATGGATCACCGTCCAACAGAACCAGAACAAGCCATTATGTCCCAAGGGATCCTGGTTGCCAAGAATTGATAACATGACAAAGATCATAAATGTTGTGGTAAATGCCACAAATGTGATACTCAGTCCAGTCCTCTTTCCAGAATCCTACAAAACTGTAACTTACCACAGAATACTTGGTCAGCACAGCCACAAACAAGTTTACAAACAATGGGACTCTGCAGAAGGATACCTGATATGTTCAGTGGATGCTGAAGGTCCTTTTGTTCCACAAAATATCTTTCAGTGTTCCTCAATGGCTTTTATATCAGACTTTCATGTTTGTGATGGTTATGTTGATTGCAATGATGGTTCTGATGAAAAAAATTGTCAGTGTCCCATGTCTGTTCCATCTTGTGAGAATTCATATCTTGATCATGGATACATTAGCCAGAATACATGTTCAATGATTCTCTTTATGAAAATTAAAGAACTATGTTTTGCTCACCAATACACTGAAACCACACATTCAACCTCAACAAAAGAATTTTTTTTGTGTCCTAATAGTAAGCAGATACCAAATGCCATGGTGAATGATTTGGTTGGAGACTGCAGTGCAAATGCAGAAGATGAAGGGCATCTGATTCTCTTTTTCAAATACAGAAGAGAGCACCAATGTGAAAAGAAAGACCAGATTCATTGTAGAAAGGGACAGTCAAAGTGTTTCCATGTAAACAAAATTTGTTTGTTCTCTTTAACTTTTGCAGGCCATCTGCAACCATGCAGAACAGGAGAGCATTTGGAAAGCTGTGAAAAATTTCAATGCAATATGATGTTAAAATGTCATGATTCATATTGCATCCCATGGGACTATGTTTGTGATGGGAAATGGGATTGTGCTTTTGGCAAAGATGAGCTTCAAGATGAATGTGTGAAAAGAAGTTGTCAAGATCAGATGAAATGTAAGACCAGCTCAATTTGCATTTACATTTCCCAAGTATGTGACAACAAAATTAACTGCCCACTGGGAGATGATGAACTACTGTGTGATCTGACACATGCAATGTGTCCAACAGTTTGCCAATGTTACTCTCACAAGGTCAGATGTGTCAATGCAAATATTGGCAACAAAAAAACTGCTCAACATTTCCCCTTCTTTGTCATTGTTTTCAAAAACTGCAGCATTGAGGAAGTAATTTTGGGAATGGTATTCAACACAGCAATTTTTGTTTCTATGCAATCTAGTGGTATACAATTTCCATGCGTTTATGAAATTTCTAGTAGTGTTGTGCTTTTTGACATAAGTTTTAATGTTGTCCAAATTATTAGCAGCTTCTGTTTCTCAGCGTGAGAAGTTTTGCAGAAACTTGTGATGAGCAGCAACAGAATTACAGACATTTTGCCCAAAGCATTTAATCTCCTGCCCCAACTGAGAATATTGGATATTTCTAAGAATGCACTTGAAACGCTATCACCAAATTTTGTGGAGGGAGTACCACACCTGGAAGTCCTGTCCTTGGTTGCAAACAGCCTTCATGCAATATCACTGGAAACTGTGCTTTCCATGCAAGAGTTTGGTGTCAAAACTGATGACAACAGAATTTGCTGTTCTCTTGTGCTGGTGTATTGCATGACAAAAGGAACTTGCTTCTCACTACTTGAATCAAGAAACATGAAGGGAGTTCTTCTTTTGACTTTCATACTTGTTTTCTTGGTCAATACACTGTCATTTGTGAAACATTTGAAACTGTACACTCACAGCTTTGATGGGTACAGACTTTTCATCAGGACTTCACCTTGGGGCAATCTTCTGCATGGTATCTATTTATGTTCACTGTGGGCTGTTCAAGAGTATTTCTCTGATAACTTTGTGCTGGAGCACATCAGATGGAGACAAAGTGGTTTTTGCTTCAAACTGTTTGTTGTTTCTTTGTGGCATGCTTTGTTTTCTCCTTTGATCTTTTGCTTGTTGGCACTTGCCAGACTTATGGTTGTGTTACACCCACTGAATACAAAGTTTAAGAGGTCATCATTTGTTCTCCAATTTCTACTACTCTGTTGTCTACTCTCTGTTACAATTTCTGCTTCTTTGGGATTCATTCAGTGGCTCTTGTATCACTTGATTCCTTTTGAATTTTGTAGCCCATTGGTGGATTTCTCAGAAACATTTTCACTCATCAAGTATGCAGCAATGATTCTGTGCTTTTACCAGCTTAGTGGTACAGGGTTTGTGTGTATCACCCACAGTTTGCTGGTAGTCAATCTTAAAATTTCACAAAAGGTTATCAGTGGGTTACATGATGGGAAAAGTACATTTCTGAGGAGAGTCTGTACTCAAGCAATTGCATCAACAGCCTCTGACATAGTTTCCAGGATCCCTTCCAACATTATAATCTTGTTGGGACTTTTAGATGAGAAATTTGACCCTTCTCTGATCAAATGGTGCATCATACTACTATGCTCCATGAGTTCTATACTTCATCCTCTGGTGCACACAGCTGCTTCACTCAGGAAGAAAGCTGTCCTCACTGGTCTTCAAACAAAGCAGTTGCACCTTCCCAACATTCACTCAAAGTAGATTCAGAATCGAACACAATATTGCAAGTGGATCCTGTTGTGGAGTGTTGTCAGAAGCTGCGGACACCACGACAGAGAAACGCTCGGTTGCGAGGTTATATCTGTGAAAACAACTATTTAATAACGTTTTGTGTTTGTTTGGATGTACAGGCGAGGCAAAAGGAGATAAGTTCACAGACGTGAGAAACAAAATTTGTATCGTCTAACGTTGACATTTCTGTGTGTGACTTTTGCAGGTGAGCCGGATAACGCAGACGCTGGAAGCAGAGCACATCATGGCGAAGAACGCATTGAGCCGGGCGGGGCGGGAACTGGGGGGTTTCAGGGGTCTGGGGGCTGGGGTCGGGCAGAACTCTCTCCCCAGACTTCCCCATATGCCCCCCTCAGCCCCTTACTTGCTGCCAAGAAACCCCAACCTGGTCTTCGCTCAAGGGGACCAGGTGGGCATCCAAGGATTCCAAGGGTTGCAAGGGCTCCAGGGGTACCAGGGGTTCAGAGGGATGCAGGGGGTCCAGGGGTTCCAGGGTTTCCCAGGGCTGCACGGTATGAGGATGGCCAGAGGGTTCAGCCCTTGGACTGGGACTCTGGGAATGGGCATGTTCCCTTGGAATTCCCACAGCAACAGGAGAAACCCATTCTTCTTTCGCCAGAAATAGAATATGACGCGTTGTACGAGTATGGTTGTCTGGAAACGTTGGCGAAACCTGTTCAAAACAAGTGTTCTTGAAGAATAGCCCGACTTGCTGACCAGTGCCTCCGTGACTTGTCAACAGTTATAATGTCAGCCCGTTTTGGCCTGTGTGAATCAAGAGCAACCCATAGATCTCATGTCTGAAGGTGCAGAGTGGAAATAAATGTTTCAAAGTCGCAGTGTTTTGTTTTTCTGTGCTTTTGTGAACAGAACAGAACCGACGTATGAACATGTCCACCACAAATGTGAAACAGGAACCGCAAAGTGATGCACTCACTGCAAAGTACTTGATGCACTCACTACACAATGATGCGCTCACTGCAAAATGATGCACACACTGCTCTGTCATGCACCCATCACAAAAATGGGGAACTCCATACGCAATGAAACACTGTGATGTGCGCCCATTCTTGAGCATTTTCGACACACCAGTGAAACGGTCAGGGTGCTGGCTCTGTTGCGCTGAAGGCTTGATTGTTGTTGGGCTTCAATGGGCGCACTCCATTCATGCGCGCGGCAGGGTGGCAACAAAGTGGCGCCACTTCGCCCCAGGGTTGGAGATGGGGCGACGTGGCGACGTAGCCCAGTTGGGCTCAGCCGGCACACGCAAATGCAACACTGCCGGTGACGTCCAATTCCATCAACAACAGTCAACAAGCAATGGAGATTGATGCCGGGTGCTTGACGCACACGTGCATGTGATCTATTCAATGATCCTCTTTTTACCCAGTCAAACGCGAAAAGTTGGAAGTGCTATGTCCTTTGCTGGACATCGAGTTCATAGATTTTGCAACGACAGACGGAGTAATTATTTTGAGCCAATAAATTTGAATTGTTTGTGCACTTTGTGAAAACCGCTGTGCATGTCGTTTCTAAATTGGCGATCTCATGTTGAGCTACAGGCGCACAAGTTCGCTCAGGTGGGCTGTTGTGCATGTTGTTTGTGTGTTGGTGCAGGAAAAACAGACAAAGAGCCACACATGTTGAATATAGTTCCTGTGTTGTTTGTTTGCATACTGATTTCTTCCAAAATTTCTCTCTTGGCAGGTTTTCTACAAGAAAACCTGTTCAAAAGTCATGTTTTCAGTATTCAACCCAAGAAGTGGTTTTCCTTTGTGGAGAAAATCATTGCAACAAGGTGGCAAAATGGAAACATATCCATTTATTGCTACACAAGAATAGAGTTCATTGCATACCAATCTCTGAGAAAATTGCTGCAGATCATTTGCCCTGTTATTGACAACAAACAGTCCACTTCTGTCATCCAGGGATTTCCTGTGACTTTCGTCACATCTCCAATGGGAATACTTTCCAAAAGAGAGCAGGGAGAAGACAGAGAAACTTTCTCTCCAGGGTAAGTGTGACTGTTTTTGAGTTTGCTCTGTGTGAAGTGCTACCATGTTAATCTACTGGCATAACCTGTTGTACAACAAGACAATACCCAACACAAAGCCATCTGTTGTCCATTGCAGCTTCATACATACTGTCAAAAAATTTCCTGAACTTCAATGTCAGATGATGAATTTTCTTGGAGTGACAGTACCATGTCTGAGAACAGTTCACACCTGGAACTTCAGCTTGGATTCAAAGCTTCATCTGAACATTTCCATATCAGATATTTTCTTCAGTGGGAGGTCTTTGATATGTTACAATGGCTTTGTGAGCATTCCAAATTTTGAAGCAAATATTCAAACTCACTATTTGATATTTTGTGATTTTTATCCAAAGTTCTCTGTTTATCCCAAGTCTTGTTGTGTGAATGTGAAGATAGATGTGGACAGTTACATTGCCTACTCAGTTGAATTGGCATTTTCAGTGGTTGACTCCAAGCTGGTTTTGAGTTTGGAAAATCCAAACAATCCTACCAGGCTTCCATACAGTCTTTACTTTCATCATGGGAATCTTGTGTTGAAAATGTTATTGGTCACAGTAGATAAAGTATCAAGAGCAGTTATTTTCACAAACCAAACTTCTTCCAAAGTATTTGAAGTGTTTGATGGTCCTGCGATGCTGTCTCCACCTATTGTTGCAACAAGCAGCACCAGATATCCAGCAATATTTACTGCTTCATCATTTCAGTGTCTGGTCCACATAAATGTTGGCGAAAAATATCATGTAAATTTCCAAAAGTTGAAACAACATATCTCTCATGTTTATGTGTTGCACAATACATCTGTGAGCATCACATATGACAGCCAATTGAACAGATCTGTTGCATTGTTATTTGTTCAGATGCAAAATTTGATTTCTGTTGAAGGTGTGTTTTCTTCCATTCAATACTCTGGCTTTGAAGATATTGTGTGCAGCTTTGGAGGACTACATGTCTCTGGTGTAGTTCAACAAAGATTGTCTGAAGTTTACAGAACCTGTCACACAGATGATGATACATTTGTCAACAGAAATATTCATGCAATGTTTCCTACATTGGCTGTGTTTACACATTGCTACACAGAGTACTGCACTTTCAGATACAATTTGACTCTTTCCTTGAAAAACTGCTCAGTCCTCATGTTTGATATTTGCAAGGCTTCTCCCTTTGCCTATCAGATTGGAATTTCTGAAATGAACACACTTACTTTTGTTGGTGATGATCTCAAGGCAGATTGTGCCACAATTCAGCTGGACTTTGGAACTGACATCACACACGTTTATGAACACCAACCAAACAAGCAATGTTTCACAATGGGATCAATAGTTCTTGACACCAGTTTGAAGAAACATTTGCTGTTTTCATTTCACACAACAGGAGTATTGGCAGGCAAGTTTGAAGTTCCCCATATCTTCCCACTGAACCCACAAAAAAGTCAAAGATTTGATCAGAAATCAAATTTGAATGATCAAGCTGGCAAAATGACAATAATGTCACAGACACCATCACAGAATAAAAATATATATGTATACTTTCCTGAATATTCTGTAATGATGTCTGTGAATGATGAGAATGATTGTTTTGGTTTGGTTATTGAGTGTGTCAAGCAAATCCCAGATCTTGTTCAAGAAATTTATTGTGTGAAGACAAGGGCTCCTTGCTAGATTCTCAGTGTTATTTTTGCAGGACACGACTTCGTTTCTCTGTCGGGACCCCCTGACACATTCTGCACGCTGGTCAGTGTTTCCCAAAATCTTGTTCATTACCCAATACACAAAACATAATCCTGGAGTTCAATTTTGCTTTTCAGTCTGCGGGTCACAACACTACCCAGCGCAAGTTTTCCCACGAGCAGCAGACATGTTTCCATCAAGAAAGACGATGTGGGGAATCAGCGCATGGGGAATATTTTGCCCGAGCTGGAGCTGATAAGATGAGTGGCAAGGAAGAAAACCTGACCGAGTTTTCTTGGTTTTGGGAAATGCACACTCCCACTGCTGACAGGCAATCTCGGTTGAAAATGATTCACATAAGGGGAGAGCTCAGGTCATGGGTAGATTTGACTGTCACAGTGCAACAAAGCCCCAGAAGATATGAGAACAAGTTTGTTGTTTCAACTGAACTTGTCTTGCCTTGTCCCAATGGGTTTTATCTGGAAAGGATTGAAGACATCTTCCATTGGATATTTTGGTGGAAAATGTTCCCTCACAGTGATGCACCATCAAACGTAACCGCGATGCTTCACTTTTCCATTGAAAACAACTTGTTTGATTTTTCTCATTTACGAGCTGAGAATTCTACTGGATGGAACACATTCCACTCAAAATCACTTGAATTTATCACACACACAGGAAGGCACTCAGAACTGCTTGCACTGTTTCAGGGAATTTTGGGAATGGTCAAAATACAGCTGTGTTATGAAATCCAAAATGTGTCTTGCGTATTTCACAAAGAGGGTGAAAAAACACAAAAGAATGCTTCCCTCTTCTCCAAAGTGTTGTGGCTTGAGGGACTGATTGAGAACCACGCACATGAAACAATACCACAGCAGTGCAATTTTCCTTTGACCTGCTGGAACTACTCTGTGCCAACTTCCATGGACTACAACATCGTCTCACTCATATACTTTGAAAGAGAATTACTGCCCATAGTTGGCACACTTCAACCAGTTGAGCTGAAGTCCTGGTACAGAGCAAAACAAATGTGTGATTCAGCAAACAGTGCATTGCCAAGTTTTGGAAGTAGAACTGATGTTGAGAACTTTGTTACGCAATTGAAGAACAGTTATCTACTCCCAACTCTGTCATCTGTTTTCATTGGACTCAAATCCATGCATCAACAGCCCAACGCACTCACTGTAGAACAGCCTGTGAAGTGGATGAGTGGTGATCCTTTGTCATTTCAGCAATGGAAAAATTACAATTACAATGAAATAACAACACAATATTTGAAAGCTACACACATATCCAATGTGAGTGCATATGAATGTTTGGGATGTGCAGCAAATATGACAGCATGCAACATTCCAGCAGAGGTATTGAGCCAAAGTATTTTGTCTCCTGATATTACAAGCAATGAGGTATGTACAGCAGTACCAGCTTGGAACCTTGTAAGGTTTGAATGGGTGAGTGCAGATTGCATCAAACCATTGGTTGATCATGTTATATGCACAGTAGGGATAATGTTGAACCCTAACATTTCATTAGAAGTTCCTGCACTTGTGTGTCCACTATCTGCTGTCAAATTGGACACAACATGCTTCACATTTTCATGGCTGGAGATGCAAAGTCACTGCAAGAAGCAATTGCATTCAGAGGGTATCACTTCACCCTTTAGAGCTGACACAAAGAAGATGATAAATATTGTGGTCAATGCCACAAATGTGGTGATTGCTCCAATCATTTTCCCAAAAGCCAACAGAACCATTTCTTTCCAACAAATGTTCAACAAGTATAATTTTGTGCAAGAAACAACAAGGTGCAATACTACAGAGGGTTTTTATTTGCGTTCAACAAGCGTTCACAGTGCTTTTGTTCCACAAAATTTGTTTTGTTGTTCAAGTATGGCTTACATTTCAAAATTTTACCTTTGCGATGGTCATCATGATTGCCACGATGGCTCAGATGAAAAGACATGTCAGTGTTTGGTTTCTGTGTTTTCTTGCCAGATTTCTGAGCCCATTCCTTGTGAGAGTAGGCTGAACAAATGTCTATTAGTATTGCTGATGAAAAATATGGAATTATGCACAGCTTTACACTCAAAAAACTATTTTCATCTGAGTGCAAATCAGAAACATTTCCACTGTACTGGTGGACATGAGCAGGATATTCCAAATATTATGGTGAATGATTTGGTTGCAGATTGTGGTCCACAGGCAAATGATGAAACACACCTTGTATCCCTGCTGAAATTTGGGAGGAAGCACAGATGCAAAAACAAAGAACAGATTCCTTGCAGAAAAGGACACACAAAATGTTTCTTTGTTTATGAAATTTGTTCATACACTTTGGACATTGCAGGTAATCTGCACCCCTGTAGAACAGGAGAACACCTGGAAAAGTGCAATAAATTTGAGTGCAACATGATGTTCAAATGTCCAAGTTCATATTGTATCCCATGGGACTACATTTGTGATGGGAAATGGGACTGTGCTCAAGGCAAAGATGAGCCCTCTTATGAATGTGAAATGCAACACTGTCAAAACCAAATGAAATGTAGGACTAGCTCTGTTTGTATTCACTTGTCACAAGTCTGTGATGACAAAATTAATTGCCCTCTTAAAGATGATGAAATTCTCTGTGATTTGGAAAATATTTTCTGTCCTTTGGGTTGTCATTGCACCTTACACCTGATAAACTGCACCAAAAATACAATTAAAAATAATATGTTTACACAACCTTTACCATTTTCTGTCATTGTTTTCAACAACATGTGCAATGTTGGTGAATTGATGCTTGGGGTTGTCTTCAGTAGAGCCACTTTTGTTTCTTTCAAATTTAGTGGAATACAATTTCCTTGTCTGTTTGGCAGCTTTGAGAGAATTGTATTTATTGATATGAGTTCAAATGAGATCCAACTGGTAGATAGTTTGTGTTTCTCAACCAAAGAGTTTCTGCAGAAAATATTGATAAGAAGAAATGAAATTTCTGGTATTTTACCAAAAGCATTTCACAACTTGCCCAATCTGAGGGTTTTAGATGTTTCTTGCAATGCACTTGAAACTGTATCGCCTATTATCATACAAAATACACCCAAATTAGAAGTGTTGTTGTTGGTTGGAAATAGTCTTCAGGAAATATCATATAAAATTATTCTCTCACTGCAAGTGTTTGGCATCAAAACTGATGATAATAGAATTTGCTGTTCTCTTCTCCTGGTATCATGCATCACAACACAAGAATGTTATTCACTGCTGGAATCAGATAGTATGAACTACATTCTCATTTTGATGATATCACTCATTTTTCTACTTAATATTTTGTGTCTTACCCAACATGTGAAAATACAGTTTGATAGATTTGATGGTTACAAATGTATCATCAGAACTGCAAACATGTGCAATTTTATCCATGGCATCTACTTGTGTTCACTGTTCACTGCCCAAGGATATTATGATGAAAGCTTTATGTTAGAATATATCAGATGGAAACAATGTGCTCCTTGTTACATACTTTTTACTGTATCCTTGTGGCATACTTTGTATTCACCATCCATTTCTTGTCTTTTGGCATTGGCCAGGTTCATGGTAGTTTTGCATCCACTGAAAACAAAGTGGAAAAGGGCACAATTTGTGGGCAGGATTCTTCTGCAAAGCATGCTGCTCTCTGTCACTAGTTCTGTTGTATCATCAATCATTCAGTGGCAGTTACACCATATCATTCCTTTTGAGTTCTGCACTCCACAAGTAGATTTTTCCAAAAGCTTCACCTTTGTCAAGCTTGGTGCACTAACAATTGCCTGTGTCCAGTTTGGTGGAGGAATATTTCTTCTTGTCGCCCACACTTTACTTCTGGTTAACATCAAGAAATCTCAAGAAATTGCGAATGAATTGACTGGAAGGCATAACACACATCTGAGAAAAATCTCTGGTCATACAATTGCACTAACTGCCTCCGATGTAATTTCTTGGATCCCTTCCAACATCATAATTTTGCTTGGAATTTTCAATGAGTCATTTGATCCTTCTGTGCTCAAGTGGTGCCTCATTGTTCTCTGCTCCAGCAGCTCTGTTTGTAACCCTCTGATATTTTCATACCCTTTACTCAGGACGAAATACGTTGCAATGTGTTCCAAACAGCAAAGCGATCCAAATCAACCGAAATAGATGCAGTCTGCAATCTACTGCAGGTGCATCCAATTTAATTAACATTGCCTGGACCATCCTGGAACTCGTGGGGTCTTGTGGAGCCAAGAGAGGATGCAGGGGTAATGTTCTGTCTCTTCTTGTGTGAAACCGGTATCAATTATCCGCTATGTCAAGCGCCGATCTAAGTCAATCGCAAATGTCCGGCTGTCACACGTCTGTGACAGTCATCCGAGTCTGGTGCGGCGGTACGATAACCAACGCAGACTTTTTGTGCCGTGCTGTTGGTTCAACCAGAGGAGATCCTGCTCTGCGCCCTGAGTATTTTCTCAACCCTCAGCAGCTTCTCTTCATCCGGGCACTTACACCTCGTTTACCACTTTATGCATAGTCATTACTGAGCTATTCTTATTACAGGTCAGTCTAATTCTGTCGTATACATTCTACACACACCCTCGCAACGCTAATTGATTGTAACCCAACAATACAACCTCCAAGTACAGCTTGATCTTTACAATTGATCCTTGGAAATGCAACAGCTTGCGTTTACGGCATAACCTGAGAACACAACCTTTTAATAGAATAATATATCTCAATCAATGCCTTCAGAGTATGCTATCGGCAGAACAGACTTTCACTTACACGCCGCTCAGTTGAAGCATCACGACTACCATCCCTGCAGTCCTTGCAGTAACTGTGTTTTGACTTGCTTGAAATCATGGAGCAAGAAGGGACTTTCGCCCACGAATTTGCATAATTTAATCTTTTTGATCAACTGAACCTGCCAAATCAAACAGTCACTCGCCTTTCATGTCAATAGAGTTCAGCTGACGTTGGGATGGAGAAATCGAATACCAGACGAATAAACAAATTGCGTTGGTACTGTTGGACCCATGCTCAATAGCCATCTCTACGATTTGACGTGGAGTGTCCAAGTTTTAGTGTGTGCAATCCCGGGGTACAAACACCTCAGTCCAACTCTCGAAGCATTGTAGACTCATGACAAATGCTTCAATCTGTGGGGACCCCTGGTCCCTGTTTCCAGTGGATATCACGCTTTTATTTTTGATGGCAAGCCATGTGAACCCTGTGAGAAGAAGAACCGCATTTGCATACTGAGGAACACCTGGGACGTAATGTTGTTTTCTGGAGGGGGCGACCCTTGGCGGCGAGGGGGGGGGGTCAACGTCAACTTTGAAAATGTTGCATTTCACACAGAAATTGTAATTCGCCCATCACAAATTGGGAGGGACGGGACAAATTTTCTTTCCAAGCTGTTTGGGGAGGGGGCGGGGGCCCTCAGGACTATCAGGGCGATGCACCCCTGGAACGTGGGTGCGTCAGCATCTTGTTGCATCTGGTGTGGTTGTCACGTTCATCAAGGACGTCCCAAACAGAAGAGAATCTGAACGGATGTCGACACAACACATGTTTGGACGTCTGCATCCTAACGTTTTGAAGTCCATACGTCTCCGACAAGCGCGTTCGTTAATCGTACCCCAGCATCTTGCGTACCCGTCCATTTCAGTGAGTGTACCCTGCACACCTTCCCTCCACCTCTCCAGCTGGGGCCCACGAGACATGTGTCCAAGGAGCAACAAAACGAAAACGAAAAATTGGGTATGTTGACTGCACGCGGGGACACCCTGTGTGCGAAGGTCTGAAGCGTCAGAATTGATCGTAGCGACGAACTCAGACAAGGAAGGAAACGTTGTTGGCGGGTCAGAAGGGTAGGGTCTGAAAACGTAACTGTACACTTTTGACTTGACGATCGTCCGTGTGGAAACCACCCATGGGTGCTTTTGTCACTGAAATTGAC
>JAAUXT010097069.1_pt1 | contig 33590 bp, 34 predicted proteins | sample 7278171 | NCBI WGS metagenome assembly JAAUXT01 (sample SAMN14350112, study PRJNA611818) | marine sediment metagenome | isolation source: surface marine sediment (1.8m) | place: French Polynesia: Moorea | collected 2018-08
ATCAATTCTCATCTTGACCATGAAACTGCTGCTGACATACTTTTGGAAGACGCTGCCTATAGGTGCTTCGATTTGGCTCGCACCGATTTGGCTCAAATCGTGCAACCCACATCAAATCACCTAAAAACAAGTCCGTCTCTGCTGGCCTCAGTCGCGACCATCGATCGCTATTCCGTGCATCACCGTTGTTTTGTCCTGGTTCCTGGAATAGTCTCTTCATTTGGCTGTGCACACGATCGTTGGTGATTGAGATCGATCTTTTTGTGCGGGCAGAAGTTTAAAATTCCTGCATGGCGGGAACTCCGGCTCAGGTTTGTGTACTGACAAAAAGTGGCCCATATTTTGACCACACAGGAGAACGGGCGGCGTGCGTTCTGGTAAACACTGCAGGCGAACTGAGGAACAGGAACCCAAACAAGAGGAGCCTGCTGGGCTGGTCTCGCGTCCACCTCATGGTGAGGGAAACGAAACGCAGCCTGGTGTGACCTTCCAATCCCCGAGAGCGACCAGAGTCTCGCAAGTTTTCACTTTGCTTCCATCTCTTTCTCCTCTTTGCGCAGCCAGAACAGTGAACTTTTGCTTTTTACGTTGGCAATTTGCAACCAGGGAAGACAAAAAACTCCGCTGTTGCCATCATTCATGTCGGCAAAAAATGCGAAGCTGACGTTTCGGAGGCTGAACCCGAGGCATAAACGTCACATTTCTCCTGCTACAGGAACTCAAGTGGCTGAGGTTTCCATTTTTGTGGCGGATACTTGGACTCCGATATCAACTAATTGGAGGTTTTCACCTAAACAAAATCTGGAGAAATGGGGTATCGTGTGGTTTGTTACACACAATGATGCCGCGAGGTGTTGTGTCTGCCAACGATATTTGCGGCGCTGCAGATAGGCGTACGAGTACACCGAGTTTTTTGACGAACAAATACGAGTGACGCTCAGATAAATTTAGCAGCGAAACTGGAGATATATTGTTCCACAGTCACTGGTCAAGGCCGCTGTTTCCATCATGTGCGATCTCCCTGAGCGAGTTTGAGCTGAGGTGAGGCCCATTGAGGGTAAGGACTGCTGACAAGGCTCGCCACCCTCTCTGTGAAGTATCCGGGGCAGTGGGCCACCGAGGTCCTGTTCGGGTCACGAGTACCTTGATCTACCGCGCCGAGCAGAACCGGGGGTAATGGCCTGTGACCCCGACTTCACCCCGCGCTTCTCCCACCCCGATCCCCAGCGGTGCTTCTTCCTGCTCCATCCCCCATATTTGTGGTTCACTCCACGTGGCTGGGTCATCAGTGTTTTGTTTGCTCCGTTATCATGTTTCGTGCACAAGGGGATTGGTCGGAAACCAATAGCTGCGTGCACGCGGGTCCAACGGTTTTCTCCCCGACACAGAAGATGACCTTTTGGAGGCTGCGGTTGCCCGTGGAGAATAGCAGATGGTCTGGGTTGGCAAATATTGACGCCAACGCAGCTGAGTGGAGATGAGAGTGGGAGGGGGGATTTGCGCGAGTCTGTCTGCAGTGCACGCGCTGCGTGTTGTCTGGACAGGCTTCTGATAAAATCCACTCGAGTCGGGCTGGGCGGCTGCTGCAGGTTCACCGTGCGGCGGGGGCCACCTGAGGACACGCTGCGGACCGAGGCGGCACGGCACGGCTTCACCGAGCAGCCAGCTGCAGCACAGAACTGGCCACGTAGCTGCCGACCGGAAAATATGAAACCCGTCTTTATTTGTGGCCCTTGTCATTTGTAAGGCTACTTGACATTTTGTAGAACCTGTAAAATGCCCGATTCTCGTTTCGACTTTCAGTGAGGACTGATGCAGTGAAAGTGGAGTTGTTTTTTTCTGGGTCATGGTGGCGGGGGCAGTGTGGGGGCGGGCGACTCGTCGCGTCGCGGTCACCAGTCTCGGCACAGGTTACGCACTTGTGGGACGAGCGGGTCTTGCGGTGCCGTGTCCAACGTCTCCGGGGAACCATCGCCACGCCGCGGCAGATGCGGTGTAGACCACGCGACGTCGCTAATGAAGCCAGAATGGAGGCAGACAAGACCTGAATGATTGATTTTTCGCACCAGAGGCGATCGATACGGCCGGCACTAAAATAGCGGTGCTTTACGAGCGGTGACCGAGTTCACGCAGTTTTATTTCTCCCGGTGTCGCATGAAGCTGACCCAGTTCCGACGCTTCCACGACCGTGGGTTCGCGTGAGAGAGACGGCCGTCAGAGACATTCATCATTGATCCTATCGTGGTGAGCCGCGCCACTACACCAGTTTGACCGGCTCCGCCATTGTTTTTTGGGGGCGAATCGTGGCGGCCGGCTGACGACAGGTGAATTGATTTTGGCAACCGAATCGTACGTATCAGAGCCCAGGTTGTTTGTGCTGCATTATGTATGAGTCGTCAGGCGACGATCCGTCATGTAGTCGGGCTGGTCCTTTGAAACGTGAGCGCAGCGCAACACGCGACCAGGTAGCGTCGCGCTGCAGACGTGCACGTGGAGCGAACGATCACCGGATCCAGCGAAAACGCGCAGTGAGCCAGTTGTACTCGTAGCAGAATTCAATTGGTTTGTCCTTGGCCGCCATGTAACAAGTTGCTCTGCCACAAAAACTTTAACGAGCGTTGTGTGGCTGGCGTTATGGAACTGGTGTTCACCTATTTCTTTCCTTGGAGAAAAAAGTTGTGGCGCAGAAGCGTGCTGGTTCTGGCCATTGTGATGACTGGTTCCTGGAGTTTTGCTCGTTTTGCGCACAATGTACTTTGGAAATTATCACCAGATTGTGTGGAGTGAGCTGAATAGTTTCCATCGTTCATGCGTCACTACGCAGATTTTAATCTTGCAAAGGTTGTTGCCCTGTTATGCAAATTCTATCGTTGTTATGAGTGACGGGAGTCTCCACCTAATCTTAACCCAGATTTAAATCTAGCAGAGCAAACACGGTACGGGGAAACGGTATGCTAGTAAACAAGGTATTGTTGTGGGTACAGCGGCGGTACACAGTATTTGTCCTTCTTTCAGGTAAAACTCAAAGCTGGATGTTTCCAAGAAAATCTATCGCGCCGTACACAATCTCGCAGATTTAGGTGAACCAATTTTGAAGAGGCAGATAAGTTTTTGCCTCCAGGTCGTGGATTTCTGAATCGACAGAACCAACATCACGTCTCTGCAGTGGAAGTGGAACTTTTTGCGGCAGGACTTTTTTGTACGGTGTCATTTGCAGACAGCACGACAGTGGTTACAAAATGGGTTAATGTATGCCATGTGCTGCTGGCTGCTAGCTCCACCTGGGCCGGGCGCTCGGCTCCCTCGCTCGCTCGCTGTACTGCGCTCTCGCTGGAAAGCTCGATACTTTTTTCTTCTTCAGACATTTTCACCACATTCCTCTTGGTCTCAGGTGCGGTGTGAGTAAACAGAACTCGAGAGCGGAGATCCAACGTGGCCCGTTGAATAGCCGTCAAAATCCCTCTGATTACAGGCGCGAGAAGCTCTGATTCCATTCATTAGGAGCGCTGCCACGCTGAACCGTGATACACAGACCAGCCACGTGGTCGTTTCGCGGAGCTCTCGCCTCGCGCGGGCGGCCAGGAAAACGAGAATTGACGTCTGTAATTCGCAATGGCAAGAAGTGAAAACGTTGCGGCTGCAGCAGAGGCAGAAGTGCGAGATCCTTGTGTCTGGCTGCGGGGAGAGGAGTGGGTTGCAGGCACCGACCGCAGACAGAGACAGATGATAAGAACAGATGCGTTTCGCCGCAGCGCCGCCCGCTTCTCGACCTACTCCTGGAGTGTGGAAAAAACAATGTCCACGCCAAGCCCAGTACTTGCATCACAAACAGACAAAGGCACAACCACTTTAAAGTCCATTCACTCCAGACCGAACAGGCGACTATGTGTAACGCACGTTTCAACTCGTACATAATTGAGATATGGGTGGGGAATTCTCAGTGGGCTGACGTGGTTGGCAGAATACGTTGGGAGTTGTTGTGCCACGTATCGAGTTGACTTTCTTGGTATTACTTCGTTGTTCGTCACTGAAGTACAATGCAGGGAGAAAAAGTGGGAAGGTCGCATCGATCTGTCTCAACGAACCATTGACGTAAAACCCGGTTGCGGTTTGGCGCATGGCGGAGACAAGGAGAAAGAGAGAGCAGTCTAACCACAGTGTTGACCAGATTTCTGCCTTCTCACTACCACACCTGCGTGTACGCAGAGCCCACACCCGTCAAGGTCAGACCGCAAAGTCATCCGGTGTGAATGTGTATCCAGATCCTGGATCACACCAGTTGGGCTCTGCATGAATCAGGTGCAGTGACACGGGTGCGCTGTGCTCGCTAGACTCAGCAGCGGGAAGCGAAGGATCTGATAGTCTAGACAAAACAGTTCGGTGTAAATGAACGGGGGAATTTGGCTAGCGTTCCTCTTGTTCAGAGACCCGAGAGAGCGTTTACCATGATCAAATGTAGAACGAGTGATCCCAACAACACGGCAGCCAACCAACTGTCTGTTCCACGACGGAAAAGTAGACCGACCACGTTTTCGCCGTATGACAGATGAGTGTGTGCAGGGTCTTCGAGAGAAGCTCGCATCTTTTGCTGTCAGTACTGATGATGCTTTTCTAAATTACGGAGAAAACAACTGTGGAGTCGGTTGCTGGGTGGGGAATGCTTTTCTTCAGAGAAGCATTTGCGTAGTGTTGCGAAGTTTCTTGGAGTTTTTGTGGTCTTTTTGTACTTTGAGAAAGGTCATGTGTGGATCAAGTATGCGAACATGTCATTTGCATGGCAAACAGAGTTGAATGCGTTGCATCAAGCACAACACTTTTCATGGTGTGTGTGATGAATATGTCTTCACAAGAGTTGGCCTGCTTACTTACCCAAGGAAAGTCTTACGCATGAAGTGGCCTTTCTTCGCAGCCAAGAGAGGAAAAAAAAGGAACGGTGAATCATTATCATGTTCCAAGGCATGAGGTCTGCGGTTCCGACGAAAAAATTCGCAAAAAGTCTCAAGACATTGAGCAAATTCTGAGTCTGAAGGCCAAAATATCAACCGCAGAATCGTGCACCATGGGTGTTGGGCCGGTTCAGTTCCAGTCTTGGGAGGCCCCGGAGCGAACAATTGAGATTCCAAAAGAACAGGAACCAGCACTTGAGTTAATGTGTTGGGGGACTTCGAAGGGGAAGGGTATTTGGGGAGGAAAGGAAAATTGATGGACCACCCGGCTGATGATGCAGTTGGAGTTGTTCTGCGTGTTCGAGAGATAACCACGGGAGAGTCACTCGGACTGTTGAGCTCATTCCACTCAGTCGCTGACTCTGAAACTGCGAAGAAGTCAGTGCGCGACCACAAGAAAAAAAGAAAACGGGCCTTGAGAATTGGTCCCAAGAGAGATGTTTCAGGTACTCGTGGAAAGTCGAGACGATTCCAGTGTTTCCCGTGAGGTGAAGAGAAAATGGCTGGAAGCTAAACTGGCATCCACCATTGCTAGACAGAGCGTGTCAAATTAGCACTTATCAAGGCGTTTTTATTGGACATCCGAGAGAATGGAGGGCCTCCCCTCTGTAATCTTTGAAAGAGCGTTTTGTGAGAAAAGCAACGTGGCAATTTGCTGCCCTCGTGAGGTAGAGAAGGAAGGGGGCCACTTTTGTGCCTTCACGTTTTGCACGATTTTGGAAAACAACGATTGACGCCTTGCGCTCAGTTTTGTGTTCGATGGGTTGGAAATGTGTCACTGTCATGTTGTGTCGTGTTTGCTGTTTGGAGTTACAACGTTCGCAACGACGCAATACTCGCAAGCCCAAAGAGGATCTAACCACAGCACGGTTGACGAAGTATTGAGGCTATTCGAACACATGACACGGTCTCTCGTACAAGTAGACCCTGTGTTCGTGGAGGCGAGGAGAGTTTCGAGACGAGACGTTTTTAGTCAGACAGCATCATGCGATCAGAAAACCCCAACTCGTGATTCACGAAACGATCATTGACGGTCTTGTCAAGGTCGTTCAGGCGGACATCTTTCAGGTCTTACTCGTACATAAAAGTTTCTTTTCCTCAGTGCTCTGAGGGCATTTGCTCCATGTGGTCTGGAATGGTAAATCTAAATTCTCCATCAGATAAAGACAGAAAGGTAAATCATTTCTGGAGACTGAATTGTAGATAAGGCGACAGGTGACCAAACGAGCAGAGACGTTCGAAGGGTTCTAGACGGTGAATGGGCCATTGTCCTGCGATGAGAGTGCGCAAAATCGGAGGCGATAACAACCTTCAATTGTCGTGGATCTCGCCGCCTGAGAGGTGCTTGAGATAGGACGCCTGCTCACCCGTGGTGATGGGTCTATCAGAGAATTGCTGATAAAGACAGAGCCAGGAAAGGTGACTGACTGACTGGGCTGCGTGCGGGTTTCCTAATCATGCACGTCTTTCTATGTTTCACTGTGTTTGCATTGAATATGCATGGCGCGGACTGGCCGAGAGCCGATTGAGGCCAGGTCAGCCGGGTCCATTGGTGTTAGTGACGAGACAGGCGGTTATCATGTCGGCTCGTCTCCCGCCCGGAGGTTACCTGTCCACAAAGCTTGGGTGGAACACGCCTTCAATTCTTAACTCGTACGACAGGCGGAGGTGATTCAGGAATGTCGAGATTCAGAGTCTAAAAACGCCAAACTTTTTTTTCCGTTGAGCGACAGGCAGAACGAGAGGCTCGTGCTTTTTGCACATTGAAAACGTGACGCGTGAGATGTGTTTGAGTAATGAAGGCAATTTGGAAGGAAGATGAAAGTGCATGCTGAACAATGCTTCTCGGCGAAAGCATGCCACTTCCAGGGGTTTTGCTTGGATAATGTTGTGTAAGTATTGATTCCCCGGAATGACGTGAAAGTTTAAAAGCTCCAAACATTGATCAAAATGGAGGTTAAATGCTCGTAAAATGGTCGGATTTCATGCAGTGGTACCGTGCAATCTTTGCTGGTTGTTGTTTTTTTTCTGCTGAAATTGTGCAAAGACAAGAAAAAATGAAGCTCCGGGGGCGACTTGCTTGTGAAGAAGACTGAACATCTCGTTTTCACCTTGAGCGAGTCATTTTTTGCATGTCAATGAATGCAGCGTCGTTGCTGTGTTGGGTTGGGTGAGTAAACGGGTGCTGCAGCCGTGCGCTGTGATGTAACACGGAAGATCAATACCCTGAACTTTTTGCTTGTTTTCCAAATGACTGACAAGTGCACGAATATGTAATTTAGCGCTGCACTGGCTGTCTATTTATTTGCGCCATTGATATGGTTCCAAACGTATTGGCAGAAACTGAATGAACGCCGCATCGAACCAGACTGCACTCGGTAATCACCCGGTATTGAAAGATCCGGCAGACTCAAGATTGCCATGGTGGCGAACGGCGGTTGGCGCAGGCGGCACTTTTACCTGGCGCGTCGTTCAAAACACACACTTTGATCCACCGATTGTTGTGCGAGTTTCACGTTGCTAGACATGTCGTCACCGAGCAGAAACCCAACGAGTACAGCATTTGATCTCGATCTTGTGTTCACGCAGAGTTATTTTGTCTCAGGCCACAGAATTTTCTGTAAGCTCAGAAACAGAGTATCAGACTGGCACACGCAAAACACACCGGTGAAACCCACACACATCACACCAGATCAACATTTTGTCGCCCGTCTGAACGCAAAACCTGGTTCTGTGACACAAAAACTGCCTGGCGACTTTTGTCTGCTGCAAGAACAGCGGCGACAGGACCTTGGCTGTAGCACTTCTGGGCGTCGCGTCTGTCTTGTGTCTGGCGTTGAACGGTGCTGTTCACCGGTTTATTTTTGTACAGAAACTTAACTTTCGTTCCATACTTGGCATCTTGGCCAGATGTCGTCCTGTCCCATCCCATTGCATCCATTCAGTGTCATCGCACCCGTGCTTGCACGCGAACCAATTCCTCTTCCTGTTGAGTTTCTTCGCGCGACAAGCAAACAACTTTTGTGAGTGAACGCGTTTGAAGGAGGAAATGATTCTGGGGCAATGGAGAGATCCAGGGCGGCGGATGCAGGAGTACGTACGCGCGCTGTGGACTTGGCCTTGCCGTCCACGCTTCAATCTGCAGCCGACTTCACTCTTGTGCGTCGCACGCATGTCGAGCACGCTTCCAAAAGGTGACCAGAAATGTCACTGTGTTGCAGATCTTACTTAATCTGCGCAGGCGACGTCGACGTCGTCAATCAATTGTTTTTGCGGGGTTTTCGCACGAAAAATGCGGAGTCCAATACGAGTATTCGCAGTCCAAAAGGCACGTCATCAAGAGGTGAGGCGACCAACAGGACAGGTCACGACGATCTTCGCCTGAGGGTGTCAATTCAGCTGGATGCTGAACACTTTACCTTGGCTTGGGTCATTTTTGAGGACGCCGGTGTTGTAAAAAGTTTATGGGCAATTTTCAGTGTTGTTAAAAATTTATATCACAACTTTGATCATTTTCGTCGTCAAAGGGCAAAAAACCACCCGTTTTTGATCGGTTGGACGCCTTGTGTGGCAGCTTGCCGTTTATTTCTTCTCACCCCGTCTGAAACAAAGCTCTAATCTGGGTGAAAAACATGTCACAGATACAGCGAAAATGCCACAAGCCGACTTCTGCAGAAAAAAACGACCCTGCGTCGCGTCACCGAAATACGGTCAACGTGAAAAGCCGGTCAACGAGCGGTGGCGGCGGCGGAGGAGGAGGAGGAATCGTCGTGTCGAGGATCGTGATCCTGACCCGATTCTCTCGGGACGCGGAGCGTTTCCCAACGGAGGCGCGGGGCGGTGGGCGGGGGGGGGGGGCTCGAGTCGCGTCCTTCTGTTTTGCAATATCTGAGTCGTAATCTCGCGACTGGCCGCACGCAACACACACACAAGACAGAGCGGAATGATGCGCTCTTACGTCATCGCCGCGACATCTTTGTCAACAGCTCACAAGTGCTGATGATAGGTTGTCAATCGCTTATTGCACAGAAGCCACCCAAGGTTGGCGATGAAACGGTCTTTGGTAAAAGCAGGCCGGGTGACGGTTGCGTAATCGGGGAGAGTGCCGGTGTCTCGGGCGGCTTCAGCGCCGCGTCTTGCACTCAAGGCCCCTGCTGCTGTCGAAGATCCAGGTTCCTACTGCTGCAAGACCCATCTCCCGGAATTTTCGATTTGGCTTTCTGTTGTAAAAAGAGTATTGAAGGCGTACTTGGCGACTCGTACCGAATGACGTCCCAAGTACACACAGGATTGCACGCGCTGACACACTGCACATATGGACTGCTTTTCAGGACTTGCCCATAAAAAGTGATCCAAGATCTTTAGCCTTGATGCAATTAGCAACACCTTAATGCGTGGTGTTTTTCATCTGCATCCAAGGGAGAGAAAATCTATGAAGCTGAAGTTTTAGGTTCAAGCGGTGCGTTGGGCTGGTGCAGTGAGTGTGGATTGGCTGCTGTTCTATTCTAATCAATCTCTGCTGCGAAGAAAAAGCTTGTTACAGTCTGACGGTGTGCATTCACTGGAAGAAATGAGCGACGACAAAAATATGAGCTCGAATCTGCATAACAATGGGGAGTGGGGCGGGATTGACGGGGGCCGGAAGAGAAACAACGGGAGGGGAGTGGCTGGCACCTCGGGCTGCGAGTTGTGTAACCCGCTGTTCAGCTTTTCAATAGGAAGCTCGAGACCTGGATTTCAGGGATTTCCGTCTCGCTCTCGGCAAACAAAATTCGCGAGTCCCGATGCCAACAAAATTTACTGCTGAGAGGTGACAAGGCTGCACAAGAGAGGCAGACGCGGTCGAGAACTTCTTCCGTTGTTTTGCGCTTTTCAAGTAGACCCGCATTTGCAGAGGTCGAGATGTGGTTTTGTAGTGTCGAATGTCGTCAAATCAATCTCGGCAGCGCCAGGCGCACATCCGCCTGTTTTGAGCCCGTTATTCGCTGCGAGGCGCCGCTACCACGGGTTTCGTGCAATCACGACCGGTGTGTGTGTGTGTGTGTGTTGTTGTTGTTGTTGTTGTTGTTGTTGTTGTTGTTGTTGACTTACCAGAGGGAAAATTCAACACTGTTGGAAAGGAAAAGCAGTCAAGTGCTGGGCCAGAAACTTCAAACTTGCCCAAACCAGTGTGGCCATTGTTGGCAAAATGATGGGCACTCTGTGCTTGGGTTGGAAACTTGACAAGGTCCATTTACTACTCATCATGGAACACTTCAATTTCAATTTCACTCTTTACATCTTTGAATGGAAGTGGATCATGACTTGGTGGGTATCTTAGATATCTCTGGCCATTTTGAAAGGACATGGCCACCTGGATACAATTCAAAAAGTTTCCCAAACTTCATTGCAGTTGAACTGGATTGGGCAGCCTGTTTTGCTGGTTCTGTCATTTGTAGCCATTGTGAAAGCACAGTTGGGTGTCTGGGAATAACTGACACCAGTTGGCTGTTTTTTCTCTTGAAAAAGAAAAGAAAACTTCGGTGTCTTGGACAATCTTAACTGCGTGTGGAACCGCGGGCTTTCTGGACGTGGCCTTCTTGTTATCCGAGGCTCTGTTATTTATTGACTGCAAGTGGTACAAAAAATACAGTTCTCAGAAACTTACACAATTAATTTGTGATATGAAAAAATGGCGCTGTGCGACCCCGTCTGTAAATGACTGATAAAACTGTCAATTTGCTCGGGAAGGTCGCAGATAAAAAGTCGGGTTATCACCACAAAGGCTTCAACGGTTCTTTCGTGACCAAAATAAAACAAGAGATTTGATGGAGTTGGCTCTTCAGTTGCGTGCGCAGCGTCTCGAGTCGCGTCCAGACGACGGGAATTCTCGAGCTGCGATAAAAGCGACGAGGAACCGCAGAAGTTTCCCTGCCGGCCACAATTTGCTAATTGCCCAGGTGTCCCGCACCTCGCCTCAGAAATGAGAATCTCCACAAAGTGTTGTGTTTGTTATGCATACCGCCCCCCTTATCCATCCCGCTTTCCAAGAAGCTTGCAGTGTAAAACGGTGAAGATGTAATTTGTACTGGAGGCGAATGTGTGCAGAAAAAGTTGGACATGAAGAGGATGAAGGAACGTCTTTATCGTCTTGTGCTGGGCGAGGAGTAAGGTCAAGTTGTCACTCACTGCAGACGTGAAGTTCGCTTTTTTGCCTGACGTACGGGCGCCAGAACACCACGAGTATTTATTTACAAGCAATCCCAGAGTTTTTGTACCACGCTGCAATAGCTCACTTTTCTCCAGTCAAAAGAAGTCGGAGGCTGCGGAGGGCTGGCTGTTGAGCGCTTCTATCCTTGCGATGTGATAATATGCAGAGCATGGCAAGTAAACTACATAGAAATAGCATGTGAGCCGACTGACTTGCTTTGCCTGGGGAGCTCAGCGCAAGCAATGAGTACATCTCTCTGGACAAACTGCGCAGCAAACTCACCCAGAGTATTGGCGCTCTTGGTCGCCATTGTGTTGAGCCACATACGGTCTATTATGCCGCATATGTCATGATTACGAACAACTGCAAAGGATTACAAACGATGCGGCTCTCCCATTACGAGCGCTCGAACCATTGCCACCTCCTCGGTGCTCGCGTGCGAGCGTTGGGTGGGTCTGTGCACTCGTAGTCGGTTCGTTTGTCGACGAGGGTCCACTCTGTGGATTTTCGTCCGCTTGTCCCATGTAATTATGATCAGAGCGATAATCCCGAGGATTGATGTCTCCTGTTCACGCTCTCTCGGGCTGAGGCCACGCGTGTGGGGACAGAAAACCCACCAAGTCGTGCAAATAGCGTGCTGGTTCAGAGATGCCTGTGGAGGTGATCATCTCCTCGCTCCCATTGTTTACGTGGTTTTCATCTACGTACGCAAGAATTTATGGATGACAGAAATCCCGTGTTGTAGTAAATTTTAATATTCGTTGAGAGGCCACAACTGAGACGCGTCAAACGTCACGGCTTGTGTCAGTTCACAAAGTTGAGGGAATCATCGATCACTGGTCCAGTTGCCTGACGCTCTCTTCTGTAACCTCCGTGTACCGGCGCGCACGGAGAATGATGCATTTGTTCAGTCTTCACTTGTAAAAAGTTCCCTTCAAGGACAACGTCGTGTAGGTGTTTCATCCACACTGTAAATTTGTCAGGAAAAAATATCCTCCATCAGATAAAATTGCAACATGTACTCGTACTGTGTGATACCCAGGTGTTTTGGCAAAGTCGCAAAGTTAGAAGATAGATGTGATAGATTTTGCTACACTTGGAAGATTGGCGTGCCGGGTAACTACAGTCGTTATCAATAGACGCCAATGTCCCTCTCACGACACTGCCTCTGCTTTTTGTAAACAGTATTGTGCTCTCGCTACAGTGTGGCAGTCGAGCAGAGATTGTTTTCCAAGGATCCTGAAAATCCAAACGTTTGCGACGAAGAAAAAGTTGTTGGTGCAGTGCGATCCAACCGAAGCCCGAGTTGAGATTTCCGGAGACTTTAACGCGTCGTGTGACGCTCGCGCGCCGCGTGATTCCAAATCTGCCGTTTCCGATGCCGAGACGTCGTTCATGAAAAGTTTTTTTTTTCTCTCTCTTTGTAGAGTCCGGACGGGGACAAGGAGGAGCTGGCGAAGCGGGGCAGGTACAATGACGAGAACTGCCCGCCGTCCAGCGCGGGATGGGACTCTCGGCAGGTGTCCGCATTCAGACCCTGGTCCCCGGCCATGCTCAAAGATGCCAAATTTCGAGATGGGTAAGAAACCTCTTGTGTCATCTCGAAGAAACATTCCCGTGTGTTGTGGGACCGTGTGTGTGTTGGGGGGGGGGGAGGTTTTTCACATTTCGAGAAGCTTGCACCTTTTTTGTTGTCGAGGCAAAATACTTTCCAAGAGACTACTGTCCATACGGAGACAGAGAAATCTGCCCACCACAAGAAAGGGGAACGGGCACTGGCCTGTTTGCAAAGCTACCCCCCCCCCTCTCTCTCTCTCTGTTGAGTCGTAGCCTTTTGAAGCTGATGTTTGTGCGGCGCCAAGTGCCGCCCCGTCTCTGGCGGAGCCTCCCGTTTCCACGTGCAGCGACTTCACGTGTCCGAAGCTGCTGCACCGGTCGTTGCCGCCGCCGCCGTCACGTCTGCGGAAGCGTCTGTCTGACTCCTAATGATCCACTTTGCTCTTTGCAGACTTCAGCCTCTCCCAGCCTACTTGCAGACAGGTCCCCCGGTTCTCCTCCATCCCGAGCGCGTCGTCCCCCACACCGCGTCCAGTCGGTAAGCAACCAAGGCGCGGGCCCGGGTCTGGGTGTGTGCGCTCACTTTTGTCAAGGTTCAGTTTGTGGTGGCGAAGGTTCCTGTTGCACCAAGTCACGTTCCCCTGAAATTATAGTGTTGTTTTTGACCACAGATATGAACGGCACTTCGCGCCGAACGTGTCCCTGGCGCCGGTGCAGAAGAAGGAGGGCGAGGAGGAGGACACGGCGCTCTGCGACAGCGTCAAGCTGCGGCCGACGGCCGCTCCGTACAAGCCGCACTTCTCCGGCGGCATGCCCCCGAACTCGCACGTGCCCGCCCCGGAGGACAACCTCGACATCGACGTGCTGTCGGACACGGAGTCGTCGCTCAAGTCGTCGGACTCTTCAGGTGAGCAGCACGGCGCTGTAGACCGCCAGACCGTCACTTTATGCACGGCGTTTGAGGCGCACATCACGCCAACGCCAACGTCGAAGAGAGCACACATGTTGTGTACTGTTTCCATGGTACTGGCCAATCACCACACTCCACCTGACGCGACGAGTGGCGCGAAGTTTGAAACAAACGCCGACGCATAAAAGTCCCCAGTGTGTGAAAACGCGTCTCGCAGAACAATAACGAGCGTGTTGCGCCGTTTCAGTTCCGTCGACCCCGCGGGAGGAGGTGGCGGTGAACCTGTCGGCGCCGCTCGACCTGTCGTCGGACCGGGAGGCGCTGCTCGACATGGTGCAGCGCGCGCTCGACGGGAAGGTGGACAGCAAGGACTCGTTCCTCGAGGAGTTCATCCACACGTGCAACCGGCGCGAGGAGAAGCTCCAGGGCGTCATCCGCGTCAACAAAGACCTGCAGCAAGTGAGTGTTCCGCGTGTGTGTATGTCTTACGTGTGTGACGTGACGTCCAGCTTGAGGTGCTTTTCGATCAACAGCGACGAGCATTTTGTTGGGTGCATTCCGTTCATTCGGTGTTGCAAAATTTTTGTGACAAAACCTTGGTTGCTGTTTCGCCAAGGTTTTTCAGTCGAGTTTTCCTATTGTCCGGCAGAGAGAAACTTTGTAGAAAACGTCAGCAAAATGCAGCTCCGCTGTTGTGCCGTGTTGGTGCGGAGATGTCAAGCGGCGTCGTGTCGCGTCTTCAAGTTGCCGGCGCGAAGACAAGTCTTGTTGTGGCCACGGAAGAACTAGGAGTGGTTTTGAACAGCAAGAGACCTGAGTTGCAGACGCATGCGTGCACAAAGATAATCAGACAACACAGGGTAAACATTTTTGCAAACGTGTTCAGAAACAGTTTTCCGTTTGGGCACGGGTCATTGCCTGTTGATGCTGAACGTTCCAAAACCTTTGGGGGAGGGGCAAGCAAGGGAACATGCAGATCATATCCTGTTATCGAACAGTTGAAATGGCAACTTTCGAACAATCAGTGCAGGGTTTGTTGGGACGGAAGTTGTAAATGACCTGTTGTCTCATGGTTTCCAAGTAAGTTTGGGGTTTTGGTCAAATTTTGGTCAGATCAACATTGAGTTGAAGTGAATCATTGATTACTTCCCTTCCCATTTGGATTTCGAGTGGCAAGGCAAGGCCCCCATCGTAACACAAAAAACTGCGGCTGGTGTGCACTTGGGAACAATTCATAGGGTTACTCGGAATGTGATTCGGATGAATTTGTGTGTTTGGGCAGCTCCAGTGCGCGGCACCATACGAGGCAATTCCCAAACTGAACATTGGGAGTCCTGTAACTGCGCAGTTTGTGCCGCGGCGCAGCAGCGCTGTAATTGCAATGTGTCTTTCGCATGTTTGCAATGGTGGGGAAAACAGCTGTATTTGAGGGCCTTCTCCCGGCACAGTGTCTCTGCTGGTTCAGCAAGGGGCACCGGGAGTCGACACTGCCGTGGTTGAGTTGAGGAGTGGCAGGTCGGACGTGATAATGATGTGTTTTCGTGGAGAGGCATGTGCACATCTGTGTTGTTGTGCTGGCGTTAATTGTGATGTCACTGGTGGTGGGTCCCGCTCGACACAGCACACAGGCTGTCGTTCTTGCGCGGGTTGGACGGAAATGCGAAGCGCACGCCTCCGCGCCCCGGCCACCCCGAGCATTGAAACTCATTCAGAGTCGGAAGGGAGAGGGCGCCTGTGGGTCCCGACGATCATTACACCGGTACAAAGGGGAGAACTTGTTTTCCCCAACGGGTGCAGAGAGGCCAAGGCAAGAGGTGACTCGGAAAAGAGTTATGTGTGGCTGGCAAAGGTCTTCAGGATGCAGGTGACTGTGCACGATGTGTGTGTTTTCACGCTGTTTCCTCGGTACGGCCTCAAAGTGTTCGTCCTCTCAGGCCTTTTGCATAAATTTTGCTTGGGGCAAAGACTGATGCATTGACCATCAGAAAGACGATGAACAAGGCCTTTAATTCACCTGTCGTTTCCTTCAAAAGCTCCCTGGTCATACAATCACACCATTGCGAACCTGCACGACTCAAACTTGGAAAACAACTGCCAAATGAGCCGGGTTGGAGGGTGAGCATTGTCGGCAGCACGTGCAGAAGGGTCCGCTGTTTTGTTGGAAGTCCGGGAAAGAAGTGTTTTCGGATGCAAGCGGTCAGTTTGAAGTGACCAGTGAATGCAGCACGATGTTTTTGTTTTCTGGTGCTGCTGACAAAGGTCTGTTGACCGCCCATTCTACATTTCAATTCGCACTTTGGTCTTGGCGTTGTTTACACAAAGCGAGGTGAGGTGGCTGGAGGCGGCAAATGGTCAAGCAATTGTGTTCATGTGGTCAGTCCTGAATGGACAGTCACGCACGGCGTAAATAATACATGGAGCTGACCTGAACGGGACATGTGCCTGGCGTGCAGAAAACAAGCGCATGTGCACTGAGTGACCCTGAGGTAAGGATGCCCGCATGCATCATCGCCCTGACATTCACCACGTGTGCGGGGGAAGCATGTAGCTGGGATGCAGAATAGCAAACCAACACGCCGCTTCAGCGAGACTATCTTCCTTCTAACGACGTTGCATACTCGTACACGTGCTGTTCTGATCATACAGGGCGGAACTGCCTTCTACTCGCACAGGGCGGACTGCCCACGACTTGCCGCCCAACGGTCAAGTCAACGGTCAGCGTGCGTGGCTTCAAAACAACGCGCAGGGTCATTCGGTGTGAGCGCATAAAGCACTCCCGCTGTTGTTGTTCCGTCTGCAAATTTTATTACGCTGGCTGCTGATGTGCAGTGGATAAGATCCTCTGGGGAACGCGTGATCTCTCCCGTTTCCGTTCAGTTTTAATTGCAGAAGGATCAGCATAAAGCGCCGCGGACGGTAACAGAAATGTCCAGTGATTAATCTCCCTCTTTCCCCTGGGGTGAAATGGAGGGAATTGGAGAAATTATACGCTTTTGGCGGGAAAGGTGGTGAGCGGCCCTGCCCACCGGGCGAGAAGGGACGGTTTGATATTGATATGCAGGGAGGATGGGGGTTTCATTCAAATGCGTTTTGCGCTTCATGAAAGACGACCGCGGCGCGGCGCGGCGTGGCGTGGCGTCTGCACTCGCGATGCACTGATCAGGACGAGCTTGGCGGGAATTTCTCCTCCCAAGGAAATCTTGATAAATGTGGCTTCATTCACCTCAGCCGAACACGCACAATTTATGGGACAGGTTGACTGCTGGCTGTGCTCCTCAAACTTCAAAGACATTTGTACGTTGCTGTTTTATTTATGCAGCAGAAATGGCATCTATTTGCGCTGAATTGCTGGGCGCAATGGCTCATGTGAGGGATGGTGACCTTTCGTCTTGAGTGGGTGGTGATTGCGAATGACCCCAGTTGTTTTGATGGGAGTGGTATTTTTCCGCAGTCAACCTTCGAACCTCGGCCGGGAGGAATTGCACGTGGTGTTTGAAATTCAACACGAGTTGCAACTCCCAGTGTTTTGTGGCCTGGTTGGTCCTCGTCCATTGTCGCTCATTGTGAAACGCTGTTGTTGTGGACAAAGGTAAAAGGACCCGGGCTTCGGTGCTGAAACTTGTCCATAAATGTCAGGGATCGGTTTCACTCAAACTCGCACTGTGGGTCACGGTTTGGAAAAGAACAACGAACGCGAACGAACGCGAACGCTGGCAAAAAACAACCCGAGTGAACGGGTTTCTGTTTACTTGGACACACAAAAGAGAGCGTGCCGGGCAAAATTAAATTACAACGTGTCTGTGAGCATGTCATTTTTCTCGGAATTGTCGTAATCATTGCCATTTGTCAAAATTACGAGGACAAGGTCGGTGGATTGGGATCGTGAGCGCGGTGGGGCGGGCCTCGGGGTGCGCGCGCGCGGTGCAGGCGCGGCCCCTCGCGCTGTTGTCCGCCAACCTTGCAACCTTCCACGCGTGGAACAATTTACGGGCTGTTTGCATTTGATTTTCCACCCGTGATAACCTTTCTTCGGGCCGAAGCGTGGTGGAGCTTTTCCCGGAAGAAATGAGTTCAGAACTGCAGGAGTTGAGGAGCGGGCGACGCGCGGCTGCGTCAGGCTCATTATGTCACCTCTCATAAATCTGGAGGTTAAAATCAATCCGCCTGCTTTTTCTGGGACATTTTATTCCACAAATACAACCCGAGGCGCTGAAATTTCGCAAAGCTGTGGCTTGTTCAATACACGGGTGAAAAGGAACTGTCAGATCGGCAGATTGATGGTGGTTTCCCTCGTATTGTCACAATCGATGCTTCTGCTTCTGCTGCCGAGGACAATGTCGCCCCTGCAGTTGGGTTTGGCACTTGGCGTCAGTTTGCATCGCGTTACCATATGGACTGTTCGGGCAGTGGTGAAAAATAACACCCTTTGACCGCAAGTGCAATTGATCTCCCGACTCAGTGTCGTGTGTCGGTCAACAACTGGATCATCAGGTCGTCGATCTGACCGGTGAAAATTGAAATCATCTGCCGCCAAACGAGTTGCAGCACGAGTGACTCCGCACGAAGCCCGTGTGAATCTATAAACAGGTTTCTTCCTCAATTGTTGTGAAAGCGGATGTTTTTCACCTGTTGCGGTCGCGTCGTGACGCTCTGGGCCACATTTGACGTCGGTTGATCAGTTCCACTTAGCTTCTCCGTCTGCAGATAAGCGCTCTCGTCGCCGCGAATATCAAAGGTGAGGCGCGGTCGAGATAGAGAGGATGATTTAGATGGAGCGGGATTGGGAGCGAGAGGTCAGGCCACAGGTTCTCGCAGGTTCCACGGTCAGCTCATCTCGCCCCAGAATTCCCACTGTCCATCATTTCTACTCCACAGAACTGTCTTCGCGTTGCTCCAAAAACGCGATGATTTATTCATGGTGGCTCTGGAGGAAATTCTTTTTGCCTGTCATCCGCGTCACAAGCTGAAGGTCAAAGCAATTAGTCTTGTTTTTTGGCGTGTCCGGAGAATAATTTGCGCTGCTGTCTGCCATTGGATACAACAATGGCGTCTGCTGAGCTCGTTTTGTCCAAACACGCCGGACTTTTTCCTTGAAATTTTTGGCCTCTGAGCTCTTATCGTCAGATCTTCGCCTTAAAATTGACAGTTGTGTCTGCAGCAAATGTGTCTCGTTCTGTTTTTATTGAAGCTGGTGACTGTCATTTCCTGTGTGTAACGACAAACGTTCTGCGATGTTTTGTTTTCTTCGTGTCTTCTTTTTTCGTGTCCAGCCAATACAAAGGTCCAACATCCAACTGTTCCTCTTCAGAGAAAACATCAGAGCCACACTTCGTGCGGTTTTGTGTACAGCGCTCTTCCAAAATGGTCTTGCTCGTCTTACAAAGACGTTTCAAACGATCAGTGTTTGGCCTTCACCCGTGTTGTTTTGTTGGCTGCAGGAACTCGAGTACGTGAAAGTGACGAAGCGCGAGCGGTTGCGGGAAGCGTCGGAGGCGAAGAAGGAGCTGCGTCGTGAGATGGAGCGCATTAAGGATGAGCACAGCCACCGCCTCAAGCAGCTCACGGACGAGCGCGACCGCCTGCAGAAACAAGTGGACAACCACCAGAGTGCGAGCCCCGAGTTCTCCAAGGTGAGCAGCGCCACCTCGCGGGCAAAACCTCCACACAAGTCGTGTTGAACCGTGCGAAACACTTCAGCTACCTGATGCAAGAGGAATTTCCTGAACTTTTTTTTTCAAATGATGTACGAATTTGCTGCAGGTTTCTTTTCACACTCCGAGTGCATCTAGGGTTTCCGATGAATTATTGTCTGGACTTTGACGATTGTCATTTTCCCAACACTTATCGCGTCGCGAACACTCGAGTGCCCTTTTTCGCCACGGAAAAGTTTGACAAACAAGTCTCGAAAGTTTTGATATCGTTGAGACTCGCAAAAAGGGAGTTCGTATTGTCCTGCCACGCGTTTTACTTTTGTGCACTCGCATTGAGTCTGACGTGCCAACACCCACTGAAGGGGAGAGATAAAACTTAGATCAATCCAGTGAAAAAAGTGGGCAGCTGTTTCGTGCAGTGCCCTGGACAGGTATAACTATGACATTGAGCGGAGACAAGGGGCCGTATCACGAGTAATAATCGTGGCTGCGCCTCGAGTGTTGGGTCTATGCGTAAAAAAAAAGATCGATGGCGGCGGCCCGGGCGCCTCGCTGATAGTGCAGGCCGCGAGTACTGGAAGTTCACTGCGCGCAAAAAAGCGGCGAGTGCAGAAAGACGAGCGGGGAGGCTTCTGCGCACAGCTGTCATTCGCTTGTCGTAAACCAGACTCTCTCCAAACAGGCGAGCCACTTGGGCTTCAATTTGAACCTTCAGACACAATTCGCGGCTGTCATTGCGTCTTAGGTTGAACCTTTAGCTAAAGCATTAGCTGTTGAGAAGAGAGAGGAGGGCTTGCTGTCAGAAAACCCGTTTCTTTCCTGGCTGGTTTGACTTGACGTGATACTGGTGGAAGGAGGCTCGTTGTTAAAATAGTAGCGACTCTTTTGTTGTTCCTGACTGCTGTTCTCCGCGGATGGCTGAGTTTCTTGAGGCGGTAGAGGATAAATAAGCGGCGGGATCCAGCGAGGCTTCGGGTGCTCGTTACGTACCGGTTACCAAGTCGGCTTGTTTGGAGCTCCCCGCCTCTCTGCCTTGTTGACACGGCATCACGACGTGTGAAGGCATGTCGAAATCCAGGCAAAATTTATGGCAAATACGGCAGATAAAATACAAGTTTTGCAGGGTTTACAAGCGAGTTCTGTGTAAACGCTCAATGTGATGGAGTTTTTCTTCACGGGTCGCAGTTTGAACTCGTGGGCTTTGTGTGGCGTGGAGTATGATTGACTTGTGCTTTTTTGAGCCCTTGACATTCCGTCGTGCGGCAGGCTTGGTGCAATCGGGATGGTATCGTTCCTTATTTGTGTGGACCGTTGGTTACGGGGGGGAGTGAGGAACCTTCCATTTTGTTGATTTGCTGCAGTCAAAAACTGCCTGGAACCATTGCTGAACCCAAACCAACCATTGGTTGCTTCATCAGAGGGGGGGGGGTTCAGTTTTGTATTCTTATTTGTTGTGTACACACACACACACACACACACACACACACACACACACACACACACACTACCAACCCAACAGTTGGTGTGGGTGAAGGGAGCAGGCAGGGCCTGTTGCTGAAACAATGCATGCGCTGAGCACAACGTCTAGTGCATCGCACCGCGGGCTCATTGATCTCTGATCTCTTGTTGCTTTCCAACAAAGATATATCTGTTGTTGGGTATGAGCACAAAAAGTGCGTGTGTTGTGCACGTCAATACAGCAGGAGGTCCAGAAGTCAAGGCCACGCCGAGTGGGCCCAAAACAGCCGCCGCCATCAGACTGCCAAACATTCCGCGATTGTTCTGGCATTTAATTCACCGTCAGTATTCTGTTACGTAATTTTGCAATAACGCAGCTGTCAAATAAATATCAGTCAGCCAGTCTTCGGAGGTGAAGGCCCTATGCAAATGTGATGTGTTGAAACGAGCTCCACACTGCACAACTGTTGCGCAACATTCTATAAACGTGGCGATACCAGTTGCTGTCAGGCTGTTTTCTGGTCATCATTCATGCTTTTGCAAACTGCGATTTTGCAACAAAGTTCTGTTGCACTGAACGTTGTGATGATCAGCAGAGAACGGTTTTGCGTCGCGAGATGGGGATGGTTCAAACACGACGCTTGTTTCAAGGAGAGTCCTTGATGAAACAGCCATCGAGTCTGGGGCCCAGGCCGCCCGGGCCCTGCGCATCTTGTGCACCGCAGACGTCGTGCACTTGAGTCCCCTGTACCTGGGGTGTGCGATAAGGCCGCAGCTGAAGTCGACTGGCGAGGATTTAGTGGGGCTCGGGTTTGCGCGGGTGGGCGGTGGAGCTGCGGGCTCACCTCTCTCACGCCATCCAGGCATTGATCTCCGTCGGATCTCATAAACACGGAGCCCTCCCACCCATCTGTCTGTCGGCCTCGGTATCAGCTGCTCCGGAGCCGGGCGAAGCGAACGGTCGCTCCGGTACACTGGCTGAACCCTGCAGGTGGGACGACCCACACAGCCAGGCAGCCAGCCAGCGCCTTTTATTCAGCAGGAAAAGAGCTACTTTTGTAGCTGGTGCCTGTGTGCCTGGTGCTTCCCGCTTTATTGTGCAACCTTTTGCTCCCGGATAGTCACATGAAAGAGCATGGTTTCCACGAAGCAGCCGTTGGAGGACGAACGGCTCCATCCATTCGGCCCATTTCAGGCCTTTGTCATCTGTTGATGAGCAGAAGCACACGACGCGGCGAAAGACTCCGCCGTGTGCAGCACGTTGTGTTCTGTCGTCACGAAAGAAGGTCAGCAGATAATGTGTCTCAGGTCTGCTGGAAATGCCAAACACGTAACAGACCTGTCCATCCGTCCATTTGTTGATTTGATTTTATTCCTGAGACGGAGAACAGGTCGGGGTTTTCCTTTCCTGGTTGTTTTTTTCGAGACAGGCGTTACACAAGAGGGAAGCTGCAGAAAAGTAATTGCTTCCACACACAGTCTGCGCTCAACTAACACAATCCCCGGCGGCGCTGCAGGCTGCAGATTGAAAAGCTGTTTGTTGAGCCCTGGCTTCAGACGCTGCTTCCCGATTTGGAACGGGATTCAGAAAGGTTTGGGTCAGAAATGCTGGCGTCTGCGCTGTTGCGCTGAGCAGAGCTGCAGCAGTAGTCGGAGAGTCTGCGGCCGACGGAGCCCGAGGGTCACGCGGCTGCGCCGGGGAGGCTCAGCGCCGCGCGGCGGGGGGCGGAGGTGGCTCAGGCCCAGACGTCCTTGCCTGTCTACCTGCTCGTCTACCTGCGGCACTGAGAGTGGATCAGCAGCTGTGATGAGCAGATGATTCCGGTTAATCCCCTCCATCTCCTGACTGATTACATTTCCTCACGTCAGCCGACCGCCGCTATTCCCCGCTGATCCCAAGAACCAGGTTACCCAGAAAAAAATACCAGAAAATCCTGCTATGGGCAGAAAAATCTGCATCGATGGTTTCAACGGGTGGAGACCGTCCGTCCCGAGTGTGAAGTTTTTGCTTCGTGATTTGTCTTTTCATTTCTAACTGGTACTTTTGCTTGGTGGGACCGTCCTGGTGGTGGTCTGTGTGTTTATGTGTCTGTGGACTGTTGGTTTACTGGAGGTGGGCGAACCAACTCTTCATTTTCTATCCCCCCCCACGACGGGCAATGAAACCAACAACCAATGGTTGGTTTTCCTTTTTGTTGCAGTCTGTGTTGCTGGTCCAGAAACATCGTTGGTTTGGCCCCTCAAACAAAATTTGTTGAGGAGGAGGGGGGGGGGGTCACTCTGGCAGTGCTTGTTGTGATCCTGCTGCAGGGAGCCGCGGGGTCGTTGATATTTGACCTCTTGTTATTCGCTTTTGTGTTTACCGTTGAAAGAATGTTTTGTTTTGTGAAGGCTTGGCGAGAGATGCCAAAAACAACAGAGGTCTGTCACCTCGTGAGGCAATGAATCACTTTGCCTGGGCATTTCGAAAAGTGTCCACGTGTTTCCGTGGTCTGAACTTGCAGTCGACTTCGTTTCTGTTCTTCACAAGCTCGTAGTTTTGTCGAGATTTTTGGCCTTGAAATTTTTTTTTTGGGGGGGGGGGAGGGAGAAAAATGTTTGCCAAGTTGATGATGCTGAAGTGTTCTGCGAAAGCCGGTACTTTGCTTGAGTGAAGGTCGTAGAAAAAAGAGGCCGAGAATTGTGTGGCATCAATTCAGCAAGACTATTTTTGACGCAGCTATTGTGTTTTCTTCTGACTTTACATTGTCGGTGCTGCAGACCTATTTGCCTGCGTGCGAGTTATTGAATGTTCGGTAGGGAATGAGTGAGCTCGGACTGCTGGGCGGCGAGAGGAGGCGGGGCGCCCGGCGGGTCGGCGGTCCGGCCCGGCTCTTGACTCGGCGCCACGCTAAAGTCAAGGGTCGGGCGTCTGCGCCTCCCGCCTGTGCGCAACCGCAGCCTGTCTGCGGAAAAACAAACAGCGCCGTGATAACCAGGCCATCCAGACCGCAAATGGAAGAGGCGAGCACGAGCTGCGAGAACGCTGGGAATTCCAGATATGGGTGTGCGAAACATGGAGACGGAATTGAGTTTGGCTTGGTGGCTGCATCTCGGCGCTCTGCCGTGAAGCAATTTAAGCCTTGAAAAACACATTTGCATTTCTCATTTTATGTTTATCTTGTACATTAGCATCTCGCATTGAAGCGCAGATTTCCAAAGCCTCGCGAGGTTCTCGCCCTCCCTGTGATTTCGCCTCCGCTGAATGTTGACGGCGCGGAACCTCCATTGTTGTCTCCCTCGAGGCGTCTTTTGCGTAATTCAGACGTCGTCTGAGAAGTTTCCGACGGTCAATACAAGAGTCCTTGCCCGTGGTGATATCTCGCAGCGGAATCCTCGAGTGACCCGCGATGTCTGCCCTTGATAAGCGCACGAACCTTTTCTCTTTGGTCGTAAGCTGGACGGCGGGGGGGGGGACGCCCACTATCTCTCCCAGGCAAACAGGAGCCGCTTCGTCAGACCTGCACACCGGTCTCATCACGCGAAATTCGCCCAAATGGCCCAATGTGATTCCATGTTGAAAAGATTTTGTTGAGAGTCGGCGCACACAAGATATTTTTCGTATTTGCATTTCTGAGAGCGATGGGCAAATATTTGATGTTGTGTTCTACCTTTGGGCGCCATGAAGGTCACGTTGCCTTTTTTCACCCAACCCAAGTGTAGCGGCAAGCGAGTGTCTACCATCTTTCTGTCAACCAAAGAAAACAAACATTGAGGAACACAGCTGTTTTCTCAGAATGCGTGCTTGAGCATTGCGATTCCGGTGAGTGTGTGTTCTCAACGTAAAAATAGCCGACACAAATGGCCCACAAATATGCGAGCGTAAAGGTGTATCCGCAATTGCGGTGGCGGTTGCCGAGTGAGCGCACCCCACCAGACTGCAGTCGGCGGGTCAGCGGGTGCGAAGATGATTGATGCAACTCCGGGTGCAATTGTCTCCGCGAGGCTTGACGCAGCGAGTGAGTGACCATTTGGCAAGTTACTCGAATCATCCGGACGAGTGGACGTTTGAAATATATCATTTCAGCCTGAGTAGCGCCGCACAAAAAGGACGCGTTGTGATTGATGTGCGCGGTCGCTGCGTGCGGTTCGGATGGGGGCCAAGTTTGGCGAGGCGGGCGTTGCGCGGGGAAGGCCTCCGACCTCGCCGCGACGACTGCGCTTTGATGACGCGTCCTAAAGAGGACTCGGAACGTTAATATACGAGGCACGCGCCAATTCTTTACCTATGTTTATCTTCAAGCTGTCTGATCGGTCGCAACGGGGCGATGGCTTCATTGTGCAAACGCATTCGTTTGCTTTGTGCGACACGACATTTATGACGGCTCTTTATTGCCGAGTGGTTTGCACTGGCGAACCCCGTTTGGATTCCACCCCGTAAATTGGGCAACCCTCCCTCTGCCTGACAAGATCGAATCCGGGAAGAAGTTGTGTCTGCGATTCACTGTGAGAGGAATTTTGCTCCCGTTTCCGAAGTTTGTGATGTCCTGTACACAAGAGAGTTTGCTGTGAGAAGCTCTGACCGAATTCAAAACGCACTGAGGTCAGGAAAACATTTGTTCAGCTTTGCGGTTGAAAATAGGAGTCGAAAAATAAACGTGAGACAGACGTATCGACTGACAATTGTGTAACTGATGGATCTGTGTGAAGCGTATGAATTGGAAAAGTCGCTTTCACCTCACACGACCCCGCCCGACAAAGCTGCGACGCTTCGGAAGAACAATGGCATCTATTGAACCGCTCAACAATGCGATATCATTTGCGTGTGCATCTGAAATATTAATATGGTAATTGAATTTCCTGTGTGTTGTGTCACCTGCAGAAAGCAATACGCGGTGGGTGATTTATGGCCTGAGGTGGGACAAAGACCCAGGGCTCGACGTTTGTGTTCTGTCGTCCAGCATCGAGTTCAGCATGGACACGATGTTGAACGTCGACATCAGAAGCTTGTTCGATTCTTGCTGCTGAGAAAAGCTTTTCCGAGTTGGTCACTGTGAAACAATGGACGTCAGGAGCGTGAAGTATGCCGGAGAGAGGGAGTGACTGGGGGGGGGGGAGGGGGCTCTTCTCATGAATGAAACGGATCGATTCGCCGGGCGGCTGCCTCCCTCCCTCCTGGCCCCGGCTTTGAGATGATGTTGATCTGAATCAACCAGACCTTGAGGCAAGGTCGTTTTCTGCAAATACTCGCGCTTCCATCCCGTGGGCCGCCGAGTCCGACAGAAACGATGGCGGGCCCCCCTCCCCCCCCCCCCCAGTCACCTATTTCCAGACGTCCGCCGTCACAGACCCATTGATCGAGGTACGAGTCGCGTCGACTGAAGGATCATGGTGCGGGGAACGAGCCACCGAGTCGACCACGTATGACAGAGCGGCGAACACATGATTTGCAGAGACGCTTTGCGCTGATCTGGACAGGTTGTCGGACTGACGTGTGGCGCTGAATTCAGGTGGAAGAGGAGTTGGCGCCGGGGGGGGGGAGGCGGCGCCGCCCTCGCTTTAGAGTCGCGGCTGCATCCGCCGCGGAGCTGTGATGTCTGGGGATACAATGAGCTCCGCCTTGCTCTGAGCTGAAAGCCTTTCAGGAAATCGAGCCTCAGCCTCAGCCTGCTCCTCCCGCCTGAAATAACACGGCAACAAGGCGTTTGCTTTGGTCTGGCTGAATACAGAATATCACTTTCTGCCTGTTTGTAGATGGCAAATATTTGTGCAGCCAAAAGTAGTGGCACCGATGTAGAAAAACAAACATCGAAGCAGTCTCCAGAATTTATGCCAAGTCATCACGACCGTGCACGTTGTCTTTTACGTCCTCAAAGGAAGCAATTTGTGCGGGGGATGCGTGATTCTCTGCCTTCAGGTGTTGTTTTCCGCTGCTCATCACAAGAAAACCACACCCTCGCTGTGTGGATTCGACTCGTTCTTTCACATGACATTCGAGCCTGATGAGCCGAATCTGTGTCACGTTCGCCAACCGGCGCCAAGAGAGCCTCAACCGTCCCTCCGTGCTGAAAGTCTTGCTTCGTCTTCTTGCTCAACTCCCTTCTGAAATCTTTCAGTTGCAGCTCTCGTGACCTGCGAATGCGGTCTGCCCCCCCCCCCACCCCCACACACGCATACTGACGGGTCTTGTCGTTTCTGATTGTGCAGGTGAAGGCGCGGTACCGCGCGCAGGTGGAGCATCACCGGGCGCAGCTTGCGGCCGCCGAGGAGAGCAACGCCGCCCTGGCGGCGCAGGTGGCGGCGCTGACGGAACAGCTGCGCCGCCTCCAGCCCGCCGCCCCCGCCGCCGTCGTCGTGAAGCAGGAGCGCCGCGACTCGGCCGACTCGGACGCCACGGTGGAGGCGGCGGGGGACGCCCCCGTGAACGGGCACGACGCCGCCGACGCCGTCCCGGAGAATCTGCAGACGCCGCCGCGGGGGGCGGGGTGCGACCCGGCGCCGCCGCTGCCGCCCGCCCCGAGACCCATCGCGCTCAGTACCTAGGGACCCGCGCCCCGGCGCGCCCGCCGCATAGACTGATGACTAGGAAACAGGGATGGATCCAGATCGCACCCGGTTGGAGAGACCCACTCCACCTCCCGGCGAAGGAGCAGCTCGTTGATCGCGAATCTTATGGACAGCTCTGAATGTTCAGCTGGCTGGCATTTGGTGTGGAGCAGCATGATATTTCACTTGTCAGAAAGCAGAGTCGGCTGGATGGACGTCCGGCCGGCCGGCGCAATAGGAGGAGATGGGCATTACACTCGTATTCAGAACTGTTCATATTATGGACTGGCGCACCGCGTTTTCGTCGTTGTTAAGACACTGAAGAGACTGTTGCCTGTAAATGTTCTTCAGTTGGTGTCACAGCAGCAGAAGCAGCAGCAGCAGATTTGCCAAGTTGCTTTGTGTTTTACTTTTGTTTTGTTTTTTCGGTTTCGTTCGTCAGACAAACCAATTGCCATATTGAGGTCAGTGTTGGCTTCCCACGCCGGATTTCAGTTCGTTGGACCTGGCAGTGGTAGAACGGACAAAAAGCAAACTATTCACCCGACATATTTAGCGTAGCGAACCACGCAACTGTTTATTTGTGCACCGCTGTAAATGGCATCAGCAAAGGGGACGGTGGGTCGAAGACTCCCATTGTGACAGTGGAATGGGTCGACTTGGTGTAAATACCTTCAACACTGGAGAAACAAACGGCTGTTTTTGCATCAGCTGAAGCAGCAAGTAGTATTTTTGTGATTTTTGTATCTCCCTCCCAGCAAGTTTTGAGCAGCACAAAAATTGTACATAGAACGATCGTACATGAACATAAACGTTGTGTTGACCTGCGGAGGAAAGAGGTGCAACTACGCAGCAGCTTAGAACGTTGAAGCTCGGACTGATTGTCAGTGCAGGCGTGTCTGTGATGTCAGCTGCCGGGGCGGGAGGTGCAACATCTGAAACGCTCACGTCGGGCGCGCCACGTGGCTGAGTGCTGACGTGACGCCGCGACACGTCGCTCAACGCGGTGACGTGACGTGACGTGACGCGGCTTCACGTCGCTCCACTTGTTGACGTGACGTCACGACATGTGGCTGAGCGTGCTGACGTGACGTGGCCTCGTCGCGATGCCTCCCGGTGGCGAGAAATACTCGGAAGAACACAGTTTGGGAAGATTTCCTGAAGTGATACCGTAGATTAATGCACAATACACAATGTACAACCCGCGTGAAAGCAGTTAGCGCGCAGCAGAGTGGAAAACAGCGGCCACGGTCGGCGCGGCGCGGCGGTCCGCTGTGTGCGAAGCGGTGGCGCTGCGTGCAGAGCGGACCGCCACGTCGGGCAGACCGCGCGCTCAGAGACGACCGCGCTTCTTCCACTGCCGCAGTTTCTTTTGATACGTTAAACTTTTCATTCGACAAAGGCCGTTGCAAAGCAGAACCGTGTAAAGTGTAAAATAGTTCTTTGTATCCTTCCCTCAATTTCAACCATTTGTCACCCGAGGGAAGAAGAGAGACATGCCGTGAGATCTGTATTATAAACTGGAGTATTGCTTTGTGCCGTCTGTGGTGATGTGTCGCACGCGACATGGTATTGTGCAAACCGTGTACAAATTGTAAACGGAGTTTCTTACCGAACGAGTGCTTAGATTCCAACCAATTCATTGTGTGATCACCATGCGTAACGGAAGAGTGAAGACAAACGGGCAAAAGAACGACGCGCAGAGTAAATGACCGCAGCTTTGAAATGACAAAGGCATTATTTGACGAACTTGGTTTCTTTGTGGCAACATTGGTTATTGGAAGGTTTAATGTTTCAGGGAACATATTACTGCAGCATATGGTGTGGAATAACAGTAAACTTCTACTAAATCTTATTTCGTGATACTTGCATGCCGCATCTGTGTACATTTGGTGTATTTTTGTGAAGCAAGTGGAAATATCAACAGCACATAATGTGACACGTTCTTCAAGGTTGGTGTGGATGCGAAGCCAGTAAAGTTTAGGGGACCTGAAATTCAATCTACTGTGCTCATGTGATTTGTAATTTTACAGAACGACGGCATTGTTGGGCACACTGGTGTGAGTTTGTTGCCCTGTCTGGCCTTTTACTTCGTCGATGGTGAAAAAGTGTTTCGAGTCAGTGTTATTAGGTTCCTTCAGCTTTTCGCTCATTTTGTTGTTTTTTCTTTTCATTCATTGTTAATGGTGCTATTGTTGTTTCCTGAGGAGATTAGAATGTCTTTGTACAGAAATCATTGTTATGAATTATTAGGTGTTTGAAATTTTTCAAAAAAAATACACGACGGTGTCAACCCAAAAACATTTTCCAATGGCCCAGATGCTTGTTGCGGTACATAATGCTATAGAACAAGTCTGAATGTCTACACATATTACTAAATTGTATAGAAGTAGTTCTGTTGTAGATACGCGACATTCATGAGTAGATTCTTCTCTAGGTTTTTTTTCCTTTCTTGACAAAATCACTGGAAAATGGATAATTTTTGTCCTGTTTCAATTGAGTCCACGTGAAGATTGACACTACAGTTGGCGCTGACGCTGTTCACTGGTCTGTACAAACCTTCGACTGTACATCATTTGTTGCATCACGACAATAAAATACAGAAAAGAAGTTTTGTGGTTCTGTTTTTTTTCCAATCGAATACTGCCCTTGTCGACAATTGGCACTCTTTCACTCGCCTGTTCATTCACGAAGCGACGCAACAGCGACGCGACTCACAGTTGGAATTTGCCAAGCCATTTCGCACCCAACTTTTCCGGAACAGAACGTTTCTGACAAGTTCTGGGCTTACAAATGGTGGAGTACTTTTACACTGGCCTGAATTTGTGCTGACAAGCGCGATCTCCAAACGCCAACCGTCTCACCGTTCACGGAAGCATCAAGAGCTTGGTCATTCCCAGATACCCGGTACAACTCCCTGGGAGAAAAGAACAGAAATTGGAAAAGGGCGGTGAGTGAATTGAGCGGGAGGCCTGTCTCCGCTCACAGTCGGCTGCAGCTTCTGAAAAGGCGCGGGGACGGACGGACCCAGAAGCTGTCGAGAGAGAACGACGCTTGATACAGATGAGTTCCTGGAAGCGCGGCGCCTCATCACCCCGGACGCTGTTCCGACATCACGTCTAATCCATTATTGCGGCGTTCTCCTTTTTATGTGACTCGGGGGTGACGGAAAATTACTGAGCAGCGACTTCGCCCCGTGTCGCGTCGAGAACAAAGGCCGTAAACAGGGCTATTCTCCACCGCGCGCATTTGCATCAGGTGATGTGGTTCTATCGCGAATCATTTATCAAGGTGTGACAGCTTGAAATACGAATGTGACCTGCATTCCTTTCAGACTTTAAACCAGTGTTATTGAAAGCAGAAAAGACACAGTTGTCTTTGACAAGAAAGCGCAGATCGAGATATATGTCCCCGCCTACACTTTGAATGAACAACAGACTTGTTGCATGCAGTTCTGTTCCCGAATTCATGTCCATTGAAGGAAAAACTGAAACAGCTGCTGAGTCTTTGGTTTGAAAAACAAATTGATCTGCCTGGAGCTGGTCTGTGCGGAGACCGAGGGGTGTCACAGAGAGCGAGTGTTGGCAGATGAGCGCAAGCCTGTCCCCAGACAATAACTTTTGGGATTTCGCTTCCGAATTTCTTCTCTCGAGATCTGCAATGGTTGCGCCCCGTGCAAACACGCAGATCCGCACGAGAGGGAACTGTTCGAACCTGTTGCGCTCGTTCGACCACGTGGCCGACCTGTTGAGACTTTCACACATCTTTCTCTATTCTGGTTCCCAACGACACATCCATTGCGATACACTTCCAACCACAAGCTGAGTCAAAATTCAGCCGTCTGCGTATGAGCATCTTCACACATTCCAACACAAGCTGCAAAGTCTCGACTGAAGGCTGGTGCAGAAAGTGGCCTTTTACAATTAATTTCGGTTAATGATAAGTGACCATCTGAGTACCGCAGCTTTACAGCCAATAAAGACGAAATAAAGGCCCGCAGAAGGTATGTCACGCTTGCGGGCAGCTGCTCATTCCAAACAAGTAAAATGCATCTACGCATCTTACGTCGCCCGCTAAGTGTCTCCAGACATAAATAGGGGGTCACCCGGAGCCAGCGAGCGCATAACTCACGGCGCGCAGCTCCAAAGATGGTCACTCAATGCGCTGCGCACTCCATCAACGGAGCCTACCAAATCACTTTTCTCGAGGTCGCCCGGTGCAGAGCCCAATGTAGGTCACTGGGACACAAATGGTATCAATGCAAATCTTCATAACCATAAAAAGTCTGCCATAATCAAATTTCATATTCAAATGGCCACGACTAAATCATAGAGAAGTCGACGTAAAAGGATTAGAGATCTCGAAACACGCCCCCGTCGCCCACACGCAGCGCATGGAGATGAGGATCGGCGCGCACCTGCGCACGCGCACGCGCACGTCTCACGTCTCGACGCAAAACCGACGTGATAACCGTCAAAGCTGTGCACACGCCTGCCTGCAGCCACGTTCGTGCGCCAGACCCGAGTCTCCCCAGACTCCACAGGAAAGAGACAATGGGAACTTATTGGTCATCTCCAATGACGCCGAGTCATTCATTCGCCCGACTGTGTTCTCGGAAGCCGGCAAAGGTCACGATCGTAAAAGTCGGACGCACCATTTGGAGTGCATCGATTTCAGACGTTTATGCCTCTCTTGAAGTGAGGCACTGCACAACACGTTCCCTTTTCTATTGCCTACAAATGCAACGAATAAAAAAGTCACGATTTGGACTGCAAGCAGTTTCAAGGTTGTTAATACAGTCACAACCAGCACAGTACAAGCTGCTTTGCTCACTTTGTAGCAGGTCGCTGAAACGTTCGTCAAATGAGCTGGTTACACCGAAAGAATTCTATTTTCAAGATGCGGTGTGTGCTTCGATTTCTCTGCTGTGATTCAATGTCTGGTCTTGGTGAGAACTTCTGTGAAGCTGGGTCTTTGGCAAAAAGAATCAGTCGTTGTTTTTCACAGACGCTGAAAGCGAACGCAGCGTTCGTTCTTTCATCAGCGCGGCAAATTCATATCATTTCTGCGAGCCCCTTCAATCTACAAAGAAGTAGTTTTCAAAGAAGGATGCATTAACCCAAATTCTTGAGAAAGAAAATTCGTAATCAGTCCTCTTTCAAACTTTAAATTAAATTTTCCATTTGGCTAGAGTTTGCAAGCTTTTATCTCCAACCCAATGGGAGAGAAATGACAAAGTTTTTCTTCGATAATCTTATCAGGCATTTAAACTTCATTCCATTTCCAGGCACTAATTCAAATGCAAATTTGAAACGAAGAAAAACTTTAATTGGCATTACGAAATTTCTGCAGCGACAGTAATGATGTTCAGCATGCAGGCGGCGATATTCGTCACTTGGCATCTTCGCTGCGGGAAAATTCAATTGAAAAAAAGCACCTCGGGAGCTGCGTCTGCTCATGCGCTGTGCTGGGCGGCGTGATTGCGCCTCGTCTCCCTGATTTGACAGGACTTGTCTTCGTCCTGGGTTCTTTCAGCTGAAAAAGCCACTTAGCTTTCACTTTCTTTAATGAGGCATTGTTTGTTAAAAATTTAATGCCTGCATCGTCTCTCCTGCCAATGTACGCCACACGAACGCAAACTTTTTTTGCCAATTTCTACACTCGCGAAGGGTGTTGTTTGTTGCGCTTTCCTGCCAATTTTGAAGCCGGTTTTCCAGGCAAAAGAGAAATCCAGGGTTTCGAAGTGCATGATTATCGACTGATGTCATCATTCTGTTTGCTCCGAATTTTTCAGATAAAATGTCTCGATGACGTAAGGATCCGCGGCACAATCACGTGATCAGACGCGAGTGTTGAGATTGATTCTCCGCGCAGTCGACGTGTCGTGGGGCGGGGCGGCTCTGGGTGGGGTGGGGCGGTGCAGTTCTGGGTGGCGCGGCTCTCGCGCTTCTCGTCTCGCCACCCCCGGCATCATCCACCCCTGTGCGTGTTCATTCACACCAAAGAGGTACACGAAATTTCTGATTCACACAGAACACTGCAGAAGTGAGCAACGACAACTCGGTACTAGAAGATCGCAGTTCAAACAATGGTCCCCTTCAGGGAAGGCAGGCTGCGGGCGAGAGACATTTGATGATTGAAGCAATGTTCAGATACCGTCGAGAAACTTGAATTCATCTATCTCTTCGCTCTGAGCAAAGAATGAATTTCTTATGGGATCTGACGGTTCTGGAGACAGACAGACAGACAGACAGACAGACAGACAGACAGACAGGCAGACAGACAGACAGACAGACAGACAGACAGACAGACAGACAGACAGACAGACAGACAGACAGACAGACAGACAGACA
>JAAUXT010098297.1_pt1 | contig 33583 bp, 32 predicted proteins | sample 7278171 | NCBI WGS metagenome assembly JAAUXT01 (sample SAMN14350112, study PRJNA611818) | marine sediment metagenome | isolation source: surface marine sediment (1.8m) | place: French Polynesia: Moorea | collected 2018-08
AAAACTACAGAGAAATAAGAACTTAGCTGAAAGGTAAATTTAGAGGAATTTTATTTCCTCAAGATTATTTTTCCTATATACAATGGAAGCTTGCTTCTTTGGCACCTGAGAGTATGGTATCAAGTAATGGTTTTGGATCAGATTTTGTTGGAATATCACAACAGATGGGTGTGCTATCGCCAAAAGAAGGAAAATTTTGGGACAAACCTCGTATCACAAAGCCAAGTGGCTGAGTTTGGTGGTCAGTGGCAGGAAGCACTGATTCACCACGCGGGTCTGCTGCAAGCGATCCTTCTGTTAAAGCTGGAAAGAATTCCATCAGCCCCTCTCTTGACAACCCTTCATTTAATTAGCATCACTCTCTGAATGAGTTTTCTTTGAATTTTGCGCCATAAAGAAGCCTGAAAATTACGCGCTGGAATTAAGAGATTGCGTGAATACATTCCTGCAGTGGCGCACTGTACAAATTTCGACAACAACGAGCCTGTTTTCAAACAATTCTTGGCGCATTGTGCTCTTGTGAAGTTGGAAGGGTTGAGAGCAACGTGAATGTCTTCACAGTTGACCATAAAGTCTCATTCTTCAATTGGGATCTTGACTCGTACAAACTCTGCTCGGGAAGAATGTGTCGTTTCCAGCAGGCACTGCTCGAAGAAATCCGACGATAAACTTCGAAACAGATGTTGTAGTCGGGTGTGCCATGCAAGGAACTCACCCATTGATGACCGCGAATTCTGGTCTCCACAAGTTGCGACCCTCAATGATGATTTCTGTCATGTTGTTGTGCTCTTCAGGATCCCAAATCAGCCTTTCGTCTGTCCACTCCTTTTGTACGTAAGAGCAAGTTGAATACCGACATATACTCGTGTATCACGGCACAGAAAAGCTTTTGTTGGCCGACATACAAAACAACCGTCTGAGAAAATATCTTCGGTGTTACATTTTTGCACTGGATGCAAGTTGCAAATTAATCTTGTTGAAGTGGGATCACGTTTGAACATTAGGTGGGAAAAAATTCATTTTGAAGATGGAAAAGATTTTTCATCTCGACATTTAGCAATACATGTTGCTATGTTGCCTCTTGAAAACATTTGGAGATCAGAAACAAAATCACGTTTGTTAATTTGCCGCACACAACGGTGAGCAAAAGATGAGGTAAAACGGCGGATGTGTTATTTTTGCTTCTCGCCCGAGTACTCACCAGAATTAGCAATCCAGTTGTTGTCAGAACCTGGTTGATCACATTCTGAAAGAAAAGATGGAGCTTGATTCTGAAAACCATCACCACTGCCCAACAAACGAGAGATGTTTCCTCAGCACACGCGCTTTTTGATTGCAACTCTTGCCTGAAATCTCGTTTCTAGAGTTGCTGCACCGAGACAGCTCTTTGGTTATCAGCCGAATGGAGTCCGAAGGGAGTCAGCGGATCTCCTGTCAACAGACTGAATGGGAACCAAGAAGCCTCCGTCTTGTCAGTGCACCCCGCAATTATCAGATCCAATTTTAACTGCCTGCTGAAGTCAAGAAAATGTCGGGCCGACAAAAGGGATGATCCCTTTTTCTCACTGACGTGCATGTTGTGATTCTGCTGTTCACCGAATGTGGTGTCCAGCTGTGGAAGCAGAATTTCGAGACTCATGCGCTGCAAGGATGGGCGTGCATCAATCTACGCATCATCTCCGTCCAAATCGCACATCTTGATGACTGCACCTCACTGTCCAATGCCCAGAGCGACAACACGGCAAGCGAATAAAGCTTGTCAGGTGTTATCGCTCACCCCTCACTCGTAATTTGGCAGCATTTTACATGAACACTGCGGTCCGAACCGGTGCTTCAGGTCTGGGTTTCATTGAGATGGATCGTCGTCAAAATTAATGTTGGAGACGAAGTAACCAACTTGCTTGGGTATTGGCCCTTCCGCTTTGTGTTCAATTTACTGAGCCACACAACGAGCCACATTGGATTCAGACTGAGCTGCCTGGTGTGCACAATCTGCAGAAGGTCAGGTGAAAGCAACGAAGTCCCAACAAAACCTTACCATGAAAGTGGTCGACACTCAAGGCATGACAGGTTTCAATGTCTCAATGCACACAGGAAGACAAACGAGTTTTCTTGACAAACGTTGCAAGACGATGCGATCTCACCAGGTCCTTGATGTGCATGAGAGAGAACTGGATCTGAACGGGGACGGTGCTGGAGGAGTCGATGACGGGGCGCGCGGACGGGTTGTAGTCCGCGAACAGCTCCTCGAGGAGAACCTCCTCGTCCGACAGGCCCCGACCGTCGCTCTTCCCTGCAACAGAGGAAATGTGAACATGCTCCTTCACGACAGTTTTTGCAAAGGAAAGCTGCGGTTCATGGATGTATTTTCACGAAACACACTTGCACGAGAATGTCAGTGGAGCTTGTATCAAAAAGAGCAAAGTGGGACGGAAAAAAACGCTCACCATCGCGTGCCTCGAAAACACGAGTTGACATATTGGCGCTTGGTTCGACAAAAAAAGTTGAACAAGCAAGAACAAACGAGATCAGAAAAGGAACACTCACTTGAACTCTTTTTTCCTGACCGTTGTTTCTCCTTTTTCTTCTTTTCTTCTTTGTCTTCCTTTCTCTTTTTCTTCTTCCTCTTCGAACTGCTCGTAGTCTCCGCCGTCACGTTCCCCTTGTTCTCCATCAGTTTCTCCACGTCAGCAGTATCGATTTCTTCTTCCTCCTCTTTGCTTTTCCCCTTGTCCTTTTGTAGAAGACTGTACGGAACGTCACTTGGCTGATCTTTCTGCGAAACATTTCCGTGTTTGTTGTGGACACCTGTCTTGTTCACAGAAAACGACACAGTCTTCTGTTGCGGAGTTTGAGTGGTACTGTACTCGTACTGCCTCCCGTGCGGATCCGTGTTTTCTGTTGTAACTTCGGTTTTTGTGTTCTTTGCTGGAGTGGTCTTCACGCCAGTTCGCATCAAAGGCGCCACTGCAAGATTGGAGTTGTTGTCTTTTGAAGAATTACTGTTTGTCGGATTCGTTGAATTTGATTTTGAAGACATATATTGTTGTTTCACATCGTTTGGCACAAGTTTGCTTGAACTGTCCAGCTCGCTGCTGTCTGTCGTCAGTTTTGCAGATTGTTTTGGAGTTGCAGTGTGCGCCTCACTTTCTTTGGTGAATTTGAATGGCGCCTTCGAAGTGGAGTTTGTTGTTGACGCTCTGTTCTTGTTGGACACTGCAATTGTGGGATGCGGCATGTGGGCTGTGTCTGTGCTGTGGTTGTTCAACAAAGTCCCAACATCAGTAGCTTGAGACGTCAGCAGCGCATCGGAAGAACCTGCAGAGGTAAAATTATATACAAAATCATCTCAATAGTTCCAAACCTAACTGACTCAACGGAATGGTGGCATCTCAACAAACAGGACAGACACGAAGAGCATGAAGATGACATCGAATTGGTGTCAAATTAGTGTCACTGGACACTTCCTGGGATCTGATGACTTGAGACCCACGAAGTGTTTTCTCAGACTGTCAAGTCTGTGACTTAGATCTAAGCCTGCGTGCTGAATCTTTTTTCGTCAAAACAATTCTGCAGACGATTTTCGTCAAAACAAAACCACAGACGATTTTGCAAAGTTGCATCAGCGTCAAAAGAACAAAGGAAGCACATGTTCATCTTGCGATAAGTTTTTTTCACTCACATTTCCAGTATCAATCAGTCTGCTGGATTGTATCTGTCTGTTGTGTAACAGGTTGCGTTTCTGCCATCAACTGACCAAGATTAAATCTTTTTCCAGTGAGTGCAAAACAAGCCCGCAATGCACCGGAGAGAACCGCACCGGAGCATTGGGTTTCGTCATATATGGTCCAAAAGTGGCAGAAGTTAATCAGTTACGGCCACAACTTCGGCAGAAATCTACAAGCATTATGAGCTTCCAGATTTGCGTGGTACCACAGATTTTTACACTAGACAAACAAGTCAGTTGCAGCAATATCGCCCCTTTACGTGGAGGAACCACAGTCGGTGCACAAAGGGCGAAACGACAAATTGGTTGTGTTAATCCAAAGTACTCAAACGACCTCACTCTCCTCAATGAAAAGGTACTTGAAACCTGATGTGACTGCTACTTTTCTTCTCCAGCAGATGGTTTCGTCGTCGTTTGATGAAGTTTCGCTTGGAAACATCAATTCCCACCAGCTTAATTTTGCAGAGTGTTCAAAATTGGACAGCTTTTGGTCTGTGTACTCTCACTTTTGCCTCGACAGGAGTTCAGTTTCATGACAACGTTTTTTTGTGATGTGGCAGTGAATGGTAAACCTGCTTTGCAGAGATTGTTTTTGCCTCTCCTTTTGACTGAATGTTTTGTGAAGCCGTGATGCATGGAGGCGGAGTTGAAAAGCCAAATGCATCACATTTCCCGAAGTGAGACAGAGGATTTGTCCAACTGAAGGAAAACATCGCGACCGCGTGCGCGGCTCTGCTGCTTCTCCAGCATCTGGGGAACCTTGACACCAACGTCTTTTGGGGCTCTGAAGCGAGGGGCCGGCCCACCAGTTCGGTACGCAACAGCCTTTCAAAATGTGAAATGTGCTGTCATGTTTCATTGGACCCCTCAGGATTTCTTTTGGCGGGGTGCGTTGTTGCCTGAGAGCTGAGGGAAAGGAAGATTTTTTGTGTTGCTGCTGGAAAGTTCCGATTGTTGTGGAGACCCTTTTCATGCCTGCCTTTTCTCAGGCTAGAGGTCCTGCTGGATGAGACAGCTGACTCCATGCAAAAGGAGCCGTCTGTGGCTCGAACAAAGCAAAGCCTCTCCCACAAAAGGTTCCCACGCTCGCCTGTATTTGCGTCACTTACAGACACGCAGATCACGAAAAAACATCACGAACAATGCAGACGTTGAGAGATCCTATTTCGGACTCCAAGCCTGTCTGACATTGGCTTTGTAAATGATGACTGATGTTCCGAAGATTAGCAGTTGAACATCTCTCTCTCGGTACCTCGAATCAAATTTCGGTGGTTGGTGGAATCATATCCAATCTACCGCCAGACAGCCTCCATGCGCATGGGTTTCAGCTGATCACCACGAATGTCCATCAGATACTCGTGCGGAGAAGTTATTCCCGTTCATCCCGCATTTTTGAAGTTGCAATCATGCAATCTTCTTCACTGAAACGAACACCCTTTGAGACAGAAATGAGTGGGATCAGCCACAACAAGATTGCCAAGAAGATTCAACACCAAAGATGGACGAAAGCAAATCTTGGGCTCCTGATCCCAGGATTCCTTTTCAAAGTGGCCCAAACTTGTTTCAATCGAACATTCTGCACCTTTTGTAAGACAAATGGGAACTTATGACACACCTTTGAGGACAGGGACCAGTGGTCACAGCATGAGCGCAGACCAAGAACTCGACTGAACAACGTGAGATAAACGTCCAGTGGCAGGAAAAACAAGGAAGTTTTTTTTTCAGTTGGGTCAAATGTGGGTTCATTCCACACGAGGACCACACGCGTGTGTTTTGGACAACGACACACAGCTTCCAGTCAATTATGTGTCATTGCTTCACACAGACAACTGTTTGTTCCCAACTGCAATCCGCACCTGTGCACTTTCTGTTGCCGTACACGTTCCTGTGTCTTGTGTCAGTACGTTCCACCTCGGCAAAAACGGATCAAAGGCTGAGGAAAGATTTCGTGGAGTCCACAAAATGCCACAAATTTCTCCTTGTCAACAATCAAGCTGGAAAGACAAATCACATTGCATCCACAGAACCACTCATGCATTCCGTGTGATTGCATGCGGAGTGCGACATTGGCAACGGCATCAGTGTCTCTGCATGTGGTTTACAACAATTGGATCTGCTCAAAAGGCCGACACGTTGAAGAGCATCGCTCGTGTTTTCATGACAAATATGTTTCCAAATGGGTGGTTGTTCCTCACTCCTGGTCAGACTGAACGGGCTGGGAAGCACCGGCCTGCTCTGGTCCTGGGAACCTGACGGCCCACATTCTTTGCTGACGTTCACCTGCAGTTGTGCAGCCAATTGAATCACAAACAGAGGCAGTGGGTCATTAACCTGACCAATTAAACAATTTCACGCAAACGAGCTGCAAAGTTCTGACGACATCTACAAAGTATCTTTGACGTCAAATTATCTGGGCACTCCCAGTGCGCCACGAGAACCTCTAGAGCCGGGTCTGGTGTGTCACAGGGAACCTGTTGAAAGGGATGAATCCTCGAGAATTCTCCATGAGTGAAGCCTGGCCGGTGTCACTCACACCAACTTGATCGATATTCTGTGATGTAAAATTTTCAGATTTGGTTGTGGTGAATTTAAATTGGGCAAGACGAAGTTCAAATGGTCACAACATTGTCTGATCTACAGCATAACTGTCTTTTTATTACGCGAAATGTTTTGCTAAGCGGACGCAAATGGCTCTCTGGGGAACAATGATCCAACATAGAAAGCTGCTTTGTTCTGAGCATATGCGCATCATTTGCATCATTCCCGTTTGAATCTTGCAGATGTTGATCTGCTTAGTCTGCAGGGGCACCCTCGGGTATCCAGACCAAATTTTTTTCTCTCATACAGAAATTTACACACTGAAAACAAGTGTTTTCGTCTTTGGGCAGTCCAGGTTGGGACCTGCCGGACGGAGGGTTAATCAACAACCATAAATATGTCGCGCTTTCAGTCACTTATTTATCATTTAAGACCCATTCTGGATTCCGTTGGACTTCTTCAGAGACGGGTTTTTATGTCTTTCCTTTGTGGGGTGGCTGGTTTGCTGTGCAGCCAGCAACATGCAGTTGCTTGTATTGTTTTTCACTCTGGTGCCTTCTTGAGACAACCAGATGTTTTGGCAGTTTTCTCTTGTTCCCATTCACTTTTGACTTTCTCGTTTCGGGAAACCGTCAAAATTATTTGACCCAACAATTCAAGACAAAGGTCCACGCAGGAAACCTGACTTCAGGAAAGATGATACGCATCCCCATCAGGTTGCACTCAAAATGTGCCGACCTCCAATGAAACGTGTCAGAAAACGTTCAATGGCAGCTTGAGTGACTGAGTCAAGGCCTTTGAATCTTCATTCAGGTGAAGATCCGATTCTACGAGTGTTTCTGGCACTTTTGTATCCATTCTCATGTCACACAAAAAAAATTATGACAACCGGTTTCGGGTTCCAGATTGTTCGACTGCCCATTGTCACCACAAAAGCAGTGCATTGAGATCAGGTGGACATCACTGCACTTGGAAACACAATGGATGTTATTTCTGACAACAATGCAAATGGTTCACTCTTTTGTGTGCCTTGTGGCCCGATCCAGTTTCAGGAAAACAAACCCTTTGCAATTTGCCACTGTGCAGCAGCCAGATACGACAAGACCTGTGCAAAGAACTGCAATCTTCAATCAATTCGTCCAGAAAGGTTATTTTCCTTGTGTTCATTTGTTTGAACACACGATCAAGAACCAAGCGGCTGTGTGTGGTCTTCGTCCCCCCCCCCCACCCGCCGGCGTGACACTCCTACGTTCAACACCTCTGTTGAGGGTATGAAACATTTCATCCCTGAAGTGGTGACAGAAAAAACCCGTTTTGAAATCTTCATTGTTGAACTCTACTCACAGCTCAGATTCCGTGGTTGCTCTTTTCACGAGGCGTGGGGGTATCGATCTCAACTCTGGAGACCAGGAAAACTCGGCACATTTGATGGGCGTTGATAGCCTCTTGCTGTGAGATGGAGGGATGGAAGGAGATCGTGCTCTGTTCCTCTGCTCTGTTGACAGAAGCAAAGCCGCGCAGAATGCTGTCAAACATCTCTGCGAACACAAAAATCTTATTCTGTTGAATTCATCTCAAATGCCAGAAAATGCTGAAAACATCACGGTTTGTGACAGAGGTAAATTTCAGCAGCACACGTGCAATTCACCTTGACAATGCGCCGCCCAGATGCAAATCAAGAGACCCGCTGTTCTCATTTGCAGGCACACCAACGTTTGGGAACAGTCATCTGATGAGCGCCGTGTTTGGATGTTCGAGTCCAGACTGTTCAATGCACTGTTCACAAACCAAGAACAAGGAAAACCCCCAGAAGACAAGCAATTTTTTCCGGATGTCAAAGTTGTTCTGCAGGAACGTAACGCAGAAAACCCCAACTTCCGCCGCCCCCAACCAAATTTTGATGACATTTCAGTAGTGAGTGTTTTGCAAGCAAATGTCACAAGGTGCAATAGTCTTATCTAAAGGAATACGAAATCTGTGTGCCAGGACACAGAGGAATCTCCCGTGAAACCACCCACTCTTAAATGCACTTCTCGTGTTGTACAAGTGAGAACCAGGTGGTGGTTTCATCGTCGCAGCACAGAAGGGCCAGGGCAAAGCCAGCTTCTTTTCAACGTGCAGAAAAAAACATTCAGAAAAACCACCTTGGCAATCTCCGAGCATAGTGTTTCTCAGCAAAACTTCTGATGTTGAAGAGGTTCTTTGGATCTGGGTGGGGAGAATCCTGCAAACTGAGGCCACTTCGTGCTTGATGTTCTCCAAATCAACCGCAGCCCCCGAGAACAGAAAATAAACGGCCTCCTGGAATCGGTGTGTTGTCCCTCTGGACACGATAAGACCACCGCGTGTCTCTGGAGAACGAACTCTGTGGTCGTGTTGAAATGCCGTTCGTCAAATGCTTTTCAAAACACATTTCTCGTAGCTGCTTTATCTTTAAACGATGAAATCGCTGTGCGTCTTGCGTTCAAGGCCTCACTTGTTGCCTTGGGTCAACACAAAAGGAGCGGGAGAGGCCTCCATCCCCGATTAACCTCGAGATGGGCGCGGGACTCGAGTATCAGGTTCTCTCTGCGGTGGACTCCGCGCGTGAGGCTGCATTCATGTCTGGTCTCTGCGCAATAACTACACCGCACAAACAGAACCCAAACCACGATTCTCCAGCACAGGTTGTGTCTCAATTCGAATGGTTTCTTCTGTTGAGTGCTGGGAAAAAAGAAACATGTTCGAAATCGCTCGTCGAATTGCTCAATGAAGAAAATCCAGTCACGCGGGTACAGAGTGTTTTCCAGATTGAGGTGTCTCTGGTGTTGCCAACGTCCAACGTCAACTGCAGATTTTCGTGCTTGCATTTACTCGGAACCATTACGACGTTGAGGGTCACCAGCATTCTGGTCAGCCGAATGAGAAAAACGCCACCGGAAAGGCAAGCAATTGCTCGGGCGGTGGATTTGGATTCCAGTGAGCGCACAGGGCGAGCAACCCTGGATCGTGTGTGGCTCACTACAGTCGATCCGCGGTGAAATATCAGTCCCACGAAGCAGGCTCACCACCTTTTCTCGGACAAAAAACTTCATCCGAAATGAACTCAGCTTTCTTCCCATGACTTCGCGCTAATTTATTGGGAGGGGTCGCGCTAAAAATGAATTAGTCATGTTTCATGGCCCCAAAGAACCCGAGGAGACCTAATCTGAGGCGGCTCGTCGAGACACTTTGACCCGAGGGCTTTGTCAGCTCAGATATAATCCTAATGGTGTCAACGGGCCCAGAGGTATGTCTTAATTTTCTTTGTGGCGGTTGATCTTTTCCTTTGTGATCGTGGGAATGAGTATGCCAGGAACCCTGTCTGGAAGCACAACTCTTTTGAGACTCCATTTGAAGATAGACATTTACATCACTTCAGAATGAGTCCACAGAACCAAGTCGAAAGGAAAGAAAGACATGATCTGATGAACTTTTCCCGTGCCTCACCGATCTTGCCATGATGGAACTGGAAACTTCGGACAGTCTTCTCCATCATCTAAGAATTAGGTTGACACCTGATGTGTGATCTGTGATCTCGTATGGAACACAAAGTCCTCGCAGATAATCATGTTTCATGAGGGTATTAGAAACGTAACTTGTGCAAAATGACCGTGAGACCTTGAGTCTGAGTCATGTTTGCAACCTCGAAGCAAGAAAACAGATCTGCTGCGCAGAATTGCAGCTATTGTCTTTGAAACAACACAGTTTCGGTGCGATTTTGGAAATGACGGAAATATTGACACCCATGAGAAGCTGCTTTGCTGGCACCAGTACCCCTGGCTTCGCTCCCATGCCTGAAGTGCTGAGACTTCCCTGCATCACCCAGAAAGGGATGGCACCGCGTCCCATTTGTATTCCTTTTTGCATTTCAGGTCCAGGTCCCTTGGGCATGGACAGTGAGGCGCACACCGACATGATGTGGTGCCACGTTTTGATGAACAGAGGGAACCCAAAGGGCGATTGACGCAAGAATGTAAACCACACTCATGTCGCCTCTGTGAGTTTTTGCCACTGTGACTGTTGTTCAGCCATAGTGAACAGGTCAGTGGTTGTCAATGGATTGATGGCTACAAGCTGATCAACAGGTGTGAATTGTTCTCATTTCCATTGCAAACAGGGCTCATGGAGGTGAACCCGACACACTGTCGGTACGAGGACACACCAGTTCACCCGATTCTGGATTTCTTCCAGAGTTCGGCTCAACAATTTCGTTTCCACTTTGCTGCCCGTTTCCTCTTTATGCAACTCGTGGGAGAAAATTCTAGTGATTTTGGCGATGGTGCTTGCAGAGTGATTTGATCTGGCGTGAGAGTTGGTGCATCTGTCTGGGGCGGAGAGCTCCACCCACCACAGGATGATTCGTGTCCTGCGAACTCCAGATCAGGATTAATGAACAGCTGCGGTTGGACGGGGCGTGCAACTCTTGATGGGATTTTGAGGTTCAGCAAGGCAGAAAGATTGAGATTGATGGTTGGAGGAGGACAACTGAAATTCATTTGATTCAGTTTGTTTTCAAATTCACGACAACGATTTTGCAGGAGCCGTTTCAGGTAAAGCACCGTGGCTTCCAGATCTGTGCAACGTGCAGATAATTCTGCAGTATTTTCTTGATTTATTGAGGGTCACTGTTGTTTGTGTGCAATGATGTTTTTGACGAAGGGGTGTTTCTTGTGTTTTATTTTGTTGCTGCAGCATGTTTTGCTGGTTTTGATGTTGCAAGACGAACCAGCAACACTTGAACCAAGACTTGTTCTGCCTGCTGTGGTTTTGGTGAATGCTGAGGAATGATTCGAAGCAACCACAAAGGGAGTACACAATGGAAAGCTGAGGCTTGTGAAGTGTCTGTGCAGCAGCCAAACAACAGAAGCCCCGACCCTCACACACACACACACACACACACACACTCACGCGGCCATCACCCCGCACACACACATACACACACGCACACACACACACACACACACACACACACACACACACACACACACATACTCTGCCGTGCGGCATTTCAGCCACGTTTTAAATTTTGCTGCACATTGCGCCAGCTCCAGGGTGGGGCACTTGATTACGATGAAAAGAAACGGGTACGACCCACGGCCTCGATGATGGTGTGTTGCTTGCATTGCTGCTCCGTGGGAGCGCGAACCCCTCGTTTGGTTACTTCGGCCAGACCGGCATAAGTTCCACGGACAGAGAACTCAGTTTGTGCTTCAGGCTGGATCTTTCCAGTTGCGTGTCATGACCCCATTACATTCAGGTTCAGAACCATCCCTTGCAGCCCGACTCTCAAAACTTAATTTGTTTGCCAATAAACCGGTGTTTTATTCAGGGCTTGTTTGTCGACACCGGCAGAATCTGCTCTCCACGTTGCATCCGTTCTGCCAATATTTCTGTTTGAGCTTGTGAAAAAATATTGCCAACACTTGCTGAAGAACACGTGAAGTCATTCAGAGTGTATACGATCAGTTAAAGCTGCTGCAAGGAGGTGGATGGACAAAATTATCGTTGGAAATGTTTTTGCCTGCTTGTTGCCTTCAACAGCCAACGAACCGGACAAAAGACTTGCTTAGAAACACTATTTCTCAGGAGGTAGCAGAAATGAAAGCAATAAATAAGCTGTGTTTGTCCATTAGGGGAATAAACGTGGAGTAATGTGTGAGGGGAGTCGGGAAGCTTGCAGTCTATGGGGTGCAGTGTCATTAGAAAAACTAGCCAGGCCCCACTACATTAGCGCATCCAGGAAATTTCATCTGAAAAGCGCCCCAAACTGACGCAGACTGTATGTGGAGGTCGGCAGGTTGCCACAGACCGAAATGCAGAGCTGCCGTGCCTTGGCCTTTGGGGGATTTGGAGCCTCACGCAGTCTGGAAGGAAATAGCAACATGGAAATTGATTCGACAACACAGAATCTGAATGAAAACAATTCCGCACAAAATTCCTGTGAGAGTGGGTTGGATTTTTCCGTGCACAGTGGGAACAAAATTAATCAGTTCTTGCACAGCTTTGGGGAAAAAAAGAGTTCTGACAACTTTGTCTGTTTTATTGAAGACTTTCTTTCTTGTTCTGTGTTGCTTTTGGACGCTTGTTGCTTGCCAAACGAAAGAGAAAGTCATCTCGCTGGCATCACCAGAAATTGTTTCCAACGTACTCGTAAAAAGTCCCGAGAAACGGAATGTGTCCATTTCCTCAGCCGTTTACTGTCTTTGATGTGTCCCCATTCCACACTGTAGCCTTTGTTGCAAAGAAAGAAGCAGCCACTTACTCCTCCGATGTATTTCTCCACATGAAAACAATTTATTTTCAGTTTCCCTTTCCATTTGCTCTGGAGAACAAAAGCGAGCTGCGTCGATTATTGCTTCCATAAATGGACACGCGGAATCACCCGTGCACCATGGCAGGGACGCTTGCTCCGGACGGCTGTGATGAAGAGTCTGATGTAAACTGACTTGGCAATTCTGCAGCTCTTCATGAGATCAAAGGCACTTCAACAGGAAAGCAATGATGGAATATCCGTCTCTCCACAAGTCCACCAAAACGGACTCTGCAAATATATATTTGTCTGCCTTTTGAGCTGTTTTTGGTGTTGCTCTTTATGAGCTGGGCCGCTCCAAACATCTCTCGGCAAAGAAGAGTCAGGTTACTTTGGTGACGCGGTTTCACTAGAACATGCGAGCGATTTTGTTTCTGAATGACAGGTCACAACACACGACCTGTTCTTGTTCGGTCACTTTCAATTTGATGCACGTGCATGATGATTGCTTCAGAATGTTCAGAAAAAGAGCTGTCAGGATTTCTTTTCTGTTGACGCATGAGACAAACTTTTGTGTTTTCTCTTGTCCAAGTAACGATCTTGTCAATCAATTTGCGAAGAAAAATTGACGATTTCTGTTTTATCAATCACAATCACATTAGGTTACAGTTCTGAGTGCCCAGTCGCACTGAATCCAAGTCTCCCTCCCCGGAGAGTTACAGCCAGCATCTCCTGCTGGCGAGAGAATCTCTGATCACAGCGCAACGCGATACTGCTCAATGATCGGCCAGATACACACGGTGTCTTCACGCTATTGCCAGAGTCAATATTATTCGAGTCGAACCATCTCAATTGGAAGCTGTGGAGTAACACGGCCCCAGTAAATCTCGTTGCGCTGGTGCTTTTGTGATCTTTACATCGGAAGTGACAGGCGTCGCAAAAGCAGTGGAAGTTTGACAAAGCGTCCACAGCCATGCTGAAAGAGCATCCAAAGTTTGTCTGAAGAAAAAGGCACACGTCTTTCAAGCCCCACAAAACCACTTTCCATTCGCGTCTGTGGGTTGGGACGGCCCCTCAGGCTTTGGATTGACCAATGGTAACAGAACAAGAGACGACGAACCTTTCAACTTTCGTGAACACGGAGCACACAGGAAATACTTCCCGAAGCAAAGCTGGTCTGTGCATCCATCAGGACTCCCTCTGTGCAGCACTGAATTCACAATGCGATTTCAGCAATACAACACAGCGAACTCTTTTTTGCAAGTTTGAGCCTCGAAGCTTGCTGCGTGAACTGCAGGGCAAAATCTGGCTGCAGAGACCGGTCCAAAACGACAGGGACAGCGCTTCCACAACATTGCAACAAGAGCTTCACCGCGACTCTGCGCGACACGTAGCTCTATCCATCAGGCGGGGAGTGTGCGGCGGGGTGGGGCGGCGGCGGCGCGGCGGCCCGGGCGGCACGACCGCCTCGACTCTCACGTCCGACGCTCAATCAATCACCGCGGCGAGAGAGACTTATTACATCATACTCACACTGTGGCAGCAGAGCCCAACACTGATCAAGTCCAATACCTCGTCTTGTCCGAAACGAACAGAGGAGGTATCGTGAAATCATGCAGGGCACTGGCAAATCTTTACAAAAATGACTTGTCGAGTAATTTTTCTGTGTGTCAAACACAACAAATGTGTGAACCTTGACTCAAGTGCACTTGAATTGCAGGTTGTAGACGTGTTGCCTCCATCCTTCTCTCCAGATCATGCCAATTTCTCTGAGGCACCGGAACGACAGATATGGAGTTGTCACAAATTTACATGACTCTGTCTAATGAAGCATGAACCTCCGAATAATCTGCAAGTTTCTCACGTCAATAAGAGGTGGAGTCTTTTTCTGTTGATTTGCGCAACACTCCGTCTCTGGAGCCAGTGCTCCAGTCTCTCCTGCATGAAACTTTTCATTTGTTTTGTGTTCTTTGAAAAATTTCATTCTTGTGCAGCGCTGCTCTGACCTTCGTGGCCTGGTTGTCGCGTCAGCACAGTTCTGATGCATTGGACCTGCATGCCTGCCAAAACTTCTGTTGGGAGACAGAGTTGGTCCTCACGACAAGTTTGTTGGTTTTTTGTTGCTTTTTGTGCGAACAACCCAAACAGTTGCACATTGCAGGAAAGTTCGCTGAAATATCCCAGTGGTTGCGTGGGCTGAACAGCAAAGTGGTACAGAAGAGAAACAAATGCTTTTACGATGCGCCAATCCAACACGAAATTCTGGAACTCCAGGACAACAGTTTGGTCACACAGGTGTCTCAATTGTTCCCATTGTACCACTGGTTTGCCCACGGTGCTGAGAACTTTATTGGATTGCAGGAATCGAACCAGCGCAATCATACCCACAGAAATGGACCAAGACCCGTGATTCCCGACAAGCTGCGGATTTTACCTGCACTGTTTGAACTGCAATGGTCATCAAAACAAAATCCTCACTGCAGAAAACTTGACAAAAAGAAGTCAAGAGGTTGTTTGATTTCGGAATGGGAGGAAAGTGATCAGATCTACAAAGTTGGCATTCCGTATCAGCTTGTACTCAGGGGCGTGAACCATCCGAGTTGAACTTGATTTCAATATTTGATGCACCTCATCGTGTGTTGTTGACTGGCATCAATCAGTTTCAAATTGGGTTTTACTCGCTCTTCTCACCGGGTGGACATTACATTGACAGTGCAGCAAATTGGATGATGACGATGAGTTCACCGGGGAATAGGAAACTAAGGTGACTGGCGTCGCCTCTCTGGGTCAATCTCCGCATTCGTTGCCTCGAATCTTAGAAGACCAAAGGAGACCGGCACGTGCTCCAGGACACAGAAACATTGGGTCAAACAGATCAACGCGTTGATCAGACGTTCGTGAGCACATCAGTGACGCCGCCTGACCACAGCCGCTCACGTGTCTGCGAGACTGAACGTTCTTTGACAGATCAGTCGACAAGACGGGAGCACGTAGACTCTTAGTCCTCCGCATTTCAGTACGATACGGGTTCGTGAATTTCAAACGCAAACACTCTGCTCATGTCCAAGACAAGTTCTCCAACTCATCGAACGCTGTCTGATTGCTGTGTCACGAGCAGCATCCCTGAAATGTGATAGTCCACGGTGCAACCGTGCTCGACTTCCTCGTGGTAACTGGTCTACTCACAAAATCGATTTGTCACGACTTCAAAAACAATGGTCGATTTTCTTCGTGCGAAAGTACTTTCTGCAAGTCGCACCTGGTCCTGGTGTGGAGAATCTTTAACTAAGGAACAAATCCTGACTTTCCAACAACGTATCTTGTTTCTTGCAACAACAGTGGCTGGTTCTCCAGTTTCAGTGGATCTCATTTGTTTTCCACCCAAAAAGACCGTCGAGTGCAAATTTCCACTCTTTTTCAAAATCAAATTGGTCGGATTTTGCGTCTCCCTGGCAAGAGCAGTGGGGAGTGGGGAGATACCTGTCTTCACAACCTCTGGAAGGGGACGCAATTCGACATGAAGACCAGGTGCCAAAATGTGTTTTCTTTTCCACTGTTTTTCAATCCACAATGAATGTGCCTGTCCAACAGTCAGGAAAGCAAGTGCGCAAAGGTAATGTTTATCTTCCTCCGAGAGAGAAAAAAGGCACTTAAATCTCGTTAATTGATCGCTTGGCTGACAGCTGCAAGTGTCGGGCCTTTGCAATATCCGTGCAGAGATTTCTACTCGTCTGCTTATGTGCTTCGGGGACACAAGAGCAGAGAGCAGCTGGATTTTGAAATCCTCCAAACTGTACTGGAGACGTGTGGAATCAGTTGTCTGTTGTGTGCCTGAATGGGATTCCCATTCCAATTCAGCCATTTTCTCTGTTGGCACTTTTGTCCACTCAAGTCCATTCAGAATCGTGACCGTCTGTGACAACGAGCGTTGGCGAGTCCTGTGCACCGATCTCACAGAAAAATAAAAAAGATGAGTCCTCAAGAATCCTGCGAAGAGATTGCTTCTTGCTTCTGTGCTGTTAAATTGCCATGCGAGAATCATTTCTTTCAGAGTGTGTTTGTTTTTATGGTGATTTACTGTGGGGCAGACTTTGTTGCGTTTTCCTTGTTGGCCAATGAAACAAAAGACAAATTTCCACCGCTGCGCTTTGTTGTTCTGTTTGAGCAGGCTGGTGGTGAAAGTTTGCACCAACAGTTTCCTTTCCATACAAACGCGGTGCAAATGTTCCTGCTCTTCTCACGATGAAACATGCAGGATACAAGTGTCGAAATTGTGCACGAGGATGTGGAGCTCAGCTCACTCATTGTTCTTTTCGCCATTTCCATTTCAAAGCCATTGAAAGCATTTTCAATAGCGTTCCCTCGGCACCAATCTGCGATCGAAGAGCACACAAAGAGACTGTTGGGCGCCAAGCAACTACAGGTGGTTGCTTCCGGCAAGAACATGTGCGAAGGTGCCCGTGCAACAGGGAGGAATCAGCACCCCAACTTGTAAAGCAAACACTGGTGATTTTCCATTTGTTTGCCTTTCTGCAACATCATTGCGGTTTCGATGAACTTGCTCCGCTGTTGTTTGTCACACGATGGACCAAATCTAGGAACCTGTTCCGAAAAGTTTGACCAGATATCTGAAGCGCAACATGCGAGTCTCTCGCTGATGGAAGTGGTGGAATGCAAGCCTGAGAAGAATGCACGAACGTGCTCCCGAGCTTTAATCCAGGACGACAATCTGGGAAAATGATTTATCCAGCTGCATGACATGAATCTGTTCACAAATGAAGTTTGTGCTCACCTTTCGCGACAACGAAGATTAGAACCAGCGCCTGTGTCGTGCGCACGATGGTCCTCCGGGTGCCCCACGTGCGATAATCCATTGTCTTCTGTCCCCGACCAGATAAAACCAATCTACAGCATCCCAAATCTGAGCGAACTCTGATGCAAGTCTGAAACAGAAGAAATTTTGAAGATTGAAAGCAAACTATTCTAAATCTGAGAGATCGTTTTTGGTTTCACAGCTTTCTGCTTTTATTGACCTGTTCAACCTTCTCAATTCCGTGACATTTGTCTCTTTACAAAATCAATGAAATTCTCTCAAACAGCAAATAACTATATAAATTTCAACAAACCTGGTGAGCAGAAAGATTTCAATATCTTTGGAATGAGGAAACAACCGCAGTTTCGCCCATTGACGTGCAACAACAAAACTTTGAAACGTTGACTTGACAAGTCTCACACTTCAAATGAATTGCATCGAGGAGACATATATCTTTGGCGTGCAGCTTCAAATATGTAGCTTAAAGCATTATCAGATCGGCTCCACGCAGCACAGCTCCGATATCTTGCGTGAGCACTGTGGATGCCTGGCCTGCCAGATTTTCTTCTTCGAAAGTTTCCTTTCATTGGAGGGTCAACAGAAAGCCAGAACAGCCTTCGTTAGTTTGCTGTGTTCTCAAGACGCACTTATCATTGTGCGTGAAAACAAAGTGTCAGAGAATCTGTTTTTGAAAGCTCGTTCTCTCCAATATAGAGAAAGGCCACCTGCATTGAGGACCAGTGATTCAGTGCCTTTCGCACGCATCTTGAGCTCAATTTGCCAAATCACAAAATTGGCATTCAGCGCGCAGAGCTTCCAATGCTGATTACATTCTGGAGATAACAATGGTCTGTTTGTCCTAATTGCTCAAGAGTCTTCCGTGTAGAAAGCAGCAAGCGTCCCTGGATGGGCCAGCTTCACTGATGGTGTTTCAGTGTACCCATACAAAACTAATATCAAAAGAGAATCTTTCGTTCTGAAGAGGACCGACAGTGTGGATGCATGGAACAGCAAAAAGAACAGTTAGCAAAATTGGGTTGGCGGGATGAAGCAATTTGTGACACTTTGCAGCAATTTGGTGCAGATGAAGAACGCTCTGCTTCTGCTTTCATACATTTGGCTCGTTCGCGAAACAATCAAGTCTGCTTTCTTCGAGGACAGGGTTGAAGCTCCACTCTCTGCTTGCCTACACCTTTTGCCAGATTCCTTTTCCCTTTCCAGAACAACGTCGCGGTCACAGCCTTGGTGTTTGCAATCCTTTCTTCGTGGTGACAAAGACGCTGTTTTTGCCTGAGCACGAATGATGAAAGTGCTTCGAACCGGTTTGGCGCGACGCTCTGATGAAAACGCAAAAGATCTTGAACCTTCCAGTGCGATCAATGCGCACCTGCGTGTTGTCATCTTGGTTCCGCTGAAATCGAAGTGATCTCTGTTTTCTTGATGTTTGTTTTCCTGGCAGGTGTGAAGCTGTAAATTGGGCTTAATTGCCAATAGTCAAATGCAACACTGTGTCGGTTTTGGCAAACAGGCGCAGGCGGGGGTTTCAAGCACCTGGTTCCGCTGTGAACAAAACTTCCACTTCAACAACAAACAGACAATTTTCACGTTGCCTTTCGTCGGATGTGAAGGGTTTCTTCGTGGTTGGTATAAAAACAAACGGTCCAGCTTCGTTCGAGTGGCAGGTTCAGTTGCACTTGGAATTAATTGTAGCCAACTTCTGTTCTCTGCACGAAACATTTGCGGCCCCCCAGGGAAATAGGCTGCAGCGGATCAAATTTGGTGGAGCAAAGAGAACTCTTTCAAAGACCGCAAGTACTTTGGAAAATCATTGGGCATTTTTCTATTTTGATCAAAATGAGGAAAAACTGGATGATGAAACCGCTTTTGTCAGCTGTAAACTACAACATTTGAGTACACATAAAAAAGTGGTGGAGGTTCCACAAACTCAAAACTGAAACGCATCGTGATTGAAAGTGTTCAAAAATGTGAATCGTTACTGACAGTCGACAAAGGACCCAACAAGTTGAAACCAGACGATTTCTTGTCCTCAGATACAGCTACGTACAATGCCCCAATATTTTATGCCCTCGAGTGTTGTGAAACCAATTAGCTGGTTTGAATTTCACATCTCCAACTGATGGAAGAAGATTGCAAACTTGAAAGACAAGAAAACGTTTGTTGAGTCGTGACCGAATCTGTACACATTTGCAGGAAACGCAGCTGCGCCTGCTCGACGGAGTCGTGCTGATGATCCTGTCTTCCGGTTCCAATTCTGTTTCTTGCGGCAGACCGTCCCGTGGTCTGTGCAAACCACGTCTCCCGTCTGCCCCCAAGAAGGGCCTGCTCTTCACCGGCCGTCTGAGGTGAACGCGTTTCAGACACTTTTGGACCCTTGATCAACCAAACGGATGTTTCAGCCACGAGAAGGTGAATGCTGCCAGCAAACTAAGCATCGAAGGTACAAAGTTCCTTGAGTCGAAATGTCAAAGACTTCAACCTCAAAGTTGTTGTCATGGTTGTTTCTGGCCTGTCTGTGGCATTTCTGAATTTGAATGTGCTGTTTTGCGACGTAGTTTGTAAACACAAAGTCACTGCGGTCAATGGAACAGACAAAAGTCTGGAAAGAAGGAAATTGACTCTTATCAATTCACGTTTCAGCAGGCTAAGTTAGTATAACAGCAGGAGTCAAGAATAACTCTTGAGTGAGGAGTACACAGAAGAGCTACAAATCAGGCGATTTTCTATTTCAAATGGGTGTGTGGTGGAAACTGTAGCAATATGTTTTCTGGACTTCTAAGTTTGTTGTCCTCATGATTTGGACGGGTATCACATAACATTCAACATTCCTGCTGTGGGAAAGTTTAAACATGTAGGCGTGCATTTCCAGACAGGAAAAAGGGAGAACAACCCACCAAGCAAATGCAAGTACTCGTAACACACATATTCTTGCATTAAAATTGCTTTGCAAAGTTCATCGCGTCAAAGGAAGCGAGCTTGACACGACACAAACCGTGAGCAATCGTCAAGGTTTCAGCTTTCTGCAAAGAATGGCTGTAAAAAGTTTAGTTTTGTTCTCATCTCAGATGGAATTTGGGGAGAAATGTACGTGTCGAAAAGAGAACGTTCAAATGTCGGCATGCTCGTTGTTTGTGCTTGACTTGAAGTCAAGAAAAAGTGTCAGCCGGTCTCGGGATCCTTGAATGGTAAAATTCCTTGGCTTGTGTTTTCCTCACAGTGATTTTCTCGAATTGTTCAGCTGCAATTTGACAGCACAGCAGCCAAACCCCATGGAAATGAAATTGAAGAGAATGTGGTGCCTTCAATTTTTCCAAATAGAGCAGAATTTTACGTTTTGGAACATTCAATTTCCTTTGCAGAATCGCCCTATTCAAAAGCCAACTGTGCGGCTGGCCTTGTCTGGTTCCAAGTACCTGGTTGCGCGGATTTGGTTTCACTGGTCCAGTTGCATTGCTCCAGTTTTGATCCAGTTGCATGGGTCCAGTTGCTGGTTGGGTTTTGTGGGCCTGGGTCCAGTTGTGTGGGTCTGGTTGCACAATTTACTCGTGCAACCAGACCAAAACATCTGGACTGGCACAACCCGATGTGCACAACTAGAGTGGCACAACCAGACCAGCACAGCCAGAACACCAGTGCTGCCAGACCAGTGCAAACATATCAGAACAACTTGATGAGTCCAACTGGACTGGTACAACTGGATCAGCGAAACCAGACAAATTCAAGTGGACCAGTACAACCAGACCAGTACAACCAAGCCACCTTGTCTGGTACCATTGGTCCAGTTTCATCAACCCAGTTGTACTGCTTTGGTTCTCCGGTTTGGTTCTTAAGGTACAGTTCTGCTGGTCCAGTTCGACTGGTCTAGTTTTGTGGGTCCAAGTCCCGTGGGTCTGGGTCCAGTTTTGCAGGTTCAGGTCCTGGTCCGTGGGCCTGGGTCGAGTTGTTGTGTGTGACATTGACAAAGTTTCCACAAACGTCGTTCCGCCAGCGGTACAACGAAAGCTCATGCCGCTTGTGTGAGCACGAACTTAACCCCAAGAGAGTAGCCTTGATGCCCCTGGTGGTGGTCATCATCTCAAGAAGAGTCTGAAACAGATCGTCAAGTTCCAAGTCCAAGTTGATTCACCCCGTTGACCAAATCAGAGTGGTGCCCCAGTAAAGAGTTCAAGTTCAGTCCCCTCTGCCCCCTTCCCCGAAAAACTTCCAACGGAGGCCAGCTGAGACCCAGGTTGAGCCCACTTCCCTGACCCTGGATCCACCAGAGAATGTTCAATGCAAAAGATGTGGCAAGAGTACGTAGGCAGTGGGCTGGTGGAACTCACCCCAAGCAAACCTACTGCGTCGGGTAAAACTCGGAGGACCGAAAGTCTATTTTGCGTTGTCTTGTCGTTTCTTGTGGCTTTGGAGAAAGGAAAGCCGGCCAGAAATGTACGATCGTTTGTGTGATTTGTGTCAACAGTTCGGCGATCGTTTTTATGGTTTGACTATCACCAAAAGGAAAATTTTGGGAGATTTCATTTCTCTATGAGAGTGATATTTTCTTCAAAAATTACTCAGATTTAAGTTGTGCTTTGAAACCTTTCTGTTGTGACAAGTCTGATCAAAACAAAAACAAGGAATAACAGAACCAGCCATTTTGAATCACAGGCAGAAATGTAGCGTGCACGATTTCAGCCCTTGATTGACTCAATTTTTCTCAATTTGTCAGGCATTATTACTGAAATCTAAAATAACTACGAGGGGAATCCCACTCCTGTCCGATTTTTGTCGGATTTGTGTGTGATGGAGTGGTCAGATTTTTATGGTATTTTTTCTAGGCAACCTTCCTTGATCTGTACATCGACCTAACTTGTCAGAGACTGAATGTAGGTCAATGATCAATCATTTTCGTGGCTCCCAAAGTTGAGGATGCACAAGTGTGCTGCGATGCAATGCGATGGTCCAGACATGTTTTGGTTGTTGTTCCTCACAATTCTCTGCATGGCTTTTATGCCTTTGGCCCGATGTTTGGAGCAAAGGGTCACCATCAAGTTTTTACAGAAGACTGGACAGAAGCCCATGCAATTTTGGAGGGCCCTGAAGGATGTGTATGGCCAAGAAACTCTGTCAAAAACACAAGTCTGGCAGTGGTTCGAGCACTTCAGACAAGGTGACATCCAGACTCCCACCAAGGACACTCCATGACCCAGTCACCCAAGGCATTGACTCCAGTATGCAGGCCAGATCTGCGCCCTGCTGGCTCAGGACCATCACCTCACACTTGACCAGATGATTAACCAAACAGGCCTTCTCCGCTCCAGTATGCACAGACTGTTGAAGAAGGACTTGCGCATGTCAAAAGTCAGTCCAAAATTCATTCCCAGGATACTCACTGAGGAGCAGAAACGCCATCGCATGACCCTTTGCCGTCAAAATCTCGAGCAATTCCAGACCAACAAGTACCTCATGGAGAAAGTCATCACAACAGATGAGTCCTGGTTTTCTGCTTTTGATCCAGAGACCAAGGCCAACTCTGTGTAGTAGTGCCCAAAGGGGCAGTGCATCCTCAAAAGGCTCTGAGGAATAGAGGTGTGCACAAGACCATGGCAATTCTGTTCTTCGACACAGCCAGCATTGTGCATCTGGAGTTCCTGCCAAGGGGTGAAACCATCGACACAGACTACTGGATTGGTGTCCTTAAGAGGCTCAAAGAAAGCATCTGCTACTAGAGACCCATCCATTGGAGGAAAGGCTTCGATGGGAACACTGACTAGGACTTCGTGCTCCACATGGATAATGCCCCCGTCCACATCTCTGTGCCTGCTCTTGCCTTTTATGGTGAGGAGGACTTTGATCTGCTGGCCCAACCTGCCTACAGCCCAGATTTGGTGCCCTGTGATTTTTGGGCCTTCCCTACCATCAAGTCTCATTTGCATGGGCACTAATTTCCAAATATGGAGGCCCTCCAAGCTGAGATCAGAGCTGTGCTGTGTGCCACCCCAAAGCAGACTTTGAGCAGACACTGTACAATATGCCTGTGCACTGGAGTTAGTGTGTGGCCACAGCAGGGGAGTACTTTGAGAGAGGAAGTCACCCCTACAATCCTGAAGACCTCCCACACAACACTTCCTCAGAAGAAAACTCAGAATCTGCAGAGGACGACAACTGACAGGACACTGCAGCGATCTTACACATTGACTGTTTCTGCATGACGTTTTTCCAATTTTAGAACATTGAATTATTTGTTGGCATGCTTCTGTTGGCATCCTGTACTCATTGGTATGGTTCACAAAAAATTTCAGAAGTTTACGTGCACTTGGAGTGTTTGTTTTCCTCGAAAAACCGGACAGGAGTGGGATTCCTCTCGTGCCTATGGCCTCCTTCAAGTCTCAATTTCACATTCATAGTTTGTGTACAGAAAGCAAACACAAGTTTTCTGCTTGTGACCAGCCATGTCGGGTCAAGGGACCGTGCCAAGGGTTTTTTTTTGAGGCGTTTGCATCCTGACTCTGCGAAGTTTGGTCTTTGGCACCACCTCACCAATACAAAACCAAAGTTTGTACTTATTTGCACAGTTGGGGAAAGGGAAAGAGGCTGAGGGAAGCAGAAGCACGCCCATCTCGTTTGAGCACCAGGAAACCGCTCTGCAGTGTGGTGTCACTGCAGTGCCACTTACCGTGGTGCTGAAGACTCCATGCGCAACGGCAACAATTGACTGGGACTGAGCCCCGGAAAAACTGGGTGAGGCACAGAAATACATGCACCATTGTGACGGGGCTGCGTGACAACCCAACTCAAAAGTCTGCATCCTCTGGGCCAGCATTGAGTTCCTCTGAAAGCTCAGAGTTGTCGTTTCCACGGAGACAGGAACAAGCAAACACCAAAAACGCTGCAACAACCATGAACGGTTTCTGTCAGATTCATTCAGTTTGTGCTATCATCGTCAACAACAATGAGTTGCAATTTATTGTTCCCAGACGAACAGAGCTTTTCATGTCTTTCTCATCAAAATATGATGTATTTGCTCACTGCAAAAACTGCTCCGGTCTTGATGTCTCCATGAACAAGTTTCTCCAGAAGCAGCCACTGCATTTGGAAGCCATGGAAGACCTCAGGTTCCCATCCCATTCATTGGCTCTGTGTCACGGTAGGGACAACACATCTGCGGATTTTGGCGTGTGGTTGCTGTGATGTTTGTTGAAACTGCCGCCTTGTTGTTTCTCTGTCTTTACAGTGTAATGTTTCTATGCTCTTTCTATTGAAAATACACAGACTACAGTGTAATGAAACGTTCATCAAAATTTGCCGAGCAGTCTGTTCCCAATAAAAATTGTCTCTTTTCCTGAAGCCAACCAATTCGCATCAACTCGCCTGCAACAGACATAAAAAATGAACCAACAATGCAGCGTCGAGTTTGAGACGTTTCAATCTGTCCAGGTTTCATCAACTCTCCAGGGGAACATTATTCTTCGCAGGAATTAGTTCCTGGAAATGAAGCACAATGGAGGATTATATCAGAGCTCAAGTGCGCGCTGAGGATCCACTTCACTCCTGGGAAGGGTTCGTACACGAACAGAACTTTAGCCCGTGCGAATCAGGTGACGGGAAGCCGAAGGGTATCTGAGTTTCCTTTCGTGTACACGCAGCCACGCATCCAGTGACTCAGAGAGCGCCTGGCCAATGTCCATTTCACCCTCTGGTCCGTGCTTTCACACTTTTCTGGAAGTGAACATTCAAAAATCTTTGAATTTCAAAGAACTTCAGACACACCGCAGACACTGAGCAGATTTGGAGAAACACCACGACTCGACGCAAATCGTCGTGTTGCATAATTTACTGGTGCTGTCTTGGTGGCCTGACAGCAATCACAGCCAATAAAGCACTCGACAAATTGAGAACAACTTCGAGCCAGCCTTTGAAAGTCATTTTCCAAACTGATATTTCCACACTCGTCTAAATGGCAGGCCTCTTTTCACGAAGCAAAATGAGATTGCAGCGCGATGGAACGAGTTGATTAAACACTTAGAACTAGCAGAGAATTAGCAGAGAATTAGCAGAGAAATTAGTTGATTCGTTTTCTGGATGCAACTTGTGAGATGAAACTTCCTCCCAATCTTCATAAAGGAACAAGCTTTCATCCAAGTCGGATTGTTTGAGAATGTATCAGAGATATTTCACATGTTAAATGTTGGGAGGAACAACGAAGGTTGTGAACAAAACCTGCAACATGCATGTCAACTTTATGGTTGGTTTCTCTCCAAAACTCATTGACTCTTATTCACAAACAAACCAACACTACTCGTAAATTCATCAAAGTGTTCTTTCAACTGATAACTGAACTTTTGTTACGTACAACACTTGGCAGTGCACTCAGACCAGGGTCTTTCGTGCCGCTTTTTATACCTTGCGTAAAGTGACGCTTTTGACTGATGCACAAAACCACCCATTTGATGGCATGGATTGTGCGCTACGTAATTACTTGGGATGGATGGAATTCATTGTTGGAAGCGACACACAACGCACAGCCCCAGTCCCCATGGAGGAAGCCAACGGTTTCCGAGCAGAAACCACTTTTTGTTTCTTTGGAGACCACTCAGCGCAACAGCTGCCCTGTGAACTGGTGGTTCTGTGTGAGGTGTGCGAAGGCCTTTTTGTCCGTTTTTGTTTTGTATCTATCAACTCAATGAAAAGTGTCTTGGCTTTCAACATCCCCTGCAGAAATGAGTCCATCTGAGCAGTGAGCCAACAAATACAAATCTACGAGGTTCCTCCACGAATTTCCCATTTCTCGTTAGATCTGAGACAAAAGTTGACTGTTGGATTCACCACACCAACTTGAGGGCCAGATCCACCACACCAACTGAAGGGCCAGATCCACCACACCAACTGAAGGGCCAGATCCACCACACCATCTGGTGGGACCAGGTCCACCACACTAACTGAAGGGCCAGATCGACCACACAGACATCTTGTTTCTTTTACAGCCAGGTATTAAACAAGAATGAAATCTGTCAAGTGGCTTGGCTACGCAATGGACTCCTTGGACCTGTCAAAGTTTCACTTTCAACAGATGCCAAAGACTACATGTTCTTTTGCTTTCTTTCCCAAGTATTTTGCATCGTTCAGGCGTCGTTAGAGACAAACGGGACAATCAGGGCAAGCATCGTGGCATTCAGCAGAACGATTCGTTCCACTTGCCCGATCGGTGTAGAACCCTTTCACAGCGTCAAAGGCGAAGACTGTTTGCGCCCACAGCTGTTCGCATCCTGCCATGGTGACTGCTGAAAGCTGCCATCCGTGCTTGGGCATCTTCAGTAAAATTTGTTGGCGCGACACCAGGGATATAGTTCGCAAGAAAATTAACATTGAGCCACTCTTCTCTCAGAGAAACGTCTTCAGTGGCCTGGGTGTTTTACGGTTGCGTTTCAGCCTTGTGATTTCGTGTGAACATTTTTTACCTGTTCGCTTTAATCATCTGCTCAGCTCACAGCTTGAAATATTCTGAGATGATGGTGCATCACATATTCTTGAAAACGTCAGGACCAGGTGCAAGGCAAGCCCTTTCTGATTTCCCCAAAATCATGAGTGAAAGACGGAAAGATTCTCAAACCGCTGTTTAGCCAGAGCACAAGGAGTGTGCTGCTTTATGCAAAGTGGTTTGTTTTCCACGTCGTAATAATCATAAAGAAGACCAAGTGGACGGGACCATGCTGCTCACTGTTGACAATCTTCGCTTGCAACTCGTGGGCTCATTCATTTAGTTTCAGGCATGTTACAACCAAACGTTTGGTCTCGTAAAGAGCTCAGAATGACAACAGCCCACGCGAGCAATTTGTGAGCCTGAACGTGTTCTGCATCTCTACTGAGCAGCTCGAGGTTCAGTCTGGGTCACACCACTGGGAGTAATTTGGTTTCAATGTCAATTGTGAAGGGAAGAAGCGCACACAGGTCAAATGTGTGGGACTAGATTTGCGTCACGTTTTCCTGTTAGAATGGAAAGCGAATCCGGAGGGAAACGTTTCAGTTGACTGCAGCCCGCACGAAGTTGATTTGATGTCTTGACATCTCACTTTTACCCTTCTTGCATTTGTGACTGTTTTCGTGACTAATTCTGGAACTACATGGTCACTTGGAAAGAAGATGAAACCGTTTTGCGCTCCTCGGCGAAGTCCACAGGTCGGTTTGTTTCTGAAGGTCGGTCCATATATTCAGGTCTGAACCACAAGGGAGTCTGAACCAAAGCGTCAAATCAGCCACTAATTTGGACTTTTCCACGAGAAACTTTGAGTTCACAGTCACTGTGTTTGGAAACTCAAGACAGAAACCGGAAGAACAAAAGCAACCTGATTCACCGCAACTGCTTTGCACCCGACCAGTCCTGGGAGTGCGGAGGATCCATCAATTTGTGACGCCACCAGAGTTTTCCTGGCAAAGTGCAAACAAGCCGGCGCAGTGTCTCCACAGTAGTTAATCTTCGCTAATCTTGCGCCACACACCTTCAATCCAGGGACGGCTGGTCAAGTGCTTTTGAAACCACATTGAAGTTTGGAAACCTTCGACCAAATGATTCAGGCTGTCAACAAAGCAATAATGGAGAGACAGAAATCAAATTTTAGAAGTGATTCTGTGACCATTAAACTGGTCGCGTTCGACAAAAAAGGACACCACAAGGTGCTGCCTTCCTTTATCGAGCAATTGACATCAGAAGGTTCGTGCATCGAATCTTTCAGTTCGTTCGGTTGGGAGTTTGTGTGTTCCCCTCGTATGAATCGATTCCAGTATCTCTTTGAAGCCATTTCATTGAAGCTTCTTGCAAAACAGAAAAGCGTACACATCGCCTTTTTGGAAGCAGTGCACGCAGAAAGACCTGCACAGCATTGTGTCCACTGCGACTGATCAGAGCTGTTCTGGAAAGAATATTCAATCGGGACTCGGATGGCGACAAAATCTCGTTTGCGGTCGGCAGACTGAAACCGTTCATGCGGCTGGCTGTGCCTCAGTCTCTTGTGCAAAATCAACAGCAATCAGTCTTTCCCAACTGTCATCACGACATCCAAGGTCCTCACCACAAGAAGAGTTTGATTCTTTTCAGAGCAATCATAAAAATCGACACACCTTTGATGGACGCATCAAACTTCCTGTCCGTCATTCAGTCTCGAGGCTGGCACGGAAACGTATGTCGCAACACTGCGTCCGGCGCGAGAACAGATTGTGTCTCCTACATCTGATTGGTACTTCCACTGAAAATCCGACTGAAGTGGAAAGATAATTCTTCATTTTTACCCTTCGTTCTCGGCTTGAAACCGAGCCACGGAAAGTCTGCTGCAGTGTTCCCAGAAGCACGGACAACGGCCATATCAGCATCACAACCGGCTGAGAATCATGGAGCTTGGAGCTTGACAGAAACGGACAAAGGTTTGTTCTGTCCCCCAAGGTGCATAAATAATTCCACGAATCATTGTACTGAACGTTGTCTGCCATGGATTTGTTGACTGTGGTGTCGGAGGCAGAAAATAGTTTTTGTCAGTTACACACAAAAGGACAATACTGAGTTGAAAGGAACAAGAGACGGTAGTTTTGTTGGTACTTCCAAAGAGGAAGGGAGGACTTTTGAACGAAGTTCAATGAGCCGTTATCCGTTTTCTTTGCCCCACAGAGAACCACGATTGGGAGGAGGATGGTCTGGTTCCTTGTTCTTGAACGTTTGCGCCAAGTCTACCACCAACTTTGGGTGTACGAGTACACACGAAGGTTGTTCTTTTGGGGCTTTACGGGAGCACCAGATTCTTGCACGATGTGTCCACATGTGGCTGCACTCACATCACCAGGTTGAATCCTTACACACAAACGCTTTCGTTGCCTGTTGGGGCTGTGTCTCTGGATAAAACCGTGCACATTCGCAACGCAGTCCGAGACAACAGTGGCCTGACGTGGATTTTGATTGAGGTGCCCCCAAACATCTTGCGGCGCGAGATCACGAAGAAATTTGCTTTCGAGGTGAAAGGTGGGAATGATTCTTGAGGTAACAGGTCAATGATTGCTGCTGAGATGTCAGGCTTCTGACAATCAGTGAGAGACAAAAAACCACAACCAGAAAACAAAGGCAACACCTGATCTTTGTCAATGTTGCAGGTTTGTGGCAAGAGAAAAACACGAATTTGCCAGAATGGTTTTGCTCTGGATCATCATCAATGGAAGCCAACGAATAACAAACGTTGCTCGGTTTACCTGATAAGTGTACTTTGCAGACAATTTCGGACCATTAGTTCTGGACAATGCACAAAGTGCCGTTCAATAGCGCTGCATGGCAAACTCCACTTCCACCGAACAACTTTTCACTTGCCCCAGCCGGAGTCAGCCTGGCTGTTCTTTGACAATCACACTACTCCATTGTGAAAGTTGTGGTGTCGTGCGGCAGCTCGTGTCGCGGATTGGGCGGTGTGTGCCTGTCGTAGACTTGATCGTTCTCTCAAACCATCACCACAAGCTTGGTCATCGGCTGGAGTGAACATTCCATGTCCCTTCACCCTTCTCGACAGAACACCACAAGGGTTCCCAACGAACTTGAAACATTTCACGGTGTTTGTTGTGACTAAATCCGAGGCACGAAATCTTTTTAACGGTTTGAAGTGCAGACTTACCTTGCGTTTTCGGGTGGTCGTGGTCAGATCCTTTGAAAGACAAGAACGTGTCTGATTTTGCGTTTGCCTTTCCTCTCTCGAGTCATCAGACGAAGGTCTGGTCTTGCTGGCTCGTCTCGCACTGCATGGTCTGCCCGACAAATCATCTGCTTCAATCCACGAGGGCATACAGAAACTGGCGAGAATGCCAGACAAGTGGCAGGTGACATTAATGTTTGCCGAATGAAAACTGTTGTCTCATCTGTGGATCCATGACTCAGTCCAGTTCCCCCTGCACAAAAGCTGTGCAAGTGTGCAAAAGGTTGTCAAACGACGCAACGAACGAACAAATCCTTGACCTTGGACACTTTCACGTCTTTTTCAGTTTTTCTCTGTTGTGTAATTGGCTCGTGATTGATGTACAGCCCTCACCTTCTGCATGGGTTTGTTCAGCACGTTCTTGGAATGCATGCAAATGTCAGATGAATATGTTGGTGAAACGGAGCACATTTTCAGTGTGGCAAACTTGCCCAAACAAAAGGAACTACAGTGGTCATTTGCTGGATTGCACTGCATGGATGGTAGTTCTCGGCAGTTCTGTCTTGCCACAGGGCACCAATCAACCTTCCACCAAGCGAAGGAGGGGGATTCACAAGGAAGTACAGACAGCAATACCATTGACCTGATGGACAGTCTACGATGTGACAAGTGGCCCACAGATTGGCCAGCAATGTTCATCATATTGGCCTGCCTGAAAAGTTCTCAAGACAAAACAACAAACGAGAATGGAACATTCAACTCAAACTGCAATCCTACAATTTCACTGTTTGCGACAGACATTCAATTCCCCAGGCGGTCCTTTCTCTGGATGCGCAGTGAACAAACACAGATCTGAAAGAGACACGGCCACGTGGGAGAGGCTTTCACTGCTGCCGTTGACATCAGACTGTGCATGAACAGCCATTCCAAATCCGTGAGGACGGAGGAAACGGGAAAGGGCAGCTTCGGTAAAACAGAGCAATATTCAACAGGAATGCAGTGGTTCCTGTTTTTGTGAGGAGTCAGGCTGTTCTCATGTGCACTGGTTTCTCAACCTTCTGTATCTGGTGGACATGCTTAAACTCTCACCAGAAAAGAACAGAAAATATATCATTGATTTTGCAATCATCGTTCAAATAAAATGCACGGCAATAAAAGGCACCATTTGTAATTTAAACAACCAAAAGGCATTTGATGTGTGTTTGAAGGCATTTTTGCTGCATAATTTATACTGACGATACAATCAAGTCTGATGTAGGTTGGTTGACTTGAACAAGGACGACTGGATCATTGAGTCTGCATGCATAGTGCAACGCTTGTCACGGGAGTATTTGTCTGGGGCTGTTCCTGTCTGTTTCGGAGTTCACACACTGAATGCAATGGGGTCGGTGTCCAACTGAGGTAAATCTCTGGCTCTGAGCTAAACGGAGGCCTCGGGTCAGAAATCGTGTTCCTGGCAATGCCTGACTGGCACGAGAAACTTCGCGGCGCTGCCGAGTTCTGGTCGGCAATCCGGGCCTCAGGAAAAACTTTTTTCCAGGAGTGGAAAGTGCAGTAGATTCCAGCTTGGGGCCCAAGCTAATTTATGGTATTGCCTGCACTTAATTAACAGCAAACTTAATTCATCTAAAAGCTTTTCCTTGGGTTCTCTAACAGCTTCACTCGAGACAAGGACAACATAAGCTCGTGTTCCTTCACACTCGTTTCAACGTTCATCAACAGAGGAATTGGTGGTGTACGAGGTATGTCCATTTAAAGGGGTCTTCTGTCCAATAACGCCGAGGCATTTTTTGCAATGGAAAAAATGAACTTTACTCATGCCAACCAACATGCCAATAAATAAATAGCCAACATAAACATGCCAATATGCCAACACTAAACTCTGAAAAACATGCTAAAAATGCAATGCTGAGTCAAATGGGTGGAATGTTTGTCATGACAGTTCTGATACTCAAGAGTCATCATCAGACGTGTCTTCATTATCCACCACAACCTCCAGGCCAAAGTCTTCTGGATCCACCTGGACATGAGCCCCTTCAAAGTACTCCCCTCCCTTGAATGCACTTCATCCAGCACATTGGTAATGAGTGGATTGCATCGTGATATTCCTGCACAGGAATGGCCTTCAAGGCTCGCTGGACTGCTGTTCTCATGTCTGCAAGGTTGTTGTGGTGGTGTCCTCTGAGCATGTTCTTGAGCCTGGGGAATATGAAATAGTCACAGGGCACAAGATCTGGACTATAGGGGGGGTGGGGCACCATGTTGATCCCACTTGATCCAATGAAAGCAAGGGTGAGTACTGCCGTGTGTGCTGGCGCATTGTCATGATGCAAGAGGAACCTGCGACCCCTCCACATGTCTGGGCATTTCCTCCCGAGACTTTCTTTGAGTAACCTGAGTACCTCAATGTAGGTGTCTGCATTGACAGTCTCATTGGCATCCTTGAAGTGTGACAGAACAACACCACTGTCATCAAAGAAGACTGTTATCATGGCATTTTTGGTCGAGCGACTGTGCAGGGCCTTCTTTGGTCTTGACTCCTTGGATCCAGTGGGGTGCCATTCACAGGATGACTGTTTCCTCTCCACTTCATACACAGAAACCCAGCTCTCGTCCCCTGTTACAAACTTCATCAAGTACTCATCATCCTCTTTGAGGGCATCCAGATTGAGCTGACACAGTCTCATGCGGAACCTTTTTTGCTCATCTGTCAAGATTTTGGGAATGAATTTCGGTGCCAGCTTTGAGAGTTTCATGTCTTTCTTGAGGACTGTGTGCACTGAGGATTTGGACATGGGCAAAGTCTCTGCAATAGAGACAATCACCCAATACTGGACCACCCCACTTTTTTTGACAACTTTCAACCAAGTGAAAAAAATTCTTCTTTTTATTTGATTCCAAAATTATTTTCAGACATTTTTGTTTCAATGCTTGAACTTTATTTTGACACAAGTAGCAAAGCTGTGAGGGAATTTGTCTTTGACTCAGATTGGTGGACCACCCAAGCAGACCACCCAAGCAGACCACTTTTCCCAAATCACCCAATACCAGACCACAACTGGACCACAACCGGACCACCTCCAACCTGAGACAAGTACAGAAACATGGTTTGAAAGTGGCAAATATTTTTTATTCCTACTTAAAAAAAAACACTTTGTTAAAAAAAATCTCATCTCAGGTGGTCCACTTGCTTGATGTTGAAATACAGTTGGGTTAGAAAAATGGTCTTTTTTTCCACTTTTTCATTTTCCCAAAAAGTGAAAATTCACAATTTTTCTCATGAAAATTTTTTATGAACACATCTTTCAAAAAATCTGAAACTTTGTGAAATTACACTTTGTACTTCTGTTTAAAAATAACATGTTCCTTGGATGCACAATCCATTTGCATCCAGTTGTCAGGTGGATAGGGGGACAGTGTTTTTTTAGGCTGAAAATGACTCTTTTTTCAAGCAAGTGGACCACACTGAAAGCTACATATTTTTGGCAAATGTGGATAAAATTACATTTGGCAAGTACAAGTTAAATGCAAAAACTGTTGTGAACACAGAAACATCAACTTTGGTTTGTTTCAAATGG
>JAAUXT010095204.1_pt1 | contig 33581 bp, 44 predicted proteins | sample 7278171 | NCBI WGS metagenome assembly JAAUXT01 (sample SAMN14350112, study PRJNA611818) | marine sediment metagenome | isolation source: surface marine sediment (1.8m) | place: French Polynesia: Moorea | collected 2018-08
GTTGTGTTGATCCTGTGTTTGACATTGAGAAAGTAAGAAGAGTGGTGATGAAAATTTTCCGAATTGGTGAAAAATCAGGGTGGATCGGTTATATAAATTTCGTGCCTCGTACAAGTCGTCTCGTTCATTTGTGATGTTGATTGTGTGTCAGAATTTGCGAGAATCAGTTTTGACACAGGCGTGTCCTTCCTAGTGATCCTGTTTTTCCACTGCATGGCAACAGCTCAAAGCGTGGCGTTCTTGGGGTGGGGTGGGGTGGGGTGGGGTGAGGGAGGTCCTACCTCCCCTGCAAACAGAATTTCAGGGTTGGTCCTCCTTGACACCAGCCTGCCTGGCATGCCCCCCCCCCGCCCCGCTTTGACGTTACACGAACGAGAACCTCGGGACGCGCCTGTATTCAAGGCTCTGCTGTCTTGTTGTTCTCGTACTGGCCACTTTGAGTGTTGAGAGGAGCATCGGATCGTTGGCGCTGTTCATCCTCGAATCTGTGAATTCAAGCTTTCTCGGATTCGGACGAAAAACGAAGAGCATTTCATCCGAGAGTGTGCAAGAAAGCTTGAGGCTCTTGCATCTTGCCTGGTTTCTCGGGTGTTGGAAAATTGTCGGATCTTTTGGATTGTGAAATGCGTTGTTCATGACTGGTGTGTTCTCAGTACGTACGAGTATATTCGGTCAACTCCAGTGCGCCTCGGGACTTCAGTGTTTGGGATGTGAAGGTTGTTGTTGCCCGAAGACAAGCGGCGCGGCACTTTCCTTTTTGGCGCGATCGCCAATTGGCTATTCCGGACTCATCAACAACTCGTGCAGACATGGAAGAGTGTTGTGATATCAGTACATTTTGAAGACTGCATCTGTTTGTCGTTTGTACACTGCAGATTGAAGATGGCAGGCAAAGTGAAGGCACTGCAGGAGTGGTGCCGGCAGCAGTGCGACGGCTACCGTGACGTCAGCATCACCAACATGACGTCGTCGTGGAAGAGCGGACTCGCGTTCTGCGCCATCATCCACCGACACCGACCCGACCTCATGTGAGTGAAACCACCGTCCTCCCAACGCACATTGCCCAGCTGTGTTTTGGAGCAAGCACATCTCATGCCTCGAACAGCAGGCCAAAGACTTGGTGTTCCGGACAAGCTCAGATGTGTCGCTGTTGTTTTCGTGATTTGACGCCCATTGGAACCCAAAGTCGGCGTGATGCCAGTCAAGGCTTTTTGCGTTTGCTCAGTATAACAGTCAAATGAATTTCAAGAGGTGATTGTAAATTTAAATTTCCATGTCGTGGTACAGGACATGTTTCATACACGAGTGGGTTTGGAAATCCCAGCGCTTTTGTGCACCACAACACGATGGGAGTCTCGATCCTGTGGTCTCTTACGCGGCACGAATGAAACCCTGCAGAGTTAATTTCAGCATTTATTTGTGGGTTAATTGCATTTCAGTTTCCACTGAAAGATAATAACAACCTGTCAAAGTGGATAAGTCAACTTGAAACGTCCACTTGGTCAATTCTGACCTTTACGATGTTTAACTCTCATGGGAACTCGTTCAACGACTGTTTTTGCGCGCAAAATTCTTTTTCGCGTGCTCACCAAGAAAATTGCAGGTTTTGAGAAAAGTGCCATTCAGAGTAAATAGTATCTTGAAATTAAGTCGCGCAAGAGTAAGTCGTTAGAACCAAATTTCCTAACTCATTTGAAAGATATCAGAAGAGGTATAAATCTTGCCTTGTTTTGTGCAAATCATCGTTGAAAACATGGTTATTTTGACACAATCCGAGGAAAACGCACTGAGTTTGGAAATCGAGAATTTTGTGGAAACTAAAGTTGTGATGCTGTCCTGCTGACATTTCTATTGTGCATCCAACCGAACACCTCCGATATGTGGATCGATCTGAACTGGATATTCTGTGTGGTGGACGTATGCATCTGTTGCACAATTTCTCACGCCAGGCAGGCCTCTTCAACGACAGATCTATTGCTCTTGAAAAATCGTTGCCTGCCGAACATGAAGGTTCACCTTGCTGTAAAGTGTGACAAATGACATTGTTTTGGCTCCCGAGCATGAACTTTTTGGAGTCGTGCTCCTGTACGAGTAAAAGTCAATCAAAGTTTGCGGGTCACTTCCCATGCAAGCGGAAGTCCCGCACACATCCCCGTCCGTCACTCGTCCGCCTCTCCCAAAAACATGTGACTCTGAGTGAGCACTGGTGACGTTTTCAACGATGGAGAGCCAATCATTTTGAGGAGATTTTTGATCACATTCCCTGACTCATTGGTTGTGGAACTGGTAGTGACCCTGCTGTCTGGAGTCGTGAACAATGTTGATCGTGAACAATGTCGATTCCCCGAAAGAATGATGGATCAGTACTCGTACACTTTCTTTTGTTGTTCGGAAGTAAACAGGGCGACAAAGTTGTCTCCTGCAAATTGATGCACGCGTTTGATCTCTTTCAAAACCACCAGCTTGCTTTCTGAAAAATAGGGAGAGAACAACACTCCGAACAAGATGTCTGTGTCCCGATCTGGCTTCCGAAAAAATCCCAAGTTGGTAATGTTCGTATTTCACACAACTCGTCAAGTGATGGAAGTACGAGTACGTCATTGGTGTGGACGTTTTAGGTCGTGTTGGCCTTCGCAGGTTTCAAATCGTTTTCGGCTGTTCGTATTCTGTTGGTGGCAACGACAAGAAACTGGTTCTGAGAGGGTGGCGTTGTCAACTTTGTCTGAGCCCGAAAAGATCTTCTTGTCTTGCGAGGCCAAACTCAATCTTGCAAGCGTCACAGCATCGTTCGGTCATCAGGAAGGGAGACTTGTTTTTGCAATGAGTTTTTTCTTTCACAGAGACTACAACTCGCTGTCGAAGGAGAATGTGTACGAGAACAACCAGCTGGCGTTCACAGTGGGCGAGACGATCGGGATCCCGGCGCTGCTCGACGCCGAGGACATGGTCGCCATGGCGACACCCGACAAACTCTGCATAGTCACCTACGTGGCGCAGTACTACAACGTGTTCAGGGACAAAGCGCCAGGTGCGTCTTCTCACATTTTGCCCCAAAAAAAAACAGGCACGAGCCGCAGCCGCCGAGCCGTTGTTACGTTCTGGCAGTAGTATCCGAAGACCAGTCTGCGATTCGGCGTGTACCTGCACTGCCAAGTTTTCTTGTTAAAAATGGTCGTCCCTCTCCCGACTGTAGATGTTCACCTGCAAATACCGAGTGCCTGCCAGAGTTCCTCGGCACACCTTGTTCAATGCGCAAGCACTTCTTGTTTTTCACATTTCGACACTTTTCGTGAAAACCACAAAGCTGCATAAAAATGACAACGCCTGTATTTTGTCCTGGTTTCCATGTGGCAGAAACGCGACAGATGAAGTTCATCCCAGATGCTTAATGTTGACAATTGTGAAACATCTGTGGGTGTTTTTGACCGTTGAGAAGAAAAGATAGCCATTCAAATCCTTTCGAAGCATGAACGAGCAGAAGTTGCAAAATTGTTTGCGAAAAGGGTTCATCAGTCGCGTGTCGCATTGTGCAATTCCGACTCACAGCCGTGCAAGAAAACGGAGTTGTGTGCTGCGCCTGTTTGGAAAGTCCACCTTCAGCGCGAAAGAAAACTTATTTTTGCAATTTTTCAGCGGGAGGTCCAAGCAAAACGGTGCAGGCTGTGAAGCGTCCATCTACCGACTTCCCTCCGTCCAGACCTCCCGAATCCAAGAAACCAACTCCAAAAGAGAATCAGGTGCGTACTCCTTCCAAACTTGTGCTGCAGAATTGCCCACTTGTGTGTGTGTTGTTGTTTTTTTGTTTTTATTTTTTTTGAGAGCACGAAAGCACTTGTTTCTGTTTTGAACAGAAGGAAGAGTCATTTTATGTTTACGTGATTTTGTTCAAACTTCTAATTTTAGAGAGAATCTGAGCCCAATTGTTGTTCATGTATGTAGAGTGAGCGCACGTTGTTGAGTTGTGAGTACATTCTGACGTGACCTGCGTGCACTTTTTCTCACGCTCTTCGAAGACGCGTCCTTTGCACTGAGTAATCTCAATTCTTCCAGAGATTCATCACACTTCTTACACAATCAGCCTTGCTTCTGTCACCTTCACAACTGAGATTGAAAACGCAATGTCGCTCATTGTTTTGATGTCCGTGTACCACGCTGTGTACAACACTCAAAATGTTCATCGTGGAACTTCTGTGCTTTCGTTTCGTACAGATTTTGCTGCCACATGCCCAAGTACACAAACTTATTGACGTGTACTTGAAAATCTGAGGAGGCATGTAGGTAAAAAAAAGACTATAGAAATCGCATGCACGTGATGGAGATGGGAAGGTTATTTTTTCACATGTTGTGTGTGAAGGTTTTGTTCACAGTATCATGCAGAATGAAATGTGAGTAGAGAAGACAAAAAATGACAATGATGCGCGGGATTTCAGTTTGACACACACCCTTGTTCAACATTTGCCTCAAAGAAAGTGCAGATAAGTTGTCTTCGGAAGAGAGCCGTGCCTTGTCGGTAGAGTGGTGCAAGTCAGATCGGTGTCGGCGGTTGTGTGCATGAAAAAAATGACAAAACTCGCCGATGTGTTTTTTCAAACAGCTCTTTTTAACAAACGCATTTACCGGTAATTGTAAGTACAATTTTTGAGACACTTTTGACAACAGTTTTGCTGTTTGTTTCCTGCCTTGACAACAAGTATCTCGCTTTGCAGACGCTGGACACGACGGGCGCCGCGCCACAGCAGAAGTCCCGGGCGGCGCTGGGGCGGCGCGGCACGTACGGCGAGAACTGCGCGCTGTGCGGCGCAAAGGTCTACCTGCTCGAGCGCCACATCGACGGAAGCGCCCTCTACCACCGACGCTGCTTCCGCACCTCGCAGCGCGCGCAACCAAAAGCGCGCCACACAGACCTGCACTCAACTCAGCCTGCTCAAACTCGGAACAAAGAGTTCTTGCGTGAGCAGGACAAAAACAGCCGCGACGTGGAAATGAAGGACAGTGTTCCGAAGAATGGACAGCCGAAAGCGGAGAACGCTGCTGATAGAATTGCAAAGTTGTTGAGTGAAAGGGAAGAGCCAAGGACGAAGGCGACAGCCTCGAAAAATCTCCTGCTTTTGGGTCACACGAGCAGTGCCTACAAACCTGTGAACACTGACACATCGGTTGCAAGTTGGCAGGTGAGAGCGCCGTCGCCAAAGCGAGGACCTGGTTCAAACCTATTGTCTGGGATGAACGCCTCTGCAAGACCTGAGACTGCGTCCACAGGCAAGGCGAGCGGCACGAAAACAAGTGAAATATCAAAGTCCACCGGCTACACGAGCACGAGTACAGGTTCCTCGAGTGCAGGTTCTGTGGGTGCAGGCTCCACCGCAGTTGACATCGACACCAGCAGCCGTGGTGCGCAAGAAAAACCAACCACCGCAACGTCCAAGCCAATCTTGCCTGAGAACAAGAGTGGCGAGTCCACCGTTGTCTCGGGACTTCTGCAAAGTTTGGCGCAGGTCAGAAAAACAGAACAAGCAACATCACCTCGGGACAAATCTTTGCCTGTGCAAGAAATGGACAAATCGTTTGCGTCCAAATCTGGGGCTCATAGTGGTCATGTTAGAAGCCCAGTCAATCCAAAATGCAAGTATTTGGATATTTCCAAGCAGAACGATGTTTCTGCAAGTGTGCCTTCTGAAAGTGCAATGTCAAAATCTTTGACGCCGTCCAGTGGACCAACAGTTCTAACGGTGGCGTCAACGTCAATCGCTTCAGCATTGAGTAAAAATGTTTCAAGTGTAAATGCGCATGCTGAACCGTCCAGCGTATCTTCAAGCTCGCAGCATTCTCCTCTGAACCTTTCTAAACAAGGTGGTGCAACTGGACCTTCGTACCGCCCAAGTGCTGTGAAAATGACCGAAAGACACTTCAAGCAACCCAAATCGATTCTGAAAGTGAAAACTGCTCATCCTGCACCCGACAAAGTGCAGGATGTAGAAATAGACTGGACAACAGCGGTTCCCACCTTGAAAACGGCGAGAGTTGGGAAGCCTTCTTTGGTTACCCAACAAGATGTCTCTCTGAATGAGACACCAACGCAAAATCCCGTTATCAAGTCCATCTTGAAGAAAAGGGACCCAGACAAGAAGTCAGGACAGTCAGTGCAAAATTCAACATCCACAAACGAAATCACTGGATTCAAAGTGACAGATTCTGTTGAAATGCGCAAGCACTCATCTGGTAATGAGATCTCCAATGGAGTAAAGCCCGACTGGATGGTGGAGGCGGAGAAAAGACAAAAGGTCAGGGGAGGAAAGTATGTTGATCCAGAAAAGCGGTCAAAGGTAGAAAACACGGCAATGAACTCTGCAGTTTCAGAAAGACCTCAGCCAAAGCCCCGGCAATTCATTCCCTCCAATCTGCAAAGCAAAGTCTTGGAGACAAACCACACGAAACAAGAGAAATGGACAAGTACACCCAACAAGGCTGAGGGAGCAAATGGCGAGAATGGACCCAGCAATCGTGAAAACAGAAGGAACATGATGGACACGAGGAAAGCAGCGGACGATCTCAAACCGGAGTGGATGCGAGAGGCCGAGAGGCGCATCGCAGAACGTAACGGCCGATATGTCGATCCCGAGAAGCCTCTGGGGCGGAGAGGTCTGGATCGGCGGGACGGCAGCGGCGACGTCCTTTCACCTGCGCGAAGCCAGCCTCCACCCAGACCGACCACGTCTCCGCAACTCAGCCCCGGGAGTACCGTCTCGTCATCGCTCTCCCCTTTGTCAAGTCCAAGGACTTCTCCGTTCAGACCAAACGTGCCTCCACAGATAAGTCCAAGACCGGGACAGCAGCAACACGATGCTGAACCGCAGAAAGCTCCAGTGCGCCCGACCAGTCCCGCTGTACCGTCAGTGTCACCCGTATCCCCCACAAGTCCAGTATCCTCCCCTTCTCCAGTGCACAAAATAGGCGGAACTACGTTCTACATCTCAGCGCACCCACAACCCAGTCCCAAGAGCCCCGTATCAGCATTTTCAGCCGTTCAGAATTCGGGAGGTGCGAGCTCCGGTGTCAACTCGCAGACGGGCCCGGTGAGTCCCCGCAGAGTGAAGCGGCCGGCGCCACCGGTGCCCACCCACCTGCCTCTCTCGCCCACTGCGCACAGCCACAGCGCCGACAGGAGACTGATTCCCGCTCCTGCGAGCAGCACAACTTCACCACTCAACAGCCCTCAGAGGTACGTTTTGTTCTGCTTTTATGTTAGAGAACTACACACGCAGAGCAAGCGGTATATTGCGCACGTTCTTGTCTTTCTGGTGTCCTTTCAACCTCTGGCAGGATTTTGGAGCGATTTGCGACGATTTTAATTGTTTGCAGGCGGCCAATGAAGAAGATCTCTGTAGTGGAGGATTTCGAGTTCAGTAGTTTTGAGGCGAGCACGGATTGGGACGCCATCAACCTGCACCAAAACGGTGGCGTGCCGGGGCAGCGCTCGCCCATCTACTACCCGTCCTCTGAGAGCAGCGGCCCGACGCCGCCGCCGGTTCCGCCCAAACACCTGGGCGACAGCGACGTGGAGGACGAGGAGCTCAGCCCGACCTCCGCCCGCGTCCGACAGATCCAAAACCGCCCGCTGCCGCCTCCACCGCCGCCCTTGAGATCTCCGGGCTTCCACAACTGCTCGGCCACCAAAAGAGCCGTACGTTTGTCTTCAGCTGCATCGACATTTTCACCGTGTCAATGCCATTTGGTTTGCTATTTGGTCATGCAAGGTCGCCTGTGCTGGTCTGACATGCCACCGAAAAACAAGAGCAGTGCTTCAGACATAACAATTGACATCGTGTGTTTTACAGGTGCAGGCTGAAAACCGCCTGTCGTTCACAGACCTGGGGATCCAGCTGGAGGAGCTGGACAAGCAGCTGCGGATCCTCGAGGACGAGGGGCGCCGCCTCGAGGACGTCATCAGGAGCAGTGAGTTCTTCTTCACTCTCGCGATAATCCACCTTTTCGTTTTTGCAGCACGTCACTCAATCATGTTGGTACAACTCATCAAGCCCCCCCCCCCCAAACTTACAAAAATTCCGAAAGAATCACGCAGATCAGGCGCAACAACATGTTTTCCTCTGTTCACTTGAAGCAAAAGACCCCTTGTCAGTGTTGTGTGACACTCATTCCATTTCCTTGTCTTCAGATAACATCAGTCATGCACAAGTACACAATCTTTATTGCTTTATTGTTTTACACCTCATTGTTTCGTCAGGGCCAGTGATAAGGAGAGGTGTGGTGTTGTGTTGTTGTTGACGTAGTTTGACTTTTACTGGGCTATCTTTTGAGTTCGTTGGTGGTTCCTTTTTTTCCACCAAATGTGGGCATGGGGGAACATCTCTTTGTTTTGTTTCAAAGGAAAGTCGATCAGACTTGTTGGGGTTTGGTTGTCTGTCCGAACTTTTGTGGGCTCTTGGAGAAAACAAAGCCATTCAGAGGTGGCCAATAAAATCCCCACAAATTACAAGGTCCATGTGGACTTGCAGTAACAAGCACCGCATGTTCAGAGTTCAGTTCTCAGCTTTTCAACAAAAATGTTCACACTGGTCAACTTTGTTGAACAGCAACTGAGGCGATGGACGAGGACGAGCTGATGGTGCAGTGGTTCGAGCTCATCAACGCCAAGAACGACCTGGTGCGCAAGGAGGCCGAGCTCATGTACCGGCAGCGGCAGCAGGAGCTCGAGGTGCTGCACGAGGAGCTCGAGTACGAGCTGCGCTGCCTCATGGAGAAGCCCGGTGAGACTCCGCCGCTACGGTGGCCAATTCCTCCGGGGAAGTTCAGTCAGCTGAGCGCGAGACGCGTGGTGCGAACTGGCACAGGGAGCCCGGTGTTATGTCACCTCGTGAGCTGAAGGACTGACACATGTGTTGATGTACTGCTGGCAGTCTTTTTTTGTGATCACATCAGTGTCGCACGTTTCGTGAACTTGATGTCCGTTACAACAGCTGCAGGGTGACTGTGCTGGTTTCAGAGCGGCTGAAGACGTCGTCGGAGAAGGTGCGCGAGGCGTCGCTGCTGCAGGAGCTGCTCGACACCGTCTCGCAGCGCAACCTCATCGTCGACAGCATAGAGGAGGACCGGATCAGGTGCGGTCCGAGTCACACAATTGTTCGGCAAATTCCTGCGCTTGCAAACCAAAGTGTACCGGGCTGTCCCTTCTGTCTGACCACTGAGGGGGCGGGGTGAACGTGTGGTTACTGCCGCCATGAAATCGCTGACCACAGATTGGTGACACTGTCACTATTCTTGTCTATTGCCCCGAATTTGACAAAGATTTGCTTTGCAGGTACATTGAGGAAGACGAAGAAATCGCCAACATGATGGCCATCAAAGGTTTCTCCAAAGAAACACCGCAGAAGAACAAGAAAAAGAAGAAGAAAGACAAGAAGAAAAAGAGCTGATCTGATTGGGGGCGGAATCTTCTGTTGCGCAAGTTTTGATGACCTGTCCCCTGGGTGATGGGGGCGAACACTGTGGTGCAGCTGTGCTGTGTGATCGCTGCAGTGCGCTCGTTCATGTGGGCGGGTCTGGTGCTCTCGGATGTAGTGCAATATTGTGAGACTTGAGACCAAATCACGCGGTTCAATTGGGTAATTTCTTCCGGATATCACCCTCCATTGCAGGCCACCGACAGGCCATTCGTGCCTTCCGAACAAATCATTCCAATGTGTTTCCTTTGTCATGCGTGAGCGTGCTCTTTGAGACAAGTTTTCTGTTGTCTGCTCTGCGTTCGTCCGTAATGAAACGACTGCTTGTTTGTTGTACTCATTACTGCAGTATTGTTCCTTTTGTGCTCAGTCGTTCACGGAATAGACTCGTTGCAGGTATCTATACGTTTCACAATTTGTGCTGTTTTATGAAACGGACATGGTGAGGTCTTTTAATGAACAATTCGAAAATACATACATTTTTTTGAAAAATTGTTTCTTTCTGCTTTCACAAAAAAGAACAAGGCAAGAAGTAGCAAACAGAAGCACAATTGTACATCCTGGTATGCATCATCGGCGAAAGCGCGAAAAAAGTCTGGTGGAGATGGCGATTTGTGCGGCTTGAAAGTTCTGAGTGCGATCATCTACAAAGTAGTTGCGGCTCGCCTGACAAATTTACTGCACATCTGCATCGATGCCCACAACATTCTCACTTCCCCTTTGCCTCGGACATTTCAATGGTTCAGTTGCCATGGATTTGTTCTGACTGACTTCAATAGAAGAACAAGGAACAACGCCCCGTGTCTGTGAGAATCATCCTTGTCCCGCCTTGTCTGTACTTGCTGTTCACAGCCTCAAAAAGACATAAAAATGCAGATACACTGGCGCACCGAGCGGACATTCCGCGTTGGTAAAGCTCTGAGAAGCAGAGCCAGCTGCTCTCGAGTGTCAAGTCCATTGCTTGGCTTGTTTACAAGACCCAAACAAAGATTGCAGTTGTCACACACCACAACCCCATCTGAATCTGAGCAGCATCTGCAATGACGAAAAAGTCCAATGTGTGAAAAAAGATCTTCGAAGTCTCCAGACTTTTTTCAGCTGTGAAGCAAGATCAATCAGCCAATGCACAAGAACACGTCAAATGAAACAAGCGAATTTCATAGCTTTACCCGATGTCGGTCCGTTTCCTCCACCGGAAGCTCCCCCGAGTGAGTTCTGCGCGTCTTTGCTCAGCGCGTCTGTCTGCGCCGCCGTGACCGCCTCGCGCTGCTGGAGGCTGAACCAGCTCAGCTGCGCTGGACTCAGCTCCTGTCAACGACCACGCTCGTCAAGCGCGCCGCGTATGCACAGAGCCGACAAAACAGCGCAGCACGACGTCGTGCAACAATCGAGTGCATGGTTTCGAGTGCTCACAAGCGCATGTGTTTCTTTTACCAACCTCGAAAACGTCAGCTCGAATATTTGAGATAGCATTCGGTTTCAGAACTTCAATGTGCGGGTAACTGATCGAAGAGATGTTGTCCAGACCACCTGCAACCAAAGACCAACTGGACATGTGCACACGAGAAGGTGAAAACAAGGAACAGAGAATTGACAACATGTATATGAAATTCAGTTTTCGGAAAACGGACAACCACGGAATCAAAGGGCTGATCTTGGCTCCCTGGAACAGAACTGATGTTTCTCACCCACGACGATCCCCACGTCTGCGAACACAGAGACGCTCCAGTAATCTCCGTAGATTTGTTTGGCCAGATAGGCGAGCGCCCTGAGTTGTTCGCTTCCACACGTCTGTAGACTGCCAATGATGGCACTGGCATCCCTGAAAGAACAGAGGAACCGATGCACTTGGAGACTCATGTGCAGAGGACGCATGAGAAATAGAACTTTGATGATGCGTGGTTTCATAGCGGGCAAAACAGGCAGGGAAATCGCAGGAATCCAGAAACAAACTCACTGATACACCTCTGGGTCGATCTGCCTGATCTGGTCGGCTGTGAGTCCACACAGAAAGTGACCAAGGTTGGCCACGTGTTCTGTCTTCAGCCCAGCCGGCGATACCACGTTCAGAACCCTCAGGTACGCCTTGGCAAACTCCGATAACTGCAACACCGTGAGCACGCCAACATCAGCCACACATGCAAACTTGTCCACGCACTTTTAAAAACGGGTTGTCCATTCGTTGATGAGAAAGCCGTCACACGGACCTGAGCAACGCTCCAGTCGGGCAGCGCCCCGAGGCCGGCGACGGCGTCGTCGCTGAGGAAGCGCAGGCAGCGGATCTGCGCCGCGTCCAGCGCGTACGCGACGGTGCCCAGGCGCTGCAGGGTGTCTGTCGACATGCTGCACACGTCGCCACTTGACAGCTGAACATACCACGCAGCAGAAAAAAAGCATTTGAAATGAGTTCCACGTGTCTCTCGTGTTTCGCTCTCGGGGTGTCGTGAATGACTTGAAGCATCAAGCTTTACCAGAATACTATAGCAGAAAACCACTGTGAGATTGTATATGCTCAATGTATTTTGTGTTCAGGCAATGTTTACCGATTTAACTCTGTCAAGCCAGGCTTCTCGTTGCTCGGAGGACCACGTTTGAATGCGACCGATGTCTTCGAGGCAGTCGTTCACTTCCTCGGGATCCATGTTCCTGATCTGCTCCACTGTGATGAGGGTGGCACTCTGTCCCAGCGCTTTCAGGTGGATGCACTCACCAATCTCTTGACTCCCTGGCAGAAAAGCCCACGCAATATCAGTTTCTCGCACACAGCAATCAGGTGTGCTTGTTTTCAAACTGCATTTCATGAAAGGTTTCTACTGGCGTTCAAAACTCACGCTTCCGTCGTCGAACGTTTCCAGGCTGCTCATCGAGGTTTTCTTCTGTCACCATGTCCCGCAAGGCTTCCCCCAGCTCCTTCCTCAATCGCCTTGCATTCTCCCGCTCCATTTCGGTCCAGCCCTGTCGGCAGATTTTCCTCGCCCGCCGTCGCACAGGGGACTCGTCCATGTCCAGCGCATTTCTGATCCTCTCCAGGAAATTCCTGGCGGCGTCCTGCAATGCACGGGGCGGAAGTGCACCAAGGACTCAAGCTTGCATGCAGTCACCACGGTGATTGCGCGAGATGCACGCAGATAGCGTCGCTTCGTGTAACAAGACAGGCGTTTGTGTTGTTTTCTGTGAATCCTGGGCCCAGAGGGTCAAGTTTCCTTCAAAAACCCCTGCCAAGAGCATATTAAATGACTGGACGAAGAGCGGGATCAAAAGTACGTGCAAGTGTTTTTGTGTCACTTTGAGTGGATAGAGTACAAGTGGGCTCACCTGGAGTCGATCTCTGATTCGCTCTTCAAGCCTCAAAATCCAAATTCCCAGGTCTTCCACCAAACCACTCAAGTCTTCCGTTTCATTGTTCAGCCTGCAAAAGTGTTTCGAGAAAGAATTTCATTGTGTTGTGTGAAAATGGGGTCTGCATGGAACAGGATTTTAGTTGCACAACAGCAACAAACATCGGTGTACCTTCTGGACACAGCAGCTGAGATGCGATTGATCAGTTTTCGAGCAAATGACTCCTTCAAACCAGCCAGGCTGCGGAAGAGTTTGGCATTCCTCACAAGAACCTCGTCCGGGATTCGATCCAAAATCGACTCATCATCCAAGGACGTCAGCAACGATTCTCCCAAAGCTTCCAAGTCTTCTTCATCCAGCTCTGTGCCGTCAGCATCGACCCCCTGAAAGCGGACAGTGTGTTCCTGAAGGCTTTGCTTGTTTTCAAACTGCAGCTTCGCTGAAGCACCAGACGGGTTATCACTCGATCTCTCTGTGCTAAGAAATTCTGCTTTTTTCGAATTCCACTTTTGTAAAAGTGCAATGCAGGTAGGCTCACGAGCAGAAATGGTTGAGAACTCTTGAGACGTGACGTTTTGGACTCACTCTGCATTTCAAGCAGGCTCGTGCAATGGCTCTTCTTCTGTCGGGACCAAGGCGCGAACAGAAGAGACCGGACTGAGCAAACTTCCGGCAAAGTGCATTGCATGTATCGTTCTCCATACTTTCAATGTCTTCTCCGCTGAAAGGGAAACAACACGTGTCCACTGCATACAAGTCCGTGCATTCGAACAAGATTGCTGTGACGTCTCCAAAGTTCTTTCTCGGGTGGATTCAGGGGCTGGGTCCCTCATGACTCCCCAAGAACCGGATTTACCCTGCTGTCAGGGCCTCTTTTTCACTTTTCAAATGTGGATGCCCAGATCCACCGGAGATTGTCGCGCAACGACGACAGAACGTGTTTGTTGGGTTTTTTTTTTGTAAAAACTACGAATCGAGATCACGACTCACGTGAAACCCATGACGGAGTCCGGGTGCATGTTCTCCACCATCTCTGCCGTCAGGTTGCGCCACGGACGTTGCTCGTCGAGCAGCTTCAGCGCCTCGAGAAGCGCCGTGCGCACCGCCTCCACCTGCGAACGCGAGTCGTCTTCAAACGCCTGTTCGTGTTTCACTCTCTTTCCAGCATTCTTTGAGGTTGGTCCAGAACACCAAATATTTGGCACACAACAAGTACCTGTGGTTGAGTCCACCCCTCCTGCACCATGAACTGCTGCAAGAGTCTCTGCAGAGACACAGATCTCAACCGCAAAATCACGTCCGACGGAAGTCCGAGAACCAAGCTCGCCAACCGTCTGCAAGAACACACAAGATGAATGCTGCTCCATGTGGACTCTTGCATGCAGAGACCTCGCGAACATTTGTTTACCATTTACCAAACTTGCACCTCTTTGATTGATCTCAACTTACTGAATTCTCTCGTCGGTAATCTCACCCGGAGTGAACACCTCCAACAACAACTCTGCGAGGGCAGTCCTCTGAAAGAAACAAGTGTCACTGTGGTGAAAATCACTTGAAGGCTGCATTAATTTCCTGCCTTGAGCCCGGTGCGAAATTGTTCAGTGTATTTCGTGGCAATCTCTGCGCGGCGAGTGATTTGATGTGAGGACTGGAAACACCGCGAAATGAAATTTCACGAACCATGGAAGGAGACAGGCCGGTTGGGTCGCTTCCTTCGTCCAAATTCAGCGCTTCCTCCATCTCGGCGAGTCCGCTCTCGGCGTTCGTTCTGTCCCTGAATTCGCTGAGCGACATCACCCCCATCAGAGCCTTTTCTCGCGATGCTCTCGTCAGATCGTTCAGCTGAAGTCAAAATAGCAGAAGGCTCACCATTCCGTCCAAGAGAGAGAGAGAGAGAGAGAGAGAGAGAGAGAGAGAGAGAGAGAGAGTCTTCCCACCTTGTCGAGGATGATTTTGGCCTTTGCAGCACACTGGCCACCCTCCTGTCCGCAGAGGCGCCTCACTCCCGCGATGACGTTGTCTCTGATGCGACGCACGGTCAGCTGGAGCGGGGACAACTGCCGCAGCGCCTCCTGTGAAGCCTCCACTACGGCCGGACCCAGGTTCTCGGCCACTGTGTTCGATATCTGCAGCCCGCTGCACAGACGCCCCAAGTAGTCGTCCTGTGCACAACAACATCAAACCATTGGCCTCACAGAAAGAACATTTGCAAGTCTTGTGTGGAAGCAAGAGAGTACGGGCCTGCTTGTCATTTCTTCACCTCGGTGTCGGGCAAGAGTTGTCATGCCACAAGCAGGGAGATGCAAACTTTGTCAAGGGGGATTGTTTTGCTCAAGGATTGCAGTGCATGTGGATCGCATTCACTCACCAGGTCTGAGCCTCCACCAGACGCGCATTCAATGAGGGCAGGCAGGACTTGCGCGTCGCACAAAACTTGTTGAGGGATCTGCCGGATCCACTGCGGCTTCAGCCCCGTGACGGCGCAGCCCAGGTTCCGCAAGTCCGTCGCCGTGAACTGATTGAACGGCTTCCTTGGCCGGCATCGCTGAGCGAACTGTCGACCCCTCTGCAGAACATTCCAAAATTGAACAAGATTGCGAAACAGTATTCCTCTTCTTGATGAAAATATAGCTGCTGACTCTTCAAGAAGAAGACATCCACAGTTGTGTTTGCTGCTTACCATTCCGGACGGCGTGATGTCAGCTTGAAGATGAGAACAACGTCCAGGTTCTGCAGTTTCCAGCAATTCCTCCTCGGGGAAACAAGCCAGTAAGTGTCCCAATCTGAGAAAAAGCTAAAATACTGCCACCCACAACAAGAAAAGGGAAAAAGGCAATGTGAGAAAATGAGCTCCACGGAAGCAGACTTTGAGCCGTAAGAACAACAAAATGTATGCAATATGCAATGAACAACCTCTGCCGGGTCGTTTCATCTCGGAGGTCGATGCTGCTGAGCCTGGCTCTGACCAGAGTCCTGGCGAGGGCGCGTCCGCACTCGCCGTCGTTTCCGCAGCCGCTGCCCGCCTCGTCCTTCCTGCTGCACCTGAAGTCGAGCGAGCCCAGCTGGTCCACGAGCGTCACGATCTGCGCACAAAAGAACACAAGAACGTCACTAATTGAACAGAACTTGTGTATGTATGCACTGCAACAGCATTGTTTGAAGTCACAGAGCAACAGTGAGATTCCAGAAGAACAAACAACAAATGCTCACCAAAGGAGCTGGAATCCTTGCGCAAACACTTCGGGGCAAAAAGGGTATGAAGTCTTTCAGCTGCATCAACACTGACCTCAACGCTTGCTCTGTGTGAAAGAAAATAGTGGTACATGGTGACATGTCTGCATTCGTCTTTTGCAAAACCAGCAGTCTGCTCGCAGCTCAAAGCCACAGAGAGGAAATCCGAAGGAACTACCGTTCTGCCTCCCTCGAAACAAGGATTGAACGACGGCCCTGGAGATGAGTCTTTTTCTGTCACAGTCAAGTCTTTTCAGCAACGTCATGTCATTTCTGAACTGCTGCAGCCTGCAAAACAATTTGACACAAACGTGTCTGCATGGCGTGCGAGCACATTGTTTCCTCCAGAATGGAAAACACAACCTCCATTGTGTGGAAATGTGAAGACTCAAACTCACAGCGCCAGCAGGCCTTCCGACTTGAGCGAGTGCAGATGTCTTCTCAGCAGGGTCAGGGGAGCGGTGGCCAGCACATCCACCGTCAGGGACTGAGCTCCGCAGTTGAACTGTATCAACATCCTGGCGAGAGCCGCTCTGTTGGGACTCTCGGTCACACACTGCAGAAACCAAAAACACGTCCTGTGAGATTGAGTGAGAGAAACTGGGCACCTTCAGTTCAATTGGGTAAACCAAATCGCGTGTGTACCTGAAGACTTTTGAGTTGTTCCAGGGTGTGGCAAATTTCACCACGGTCCAGGCACCTGAGGAATCGCACCAGAATCTCGGGGTTCGCGTCGATCTTGCAGACCACGTTCCGGATGTGGCGCGCCGTGCACCTTCCAGGGCGCAACTGCAGGTGAAAACAATGTCAGAGCAGATGAATAATTTCGTGTTGCGAGTGTTTGTGCGCCAGCAAGATTCATCTGCAGGTGATGCAAAAATGTGGCAACTGTCCCTTGTGTTGTTGCAAATTCTTGCATGGAAGCATTGCAAGAACAAGAGTTCGCTGGAAGATTCTTTGCGGAAACATGAACACAACAATGGTGAGGGACAAGGAAACTGTTTGAAAACTTTGACCTCGTGATCTCCAACAAACTAAAGCCAACAAAGAGGCTTCAAAAACAGCGACAAGCTTTTTACGATGTGAAGTAATCAAAATGCATTGGATTGATGCGGGAGGCCCAACCGTTGGCAGTGCTTGAAGGTAAAGTGCTTTGATTCGCTCACCAGTTGCTGGAAAATGTCTCGAACGCACACCATGGGCAGTCCATCCGGACCCAAGTTGTCGATCAGACCCTCAACGCTGTCCCGCGCTTGTGCCAGGCGTGTTTCGAAGGCCGCTCTTTCCTCCTGCGTCAGTGATGCTCTGCGAAAACAATAATTGACGCTTCTTGTGGACGGCATCGCGTTTCTCAGCGAGTTCGTGTAAGTCTTCCAAGGATGGTGGTTTTGGTCTTGCATGTTTGTTCCACCAGAAAGCACAATTGTGCAGGAATGCCTTCAACATCGATGAGTCTCCTTTGCTGTTGCCTCACCTCAATTGACGGCAGTTCCTCGGTCTTTGTGGTGTCTGCCTGTTCGGTCCACTCTCTCCAGAGTTCAGACCAAAAGTCTCCTCAGGTTGTTGAAGGTTCTGAAGCAGAAGTACATCGATTCCTTGCATCAATTTGGGTATTTGCACAAATGAGACAGCAGCCCTCTGTGCAGATGGCATCGGGTTGTGATTTCCCCGTTTCATGCAGCCGGGACACATGCTTCTGACTGAACAAGAACGTAACTCGAAACATCTCCTGGATCACTGGCAGCACTTGGACGAACCCAGTGTGCCATGCATCGTTCTGAAATCTTCATGAATGCAAGACTATCACGAAATTAGACCAGTTCTTCAAGAGATTTGCTGCCAAGTTTTGTACAGTGTGGCTACAAGCGTATAATTCCTGCAGTGAAAGAGTCAAAGGAGAACTGAACGACATTCTACTGAACCACAGGAGCCAAGTCGACAAGATAGCTCCCTGCACACTCAAGATACAGTGTACACGTTTCTACAACACGGCAGTCACAGAGCCTCTCGTACGTATATGACAGTTCCCGTTCAATCACGCAACTCTTCCATCGACCACAAGTCTTGAAAATTCGTTGTGCATTTCCAAGGATCTTTTTCTAGCGTGTGTGAACCCAGACGACAAACATTGGAGGGTGAACACAACAATAGATTTGCAATCGCTTGTGACCAATAGACAAGTCAAAAATACAGAGAAACGCGCTGTTGACCACACAACATGGCAAAACCAACCTCCAAAATGTACAGTCCAACAGCTTCTTTCTTTTGCTGACATGGAGAGCGTTTTCAAGAAATGATTGTTTGATTTGACACAATTAACTCTTCAATGAGCATGCAATTGTGCGTCAGCCGAATAAATTGATTCAAGTCGATACAAGCAGAAGTTTGATTCAGTGGAAGCGACTCACCCGGAACGGCTCTTGAAGCAGCTCGAAGAAGCGCGTGCGCAGGTCCTCGCTGATGGGCTGCATGTCCCGCGCGAGGCGCTGCGCCTCCCGCAACACGTCCACGATGGCGGTGACGTTGAAACGTCGCGTGATCCTGCGCGACCCGCCCAATTGCTCATTCACATTCTGAAGATCGAAACATGAGGTGCGAGAATTTCCTTCCCAATGGTCAGTGAACCGAGCGTGACAAGGCAGAGAAAACTATCTTGACAAGCACTTTTCAAATTGAATCTGATTGCATACGAGCGTAGATGTTTTTTTCGGAAAAACCAACGAGTCCACTTCGCATGCAAACACGACATCATGATATTGACACAAAGTTTCTTGGTTCTGTCGAATTGATTGTACTTTGGAATATTTGGTGACACCTGTCAAGCGAGGTGTTCCATTTCTTCAGACTGAGGATCATGTGGAACTTCGTGAACGCAATAGGCCAAGGGTCTTTGGCGTGTAAAAATTTGTGCATGATTATGGGCCACAAACATAAATGACGTGCGAGACTCTTCAAACGAACCTGCAACAGCGTCTCGAAGGACTCAATGGCGTCTTCAGCATTCCACTGGTGAGCTTCGGTGTCCACGATCTCGTGCAAGTGCCTCATCAAGTCCTGAGTGTTCCCAATCTCCCGATGCCGTTCGAACACGTCCTCTGCAACCAGAAAAAACTTCAATTCTCTTGTATCTGATGCTGATGTGTGGAAATGAGCTGCAAGACACGCACACAAACATTGTCTCAAGAACTTGGATTCTTGAACATGCCGTTGTTACTGATTGCAGTTGTTGCTGATGTCAATTCAGAACCTCGACATGCGCGCAGCTGACACACAGTTCCAATGTTCCGTGTTCGTAACCACCTCCTCAGGGGCGGGTTCGGAAAAACCGGGCAACAGTCATTGCGTTGACATTTCCAACTTCTGGCTTGTCTCTCGCACACCAAATTGTGTGGTAAAAACAAATGGAATGAAGGACTTTAGTTGTCAATATTTGTACGCAGAACGTTTTTTGGGCTGAAAAGTTTGGACGGGAAAAGAACGGACCGAGTCTCCTCATGAGCTGGGTGAGTGCGCGCGCGACGGGGTCGTCCCGTCCGGGGTTCCCACGAGGGCTCTGTGCGCTGCAGGCAGCTGCCAAAACACCAAAAGTGGAAAACATGAATCAAATAATTTCAACAGAAACGCCCAACATGCGTGTTCCGTGATTCCTAAACGTTGCCCAAAACAGGAACTTTGATATCGATTTCAAGAGTACCAGCATGGTAGTGGTGCCAGTGCACAACATTTTGACTTGAGGAAGAAACACCCGTCACGTGCATGAACAACGTCTTGAGCTCAAATAACCAAAACAAGTACATTTCCACAGACCGTATTGAATAACGTTACTAAAAGCTTTAGGTTTGAAGCACACAAAACGAGGTGCAATTTTGCCGTGGACCACGAACTGAGTCATTTGATGTCGTAATTAAAAATGTAGGCGTAACTTCGTGATTTCCTCTAGCATTTCGTCAACCGTCAATTCGAAATGGTTCAGTTCAATTTGGAGAGCTCCATTCCAAACGCGCGTCAGAAGTTTCACTCTGACATTTTGCAGGGCTTGTTGGGCCGATTGTTTTTTGGTACTAATTGAGAAAGACTCACACAAAACTCAAATCGAGACAAGAATCACCACCATCAAAACGTACATTTACTGTGCTCATCTTCCCGTGTCACTCAATTTTGCTTTTGCCTTCCAAAAATTTGGCCCATGCACAAAAATGGAACACTCAAGTTGGGAACATGTGAAAAAATTCATGCAGTTGATGTGAGAAAAATGAAAATATGTGCAACATTTTATCTGTCCGCATGGTATAGTGCGCCACACATGAAATGAAAAATGATTCACGTACCCAGAGCGCAGACCAAAAGAAGAATACGGGCTCTGTTCTCCATTGCGTAACGTCCTCCCGCAATGTAAGGAACTGGATGCAGTTGCCAATGCTCGTGAAACTGAAATCAATTGAACACTCAACCATTTCAAAACCGTTGCCAAATTTTGTCGATATGTCTGCGTAAGATTTCTCATTTCTCTCGAACGCAAAAAACTGACGTTCTTACCTTTGTAGGAGCCTCCTTTTTCGGCAAATGATCGCAAATCTGTGACCGGCGTTTCTTCCAACCACACTGCCTGCGTGTGAATGGGGACCTGTTTCCAAATGTACAGTGTTTTAACGTTTCATAAAACACTCAGAATGTTTCGTGACATACGCAACCACGCATGACACGGGCCTTCACACAATGCACAAGGGTGTTTCAGATAAGGAACTGAAAAAACTGACTCATCCACAATCCAAAATCGTGAACAGCTGAAATTTTAGCAGGAAATTCAATAGTAATGTTCCTCAAGCGTCACAACGAGGATTATATCGACAGTTGTCAACGATTTGAGCCCTGATCCCACACAAAGAGCTCTATTTTCCAATCCCAGTTTGGAAAACGTCTTTCGCAAAAACAAAACTTATGATTAGCTAATACCAGCATTGGTAGAACTGTGCATGCCTCTAGGGCTTTGCAATCAACCAACAACCGCGGAGAGAATTCCACAGGAGCATCTTACAGACTCCGTACCTTGTTGAAGAACACCTTTCGAGCAAATGATCACAAACGAGTAATGAGAAAGAGGAGCAGGCAGCAACCGCGGAAAAATCAAACTGACGGGTTGTGTGTGAACGTCTTTTGATCACAGGGCTGATTTTTTCAGTCATGTGTCTGCTCGTCGCGAGGCAATACAAAAACATCCATGTGCGAAGCAATTTCTTTTCTGATTTCACCTCTCACACACAATTTACGAAAGGCGTGCTTTCGTTGGAACAGACAAAATGACGACGTAATTTCAGAAGAAAAACTTTTCTGAAGAAGGAACTTGTCAATTCATAAACGGTGGTGATTTCAACTGTGGACGCCAAGGGGCACAGACAAAGCATCCGACTTGTTTGCTTTGGCGAGGTTAGACAGCGAACCTTGCAGTTTACGGTTCTCTGTTGAGCGAACAATTTGACGTACGGGTGGAACCATGGCAAGGAGGCCTGTGGCCAGGGTCAGACCCCAACAAAAGTAAATAGGCCTCATAATAAAGTGTGCAAGCAAACTATTTTCATTTTTCTTTACATTTTTCCAAGTTGAAATCACGCCCTTGCCCCCGTCCCACAAAAGATACTTCTTGGATTGTGGCGTCTGAGTTTTAAGAGACAAAACATCCCATTGTTCGACAGGATTGTCCTGGGGGTCATGAGTTTTGAAAAGTGTGTCATCTTTTGGCATGCGTCTGGGTACACAGGGCACCTGTCCAGGGTGTTGCAAAGAAATGCCTGTCCAATCTCACTTTCGCTTCATCTTGATAGCTTTGGGAAAATTCAACTATGGGAAAAGTGGTCAGGAATAAAGAATTTTTCAAAAGTTGAGCTGGTTGTACCAAAGTTGAGTTACCCCCCACCCCTTGCATGGGTAACTGAACTTTGGCTGTCCACACACACACACACTCTGAAGTTAACTACACCAAGCGACCAGTGAGACTGGCTCGAGGGCCGAACCGCTCAAAAACGAAGTGTGTGCCAGGTTTCGCTTGGATTGAGTCCACATTGCTTGATTTCTGGTTTGAACACACAGTTACAAAAAGGATTTGAGGGTAATCTTTGAAAACATCAATGTTCGCCTGGTACGTGAAGAGATCTCCACTCGGGCTTTTTTTTTTTTTTTTTTGGAGATTGCTGCGTCCCCGTGGAATGAAGTTTGGACATTGCGTTCATTCGTTTGACAAATTCACAAAGTCCTTCATGTATTCTGCACTTTTAGGCTGTTCATAGCGAGCTTTGCTCCTGGCCGAAGGATAAAGACAATTGACAACGATGTGGCATCCTGAGACATTTTCTTGTTTGGCGGGGAGGGGGCACTTTGTGATGTCATCAAACTTCTGAGGTTAACAAGTCACACAACAATTCGTCTGATAGTTTATTTGCCGAAACAAGTAACTTTCGACACTGCATACATTTTGTGTGAATTGCAGTTTTCACAACACTGAACAAGTTTGTGCATAAATACAAACAGGCATGCTGAACAGAGCAACTGAGATACACCAATTTTTCGAACGGATCCTCGCTAAAACCACAAGCAATATTCTTCACAAGTGCTCAAGTTCTCAAATGGGTAAATTTCTCCAAAAGACCACCCGATACCCAGCTGGTTGGTGCGAGGCTCGCCTCACGACAAAGACACCACGAGCTGAGGGCCAAGAGCCCACCTTTCGAACAATCCGTGAATTTCTGTTCGAACCACTCAAACTACTTCACCTCATGAAACATGTGGAATGTTGAAACAGAAAGCAATAATGCTGTTTTACTTTGGTCATGACAAGCTCCCCTGTTCATTTACGGCAACACCATCTGACCGTTCCGAAGTTTGCGCTCATCACCGGCGATGACCTGAGCTGCAAGGAAAAAACTATGAAAACGGGGCAAGTATTTCTCCAGAGGTGAGTCGAGCGTGGAGAACCGAACTTTTTCCTCATGAAGAATAAAGTATTTACCAGGCAGGGATGAACGTAGCACCTTCTCCACTACCCCATTGAGATGCACGACCTTTGCCTCACTCACATCTGGACAGCAGAATGTGGTCACTGCACAACACCCGCGAGTCCTCAAGCGGTAGGAAAAGACGAAACAAATGCAAGCATCAGGAGCTGACAATTCTTTTGAACTTGCAACGCTGACAGACAATCAGTAGAACCTGACTGTCCACCCAACTCCGCATAACTTTCCCAAACGAAAACGTGCGTGGGCAGTTTTTTGGTTTTCACCACTGCTGCCAAACACAAATAAGGAGCAACTTGACACAGCGAACGATCACAGTTGTGCGCAGCAAAACAAGCTGGGGCAGAGACTTCATGTCGCTTGTGAGATGAAGCCCTCCATTTTCCCCAAAACTTAAACAAAGAGAAACGAAAACTTTTGCACCTGCAGTCTACATACACACCGTCACTTTAGAAACCAAAAGAAATCGCACAAAGCGCAGACCAGCCACAAATACTAAAAACAGTCCACGCAGCTGGGCCAGTTCTCTGCACGCAGCGAGCATCAGATCGGTTTGTCGATGACGCAGACACCCGCGTAACTTCTGCCCGTCATCATTGCGGTGGGCAGCATGGTCCACGTGTCCGTTTTCGGATTGTAATACTCCACTGATCCCAAGTTGGAAGAGCCGTCGTCTCCACCGATCACATACAGCAAGCCGCAGTTTGCCACGACACCTGCCGCACAACAATTGACATACAGAATGCTTTTCTTCCCATAAAAGTTCAAACATTCAGATTTATCTTTGGTCATCAAAGTGTTGTGAGACTCAAGCTGTTGTTTTACTATTCCCTCGTCAGAGATGGATACGGTGATCACTCACCGGCGTTTCTGCGGCAGAGGTGCATGTCGGCGACCTGCGCCCACGAGTTGGTGTCCGGCACGTACATCTCGACGCTCTTGCGCACGAGAGGCCCGTCGTGACCCCCAACAGCGTACAACACGCCGTCCAGCACGCCGACGCCTGCAACAACAACGTCAACAGTTGCAGCTTTTGTACACGTCTTATTGGGAATCCTGCTCAACGTTCATTTGGTGATCTCCACAGGCGGTTGCTCACTGTGCACCGTACCTCAGTGTCTCTGCCAAAACTTCCGGATCGCATTTGCTACGCCAACAAAAAGATTTGTTTGTTTGGCTGAAGATGGCGCAAATTGTTCGTACCAGCGCCGCTTCGTCTGCAGGACATGTCGGACACGACCATCCACGAGTCGGTCTCCGAGTTGTAGCTCTCCACAGAGCTGAGGCAGTGACGCGACGCGCCGTCGTACCCGCCCACAGCGTACAGGAAATCTGTCGCACACAACAATGTTTCGATTGGCGCACCGCCGACACAGCGGCGATGGTTCTTTGTGCAGTACATTGTTGTTCGTTGTGCTCGTGTGGTGTCTGTTTTCAAAATCTTGAGTGGACACACAAATTTCAACACTCACTGCCGACAACCCCGACTCCGACGCTACTTCTTCTCGTGCTCATCGGAGACGCCATTCTCCACTCGTTGCTCCTCGGGTCGTAACACTCCACACTGTTCAAGCCTGTCAACATCAAGCAGCCAGTTTGTAAGTCCCCGCGGGAACACCACACTGGAATTGCTGCTCAACGGAGTCTTTGATGGACGGCGGGTCAGTAGGGAAAGTTCACCTGACGACCCGTCGAAGCCGCCGACGGCGTAGATCATCCCGTTGAGAATGGCCGAGCCGAGCGTGCTGCGCCGCGCCTCCATGCTCGCCACCGACGACCACATGTCCTTGATGGGGTCGTACACGTCGACCGTGCGCACGCGCAGAGAACCGTTGAAGCCGCCGACAGCGTACACCAACCCGTTCATCACAGACACCCCTGAAGCAGAGGGAAAGAAAAGCGTACACGGCGAACCAAACTTTGGAGTACATTTGACTACCGTCTTTACCCTTCGATACAGACCGTCAAAGTGGTCGTGCGCTTTTCAAACAGGCACAAAAATTCACTCGTGGGAATGTAACAAAGAAGAAGTGTGCAACTCGAAACTGACCACATCTGCATCTACGGGACGGCATGTCCGCCAGTTGGAACCACTTCTCCTCCTTGAAGTCGAAACATTCCACACTCCTGATCGCTTTGGGCGCCTGGCCTCCGATGACTAGTAAAACCTTCAGTTGAAAGCCAAACGTCACTTTTCAGTGCTCGAACACACGAGCAACAGAGGACAAAATGCGTTCGACACAGGATGTTGTTGTGGTGCACACTTACTTTTGGCAGACCTATCGGAGTTCGTGCTTTGGTTCTCGGCGTCTTGTACATTATGCGTTGATCCCCTTTGAGCAGGTGATACTTCATGGCTTCTATCAAGAAATCTTTGCATTGCGAATTGTTTTTCACCAAAGGTTCTTCCTCCACTCGCTGAACAAGAAATTCCTGACAACAAAGCAAAGCACTGGTTCATACAGACTTCCCAAAACACGCTGTATCCTCAGTATCTTAGACAGCGTACGTACTTGAGATAGCAATGGTAGCCGAACATGTTCCATCAACATCGATACGAAGTCGTGTCGGTTCTTGATATCATGATTCGTCCAAGTGACGACAGCTTCAAACACCTGAAAGAATTATAGTCTCAGATCACTCACATGGCGACCTCTTTATGGATTTAGACGTTCGTGTGCGGAAGCTCAGACGAACAGACAAATCCAACACACAGACCTGCTCTTCCGTGGTCACAGTCAGTCTGTCTGATGAGATCAATTTGGAAACTGCAATTGGAGACAAGTTGAGAAACTCGTCGTGTTGCACCACCTCACTGCAAAGAGATCAAGTATTCTCGTGAATTCCTGCATGTCTAACATCTTCTTCACGTCACTCAAAGTCAACAACTCCAAATCTTTCAAAGCCTTCTTTGACTGTTTCGTATTTACTTTCCACTGGAAACAAGATATCAAAGATCGTCGAGCCCGCGGCTAAAATCAGCCAGTGAGATTTGAAACGAAATTAGAAGTTGAAAAATTTCCAACAATTTTTTCATTGGTTTGCCTCTCAAGCAACTTGAGTTGGTTTTGGGGGTGGGTCGGAGAAAAGCAACTTGTTGGTTTTCTCTTGGTACTTCTAGTCAGGGGTAAACAACTTGGTCTAGTCAGGGGTAAACAACTTGGTTTCAAAACAAGAACAAGTTCCTTTGCCCCCCACCCCCAAACATACAAACTCAAGTTGCTTTCGGGGTGAAGAAACTCGAGTTTGTTTGCTCCTGCTATTTCTGATCAGGGGCAAACCAACTTGGTTTCAAAGCAAGTTGCTTTGGTCCCCCTGCATGGGTAAACCAACTTGGTTTCAATCCTCAGACACACAAACACACACAGGGTGACTGCACCAAGCCGATGCCGCGGGCTTGAAAAACAAACCCGCAGCACTGCACACTGAACAAAACGACCGTGACACCTGAAGTGTTGCTCGATGTAGGACTGTGAGTAGTGGAGCAGCTCTTGACACGCGTGCAGGTCAGCAAACGCTCGGATTCCAAGGCAGTTGGACGGATGGAGTTGAGACTGAAGGAAGTCGCAGCAGGCGTCTCGCACCTCGACCAGCTGCAGCAGGTTGGCGGCCGGAAGCAGCGTCTGAAACATACCACGTTCATTCCACACCATCACGGTCCATACAAACAACTCACAGAGAAACATTTTCACAGAGATCCAGTTGAACTTCCTTCAATCTGATTCGTTCTTTCTCCATTCGCCATTCCCTTTCTCTGGTCAGTCACCATTCGTGACACTGAAGTAGCAGTTCACTGATATCACAGCGCTTGACAAGAACACCTTTTGGTGAGGAACGCGTGAATTTTTGCTCAGCATTGGAAACTAGCGGGGGATTCCCAAGGATGCTTGAGATGTTTACTCAAAGCAGGAAAAGTGGACGGGGGAATTCTGAAGGATATGGCAGACACTCAAAGAACAAAACGAAGAGGAAACTTTCCAGTCGGGCACAAGCTGACCAGACGCCCCAACGAAGACTCACCTGCACATTCTCTTCAGTGACGTGCACCTCTGCGGTGTAGGTGAAGTCAATGAGCAATGACAGCGCTCTTCCGTCGACCTCCTGCAGTACAATCCTGTCAGCCCTCGCCTCAGCCAGCTCTCCGGTGAACATGGCGTAGAAATAGGGGCTGCACGCTGCGAGCACCGCCTTGTGACACGGGATTTCCACCGTATCTGCCACCAACATCACGTCGCACAGCAGGTTTTGCCTTCAACGAAGGGACGGATTTACAAGTCATTCGGTGTTGACCAAAAATAATTCACTGATCTTTTCTTTCCCACAAGCGCGTCCGCGTCATGTGCAGTTTTCAAGCAGCGTGCCACAGTTGTGGTGAAACCGTCCTGAACGAAGCTCCAAATCACAAAATTCAAGTTCCGACGCCGACAATTACCTTCGCAGGACATTGAGCACTTCGAATGCCTTCTGCGTGTGGTTGTGGTGTTTGTACGCTGGTCTGGCGTCAGCGGGAGAAACAGCGTCCATGAGAGCTTCCGGTTCGTCTCTGTTGCTGCCTCCCACAAGGTTGGCAACGCCGACATTCGCCATCGGTCTGCTGCTCGCCGACATGAAGAAACACAGCAGGGTTCCAGGTCAGAACACACACCAAAACTAATGTGCTCTGGACAGCTCAGAGCGAATGCATTCATGACAAATAGGACATCAACATTTGCTTCAATTTGATGCAAAAATTACATTGATACATCAGCAAGTTGGCAACAAGAAATAAAGTTCAAACCAATTTTGTTTTGCGTCAAAAATATAAACAATAAAATATAGATGCGAAATAACATATTCAGATTTCAAGCGACACAATGCCTGTAATGCACGGCCCCGCGAAATTGACATCACCTGCAATCAAATGCAGGAGAAATGTGAGGTTCACCTCGGAGCCTCTGTGTGTGTGTATGTGTGTGTGTCCAGAAAACATATTGTCCTGACTTTTCAGTACACAATGCTGCAACATGATGTCAGGTCCTGTGCGGTGAAGTACATTTTCGAAGGTCGCGGTAGCCGGTCATCTTGGTGAAGCAAACGCAGAAATGGCTCAAAAAGCAGTCGCCCCCCCACCCCCCCCGACCATAGCCCACCCAACTTCCAACAAGGCACAACCCCCGCTCACGTCCCAGCCAGGCCATGGAGTCTACGCTCTTGCGACATGACAACATGGACGACAATGAGAAACCCGACCATCTGGTCCCCGCTCCTGGGACTTCTTGTCTTTATATTTTCGGGGCACCAAACGGGCTTCTGGATCGACCAACTCCAGACTGAAACCGAGGTTCCTGGCAACATGACAGCAGTTTTCACGGGCAGTGGCAAGACTGACGCAGAAATCCTACCTGACGGAATACTCCATGAGGTCCTCCGCTTCATCATTCATTGTGTATCGGCACTACAGTTGCTGCATGCACGAAAAAAACAGCACAAATACTGAAATGTTTTCTTCCGACAGCTCCGACCGGAAGCTAACGAGCACACGTTTGCGCGTGCGCGAAGCGGGCGAGACCACCGCGGCGGGGGAGACGCGTCGAAAAGAGCGCATTTGACGCACCCGACGGACACGAAATTAAAATCGTACACAAATCCATGTTTCCCATTTGTCAGAAACAATCACACAAACGTGTGATTTTGTTTTCACCTGTTTGCGGAAAGTTTGCTGCTCCTCCAAGTTTTCTTTTCTTTGCTTCCATTTGAAACCCGAACATTTCTGAGCCGTTTCTAAATTTTGTGAAAAAACAAAACTTGACAAAAACAAAGCAACACAAACCCAATGGCTGTCACTTTCCAAAAATTCCAACACATTCAAAGGGCGGAACTAGTGATGAAAAGCTTGAAGACCACGGCGTGAAAGTGACAACAATAGAGAGTTTTCGATGCAGCACGTCGGAGGCCTATTTCGCAAAGACGTCCAGTGGAACGTGCGGTGGGGCCGCACTGCACGTTCCACGTCAATGTGGTCTGAGTTGGTTGTTTAGGTGCCAAACGTGCGGTGCGGGCCCTCCGCGCGGGAAAGCAGGAGTAGCGGGTGTTTTTGCGTGTTGCTACGGGGTTCACACGCTTTTCTCCGTGGACCGGAAATCACGCCATTGAGTGGATGCCACTTTGTTTTTGTCTCGAAAAAGGTAGTTTTTACTATATATATATATATCTGAATATTGATCTATTGAATACGTCTACATGAAGGGCAATTGATCTGGATCAAGAAGGATTTGTTTCCAAGGCAGTGTCTGCATGATATCATGCTTTTGTGATGGTTGTTTGTGTGAACAAAAGTCGATGCCGTAGATCTAAGTCGAAATTTGTACTTGCAGCAATGGTCAAGTCATCTCGTGTCGTGCCATTCTGAAGCTTCGAGGTTGTTGTCATCGCAAGCACCGATTCGTCGTCCATGGTTTGGTCCACCTGTGCAGTTCTTCGCACGCACTTCCACTGTGAGTGAGATCTGAGAAATGAGTGGTTGAATCAAAATGTTCTCCGGAACATTGAGCAGCAGTCAAACATTTGTCTTGAATTGTGGCGGAGTAAATGTCAACGTGCATGAAACAGGACAGTGGGGCAAGTTGCGTATTGCGATCGCTTGTGAAAAATGCTAAATTTTGATGTGCTACACGCTTGGTCACATTGGTGAGTGCGCATGCAGAACGTGACATGAAACGTGGACGTGTTGTCATGTCATTGAAGTGAGTGTGTGCTCATTTCCGAAAAACTTGGTGCTGTTGATACAATGTTCCACATGTCTTACAGGTTCCTGCATCATGTGACGAGCCAGTACGTGCAGTTGGTGAAGACAGGTTTTACTCCACAATGGTTCAGCCTTCACAGAACGGTCATCGATTCGACTTCGCAGCACAAAAATCCGAGGTGTGTATCCATCACTGAAAAGCAGTCGGGGTCAAAAGCAGGAGTAGTGTACTTTGTGTGTATTAATTGTATTTTTGTATTTTGACGTGTGTATGTGCGTATGTGCATGTGTGACAGTAGGAGTAGCAAAGTGACAATTTGTGGAAATGTAACATTTTGGTGTGCAACAGCAGGTGTACATGTGTACATGTTTCATTGTTCTGTGTTACTTTCATGTTGCGTTCTTGTTCAGGTTCTTGTCATGTTCGTGGTACGTGAGCTCCGAGGCTTCCCTGAAGACGCTCAACCCTTCAAGAACAAGGATGAACTCCAGCAGACAGTCTCTCAACGCAGCCTGGGGTTGGACGACACAATGTGCTCTTCGTGCCCAGCAATGGCTCCATCCATGCAGCTGCCGCACATCTTTGTGCATGTGTATGCTGGAATGGAAATGTTGCTCCGAGGTCAGGAAGAATGGCAAATGTGTCAAATTGTGAGGCAATTCGTGAAAGAGAATGCAAAGGAGATAGCTGATGACACTGCGTCATATTTTGAAGGTTTGGGTGAAAACAAGTCTGCATCACAATATGTGTACAGTTTGTCACGGAACTTTCAGACACCCGATGCTTTGCAGACGTACTTGTTTGCTTGTGCTTGCAATGCACACACCAGGGTGCACTTCTCCAATTTCGTTTGGTCAACTGTGGATGAAACAAAGTCGTACTATGTTGCACTGGACATCGGTGTCATTGGCAAAAATTTTGTGCCATTGTGTTCTCTTGACCAAGAGTGAGTAGAGTGTGTTGTTGGTGAAATTCGAATTTTGCGGGATCCACCAGAACTGTGTGATGGATCATTGGAAGGCTCAGGTGGTGAAGCGTCTGATATTGAAATGGCGCAAGCTGTGGATGAGTTGGGCCCTGAGTTTGACCCTGGCGCTTTTGGATGGGACACAGACACAGACAGTCACATCTCTGATGGTTCTGAATGTGTGATGAAGCTGTGCAGTGTGAAGGTCGAATGACTCTCTGCTGGCACATGTGTACAATTGTCAAGCAAAACAAACGTTCGTGTTGAACGTCTGCCATGTTCTGCATTGAACCCAACTTTTGTATTCAAAGCCGCCCAACGAAACAAGTCTGACATGTTCTCTGGCAAAATCTTTCGTGGTCAGCGCGACTGGACCCAATGTACTGTGGCTGTTGACAAACCATCAGTTTCAAGCAGACTGCCAGGCTTTGTGTTCAACTCCACTGGCAAACAGAAGCTGCAATGAAACAAGTCTGACATGTTCCCTGGCAAAATCTTTTGTGGTCAGCGTGACTGGACCCAATGTAGTGTGGCTGTTAACAAACCGTCTGTTTCAAGCAGACTGCCAGGCTTTGTGTTCAACTCCACTGGCAAACAGAAGCTGCGTTCTTCTTGTGTACCTCTGCACCTCGATGTAAAACTCAATGTGAAGCCTGTTTCGCAAGCTCAGGTGACTGCAAATGTGACCCCATGTGCTGCGCGTCATTTCAGTGGTCTTCTCTGTACTGATTTTGTGCACAAGTACAAAGCTGCTGTAAAGCGACATGTTGAAACCGTTCACAACCAATTCACCTGTACAAATGCGCACTGTCTGGCTGGATTCCAGATAAGGAAAGGTCGTGACTTGCATGCAGCTGTTCACATCAAAAAGACATGAAGTTGTGATCGATGTCATCAGCTGTTCCAGCACAGGTATGCTTTGGAGCGACACATGGTTGTGCATGCCAAGCGCAAGAAGCATTGATGTTTGTATTGTGGTAGAAAGTACTTCAGGCCACAGGACCTGAAGGAACATTTGAACACTGCACACAACGCATTTACCTTCCAGTGTTCTTCTTGTGTGTACGTTGGCCAGTCGCAAAGAGCATTGAAACAACATATGCTTGTACACGAGCCCCCAAAACTGAAGTGCGAAAAATGTGACGCACGCTTTCGCTGGAGGTTGCAAAAGGCAGTGCATTGCTGCAAGTGAATGGACTGGCACTCGTTTCGTCGAACTGTCGTACATGTGATCGTTGGTGTTTTTTGTACTTTGGAAATTTAATGCTCAGGTGCTGTCACTTCACGCTACTCCTGCAGTTACTTTGCTGCGCACAAACATACGGATTTTATTGAAGTGTTTTCACTTCAAGTCATGTTTTTACACTACTCCTGCAGTCATTTGTGCCGCATGGAAGTGGTCTTACACAGATGTTCATTGTACTTTGCAGATGCCTGGTGTCGTACATGTCAATGCTGTTATGCCCGGTTTCCCAAACATTTGGCCCTACAATACTGAAATGTTTGTGCAAACAACATTGGGAATGCAATTACTCATGAGCAACAAACTTATTAAAAAAGCGAAATGTAGTATTGCACATATCAGGAGTGTGGGCCCTCAGACTGGTGAGACCACAGTTCAGTGGCAGGTGCGCATTGCCAATGTTGGAGGAATTTTGGAGAAACACCAACAAGCACCCGACTTGCTTGAAAAAAAGATGTACTCAAGTGGTGAATACTTGAATGGAAATGCATGAGTTTTTGTTTGAGCAATAAATTTGCAAATCTTTACTTTTGCGTTCTTTTCAGTCATGTCTGCAGATGCGTACGACTACTTTGCATCCCTCTCTCTGTCGAACCTTGTGACAACTGACGAGTTGCTCATGCTGATGACAGCATACACAGCAGATCTTCTTGTGCAGGAGAAGGCGCACGAGCGATTTCCTCAGTTTGACATAGACAATTTCAACAATGCACAATGCAAGGGCCTTTTCAGATTTGAAAAGGACGCACTGATTGAGTTGTCAAGCATGTTAGCATTACCACAAGAGTATGTGGGCCAGAATGGCATTGTTTGGTCGCCTCTGGAGGGCACTTGTATGCTTCTGCGACGGCTCTGCTATCCAGGACGTCTGGTTGATCTGCAACCGTACTTTGGTAGAAGTGTGGAAGACTGTTCCATCATTGTGAACAATATGTTAGCTGATGTTCATCATCGGTTCTCACACCTGCTCAACAGTGTTGACCAGCCTTGGATGAATCATGAGGCATATTGTGAAGCTGTGGTACAGAAAGGTGCACCAGTCAACAATGTGTTCGGCTTTGTGGACGGCACTTTGAGACACATTTGTCATCCAGGTGAAAAGCAGAAAGAGATGTTCAGTGGACACAAAAGATGACATGGGTTAAAATTCCAGCACATTATGCTTCCGAATGGACTTGTGTGTCACTCATTTGGGCCCTACCCAGGCTCAAGACATGATTCATCCATGTATGGTGTGAGCAATGTTGACACTCAATTGTCAAAACTTGTTGGCTCAGATGGCCGCCAGCTTGCCATTTATGGTGATGCCGCATACCCTGTACATCCTTGGTTGTTTGCCCCATTTCCGGAACACGCAGCATCTTTTGATGCAGAGAAAGCACACTTCAACACAAGCATGAGCCCAATCCGTTCTGCCGTGGAATGGGGCTTTGCCAAACTGACCACATACTTTGCGTTTACAAATTTCTACTCCAACTTGAAGCTGCATCTGCAGCCTTTGGGTCACTATTTCCAGGTGGCAACGCTGTTGGCCAATTGTCACACATGCTACTATGGATTGCAGGTTGCATCCTACTTCGCATTGCCACCTCCCTCCATTGACGAGTACTTGCA
>JAAUXT010083609.1_pt1 | contig 33568 bp, 29 predicted proteins | sample 7278171 | NCBI WGS metagenome assembly JAAUXT01 (sample SAMN14350112, study PRJNA611818) | marine sediment metagenome | isolation source: surface marine sediment (1.8m) | place: French Polynesia: Moorea | collected 2018-08
AAAAAACGCATTTACCGACGTGAAAATTTGCCTCAGAATGAGGCTCTCAATCTTAGAACAAGGCTTGGCACGCAAAATGACGTCAATGCTACTTCCAGGGCTTCCCCAAAGATCGACAGAAAATCCAAAAAATTAATTTTGCAATCTGAAAATTCCAAATTACGTTCGTCAAAGACACAATTGAATGAAAATCACAACTACTCACTCTGATTCACTGTTGAAGTCGATTTTCTGGAAAGTTTGGTCTATCTGCGAACACGGAAAATCTGTGTCTTCCTTGAAAACAGATTCTGCCAACGAGTCGTCAGACATGACGACTGCACTTCTGTTAGTCAACTCAAAGAAATGACACTGGACACGCTCGCAACGAAAGTCAAACTGGTTATGAGTGAAATGAGGTCAGTGCGTCTCTTTTGTATAGTTGCCTGAGTCATCTGAGTACGGATCACATGAAGGTCGTGGTCAGCACACCGCTCAGGACACAGTGTCCGCCGTTCATCGACGTGACTTCAACCATGAGTAGCATGGTGCAACATGCTCATCGCACACCTGTTGTGCACACGGACATGCAGGTCATGCACTCGTTCACTATTGCTCACTCATGGATGACCTCCATGCCCTTGAGATGCGATGACGTGGTGCGAACTCGACGTCGCACCACACTACTGATGCATGAACCCTGACTTCGTTCTCTTTGCAAGCTTCCTTGTCCTTGTCCTTGTCTTTTTTGGACAGAAATCTGTTTTGTGTCACAGTGTGCAGATTCCAAGCCAGTGAGACCAAAACAAATATGTACACAGCTGTTTTACAAGCATTGATTCTTTGACTGTGAACCTGAAACAAATTACTGCAAACTTTTGGGAACATATTCAATGTTTTCCTTTCGGCAAAGAAGTTTTCAAACAGCAAAATGATCACCAAAAATCAATAGAATTGAAACAAAGCATTGAGTAGCGATGCTACTGCTCCTGATCAACTTAAAATGACATCACAGCAGGGGTTTTTGCCAGGAAATTTCAACAAAAATGACTGGAGACTCAACTTTGTCAAAATGCCTTGAATTGGGACTTTAGAACCAGATGGTTTTCAACCGCAAATCAGACTTTTTTCCCCTCAGAGTAGTGTTGTTGTTCTCGTCACCCGTGACAAGATTATGACTGTTGCTGTGAGAAACTCTTGTTACAATTTTCCCAATAGATTGCATTGAGCACACAAGCGAAGGAATAAATACTGCTGGAAACAGCCTCGCAGGTCTGTCAGCCGCGAGCTCATACAGAACAAACACACGTTCACGATCCATTCTCAGCAACACGGCTCAAGCGGGAGAAATCGAAAAATCATCAAGACTCCTGAGATGCCATTAAAAACAGCTGTTAATGAAGAGAAGATCGTCTCAGAATTCCCATTCGCTCGATGAAGGCTGACAATGGAACAGCACAAGATCAATCCACACACTTTTCTCCATTTGTGGTGCGTTGTCCTCCCCAAGGCACCTCCGCCAACCACTCTTTGTTTTGTCACCAAATTCAGTTGACCTAATTTCTGACGCCAGCGGAGACTTCACCTTCCTTGTTTGTTTGTTCTTTACTCTCAATCATTGTGACTGCTCCAAGGGATCCAGAGGGGCAAGTCCCTGCCCAAACTTCCGAACCATTGAAAAAACACAAAATTGTTCTGTGGGCCCACTTTCTATGCTTTTTGCAGACCTGTAGTTTTCCTCCCTCGTTGAAGTTCGCAGGCACGTTTCAGGGTCGTGCCCAAAACTCCCATTCTGGCTGTACAAGAGAACACGAAATGACACAACAATCAATTTTTCATTGTTGCCTTTTGTTGCCGTTGACAAAAACACGTAGACTCGTATTTCCAAAGTACAAACTTCCAACGGAGAAAAATACTGCAAGGGGCAATGTTACATTCCGACTGGTGGCCAAAGAAAAAAACAGAAGGTAGGAAATTAGAACCTTCAGATGAAAGCAAACCGGCAGCCATTTCAGAAAAGGATTCTGCTTCCTGGTGCAAGAACACCTGGTCAATACACTCGGTTCTTCCAGTGGCGATGAAGGGTTTTTCCATTTGCCTGGCGCCTGAGTGTTTTGAATGTGAATGTTGATTGAATTTTTGCTGATTTCTGATCATCCAGGGGCAGTATGGAGACGGCTCAATCCCCCCCCCCCCAGAAGGGCTCACATTCTATTATAACTGAGTCTTCCAAACTCGTTCAATGGATGCCGCAGAAACATATAAGGACCGGTGGATGGTGAGTCACAGTTGCATGTGAAGTGGAGAGCTCAAAATTCAATTTGCAGCACTCAAAAGAGGCGAATTCCTGTCATGCAGCGAGCCCCCAGCAGCGTGAGACGACGGCTCAGGAATCTGGGAAATCTGTGCGTCGCTCACTCCGTTTGAGTCACAGTCATCCATGCACCTCTTCGAAAACGTCCAGGATCTTTCCACAAACCACTGAACAATTTGGGCCCAGCCACACCGAATCGACGTCGTTCTCGAGAACGATTCGGTGTGCCCGGGCCCCAACGCTTGTGGGACTTTGGCTGGCGCGTTCATTGGAGGCTCAACATCCAAGAAAGTTTGCAACGAATTTTGGCGACAGAAGCCACCCGCCTTCCTGGATCCTCTTGTGGTCATTGTTGAGTTTGACTGGGAATTGACAGTTTCTGCAGGAGCCGTCATTACGCCCAGCAATGCGCGTTCATCATCTGCGCTTATCTTCCAAATTACTCGTCCGGGACACTGGTCTTTGTGGAGCTGGAATGATACATCCACACAGAAAGAATCCAGATCTGCCAGAGTTTTTCTGAATACGGATCTGGTCCAATGACATTCGCGGCGCAATTACCGGTATATCCATGAATTCGAAATGATGTGGGAAAATATTTCTTGTTCCACGAAACGTCTTCATGCACCTGAACAAGTCTCGTACGAGTACAGAGCCGGGTGCAACCCTCTGCCAAGTCCTCTTCGCAAGAACGGCACCAATGATGCTCGTCTGTGACAGTATTGTGAAGTTGGAGTTTGGACACCAATAGGATGACTCTCTCAACAAATCTATATTCCAGATACAAAACAAAATGTTTGGATATGACCGCTGTGACTTCTCCTTTGGAAATCCTGGTAATTTTGCAGCGTGAAATCCGCCGGCTGTTCTCGCGCTATCTCTGGGAGGTCTGGGGCGTTAAGCCCAGTCACCAGAAGCGATGTGGAATTGGCAATTTGGCTGAAGACGTAAATCAATCAGGTTCCGAGCGCAATTTGCGATCTCCTCCTGCCAACAACCTGTCCAAATCCGAGCGCAATCTCCATCCCGGACACGGACACGTGCGACGCCACATCCGAGGCGTCCGCAGCCTTTTGTTTTGCTCCTTGCGTCTCTGTTCTACTTCATTGGGAAGATGTACGAGTGTGTTGACGCGGAGGTTTTGTTGTGGTCTTCGAAAGCGATAAAGCTTGTTTTGAGGACGCTGCTTGGAAACGCAAAATGGTGCTTCTACCGGAAATGAGCGACAGCTGGATTCCAGATCCATATTGCTTGTGTTGCCTTGATAAACAAAAGAAAGGAGAAGGAAATTTCCCACTGGCTGCAAATGGAATGGGAGCCAACTATCATGAGTTCAATTTCTCTCGCAAGTCCGTCCGTCAAAGGCAGCACAATATGTGGTCCCCAGAGGTTGACGCCCTTTTGTCAACCTGTAGGGCTGGGAAAACCAGAGCCTGTGAGGTAAAGGTTGTAGGCCAATTGGTTGCGTCTCTGAGAAGGACAAACTGGCAACACATGGCAGCAAAACATCTGCCTGTTGTTTTGTGCACAACTACCGCACTGAACGAGCGTACCTGATCCTTGCGAGTGTGCGAGTGTGCTTCAAATGTCCCCACCCCCTGGAGCGTTTCCTTTGTGTCCCGACATTTTAGATTCATCGTACAATTGTAATATTTCCTTCGATCATTGAGCGTTGAGGTGTGTGATCGTCATTTAAACCACGATGGCTTGTTGTGCTCAGTAAAGTCAGTGTTATTTCTGATGTCAAGGTCCGATTACAGCCTTCAGCACATTCATACCCGTGCATTGGACGCGTCCCAAAAAATATTTTGTTGCTCATATTTGGGGAAAAGGTGCTGTCTTTTCACGGAATTGTACAGGATCAGAAGTAATTCGTGGTGCTGCTGTTCAAGAAACGTTCCCAGCTCGTACTCGTATAGTCTCGTGTTCTGCTGTTCTGTATCGACAGATTGAACTCTTGTGGAGATTGGGCTGAATGAAAAGAGAAGGGCATGTCTTTTTTCTGTTATGTGGATCTTTCCTCACAAGGACACCACTCGACGAAAGTCTGAGAAACTAAAGTCTTGTGGTTCTTGCTTCAGCTAGCGTTCTGCATCTCTCATCACGCAAAATCGCATCGGGTGCAGATTCATAGAAACACAACGAGAAAATTTTCTTGTCCATTTTTGAGAACAATAATTGTCTTGAGAACAAACAACCCCATTGAAGCGCAAGGCGGTGGGCGACTAATTGGGGGAATTTTTGCAGTAAGTAGTCGCTAATGAGAGAATAATTGAGCGACAAGAGTATTAATCCTGTCAACATGAGAAACAAAACCCACTGGACTGAGGCGCAGAACGAAGTCGTGACGCGCCTGCCTCTGCTGGATGTCGATGTTCGTTCAGTCATGACACCAGCTCTCACAGTCGAAATTGACACCGCTCTCCAAATACTTGGTCAGGATCTGGGCGCGGGAGCGGAGGGTGCACCTTGATCTTGGCGGGTGTCACCCTTGGAGGTTCATATTCAGGCGAGAAGTTCTTCATTTTGGGGATCAGAGGGATCCCAACTTTAATTAACATGGAAAAGTTTGACTGCAAAGAAACTGTCCAACATGGTGTGGCAGCCTGGGGCACTCGTGGGTGAGTCAAATGATGATGTTCAAGTTAAATATGAGCTAAAGAACACAGATTCTGCACTCAAGCACTCGCTTCCTGTTAGAAAGTGTGTGTTTCGCATGGCGTGACAGTTCAGCTGCTCCTGACAAGCAGACTCCGAATCATTTGGCCAAACACAGCAAAACTTGGGGGAGGAAATCTCGGGTGATTGCGACACATGTACGGTGTTAATTATGAACCGACAGGAAATTTCTCAGCGGGTGGAACATTCTGCCAATTGCCTTTTGTGTGCGATGTTGGCACGACTCAAAACTCAGCACAAATCCTCACGAAGGAAACACCTTTTTCAGTCCTGGAGATTATTTTCTGGAAAAGGAGAGACTGACACGAAGTATTTGAAACTTCAGGACTTATGGCGGACAGAAAATTCACTTCTTTTCTTTCCTACATTGAGTTGAAGCTAGACCTGGAGAAGACACCAAATATCTTCGACCTTTCCAATGGTGACCCATGCTGGCCCACTACAAAAACACGCAAATGTCAACCAGAGAAATACAAGGCGATATGTCGACGGTTTTGCGCACGCTGTTTTTGTTGGCAATTTGAACATGTGGGCCTTTTGTCGCAAGGAGAAAAACGACAGCTTCAGGAATGTGGCAACAGACAGACAAATGGAAAAACACTGCAACAATGCTTTCGGTGAGAACGTCGAGAAATTCCAGTTCCAAACAATCTCACCTGTTGGTTTTTATTTCAGTGTGAAGGTACTATTGCAATTGTTGAAGGAATCAAATCACCCGTGTCTCTCCTATGTCTCAAAAGTGATTTCGGAGCTGTTGGAATGAGATCACGAACACTGCGACATTTCGCCTAAAAATCTGTCGTGTTAATCGTGATTCGACCAAGAGTGGAAATCAAAAATAAAAGTTGGTGATCATTTGAGTTGTCATAAACTTAATTCGTGTTTTGTGGGGTGGACAAAGAGACGAAGCGCACAAGTACGTCGAGGGGGTCACGCTGTGCCCATCGGGGATTGGAATGAAGACAGAAATTCAATTCTCCAGCTGCACAAACATCAATACGTGGTGAAGAGGATCCCAGGGCTGAATTGTAAATCTATTGAAATCTCATGGTGGAAATGGTTCAATGAGGCTGGCTTGTTGTCCCACTTGTTTGAAACACAAACCCACGCGTCAAACACCATGTTGGTGGAGCTCTTGGCACATTGAGAGGTTCCTGTGCCTTTCCTTTTCAGAATATTCTTTCATTCTTTTTACAAACGCATTTTTTCACTCTCTTGAGTGCTTTCAGCCGCCCGCGGAAGCGAAATTTTGCTTCAGTTTCCCTTTCCTCGCGCTGATTTGATCCTTGATTCGTGACGCTGTGTGGTGGTGTCACTCGCTGAATGGGTCAGCGCTGAAGTCCATGCTTTGAAACCGCCTCTGCAGATTTGGCCACTCACGCTTGGTCAGGACTCTGGTCAAAGGGGATATCGTGCTTCTCAAACTTCAAAACAAGAAAACAGTGAACTGACGCGTTTGTCAGTGTGGGAGTCGATGTCGACGTCGATGTCCCCCGCACTCCTCCGCACGAACGCTCACGGCACGTTCGTCTCGTTGCAGTGTTGTCGCTGGTGTCGAGCATCCTGACGCTGACGCTCATCTCGTGCGACCGTTTCTTCGGGATCGTGTTCGCGATGAAGGCGCGCATGACGGAGCGCCGCTCGCCCTGGTTCATCCTCGCCGTCTGGGTCTGCGCCATCGGCATCTCGTCCCCGCTGCTCGTCTACAGGCAGCAGTACCAGGTCAGTGTGTGACCCGGACCAGGTCAGGAGCTGTAGCAGTGCCAGGTCACCACCTACGAGAGGTTGATCTCCTGAAAGAAAACTTTCAGACAGCGATTTGTGTTCAGCTTGTCCTCAGAAAGTTCTCCTTCCGTGGACAGGGAGCTTTCGATTGACTGATGCGCCCAGAGATGGGCCGAAGGATCTTTTCAACAGGTCAGGCGATAAACCGTCAGACCCCAGTGTTGGCCAATCAGATCTGTGTTTGTCATCGTCACAATGGCCAACAAAGGTTTGGTGGAACCAGTGTTTGGTCTTGTATGAGTACACTACATGACTAGTTGTTCATCCCAGAAACGAGCAAACATACACACGACGGTTCATTTGTGCTTGTGTGTCGTCTTTGTAATGCGCTGCTGCAGTGATGGGGTGTTAGTCCCAATGCATCCAGGATTTTGTCGACTGGAGTCCCCAATTCCCAGTGGCTCGATTCCAATTCTGAAAAATTACTTTCAAACGTTTTTGTGTCCCTGACAGTTTGCATAAATATGAACGAGTACATCTCTGTGGGGAGCTTGGAGATCTCTACCATTAGGGCCTGGCTACAGACAAAAACGAACTCTTGTTTCCTTCAAAGGCTCCTCAGAAATGACTTGGGTTCTGTTCGTTGCAGCGCTTCTGGCTGGACCACGTGGAAATCTGGTGTGCAGACACATGGCCTGAGGTCAAAACCACTACGTACGTCAACTTCAACAACTCTACAGGTGCGTCTTGCTCAGGAGCCTTGATTTTCGTCTGCACAAAGCCCTTGGTCATGCGCGCGCCAAAAGGAGGCAAAGCAACGACCTCCTAACATGTGGCTCTGATGGGGGGTGGACGCTCCTGTTTTTCAGTTCCGATCGTGGACGTGCAGCACCCGTCGCGCACCTTCTACTACACGTTCATCTCGGTCGTGCTCTACTTCTTCCCGATCCTCGTCATGAGCGTCGCCTACTCGCTCATCGTCTGGAGACTCTGGTCGTCGCACATGCCGGGAGAGAGGGTCGAGTCCGAGGTGCGCGCCCAGAACAAGATCAAGAAAAGGGTGAGTAGGCTGCGTGGAGTGTGTTGGAGTCTGCTTCAACGATTTCTGTCTCAAAACATGAGTGCGAAAAGCATACTTCATTGTCTGCCGGTTCAACCACACAAGAGACATCGTTTCTCGACAACGCACCGATTTTCCCTAAAGACAGTTGAAAGAGACGATACGCACTCCTGAGAGGAAAAAAGAACCAAACAAACAAGGAGTCATGACTACAAACACAGCTGTGATCTCATATATTGACCTCATGTGTGATCTTGTCGAGGGGACAACTGCAAGAGGGAGTTTGAGTTTGGACGTCTGTGTCCCACGCACTTTCTGTGACTCCCAACCTGACCCAACTTTGTCTGGCAATGTCCGCTAAAAATATTTTGGACACGAAGTACCACAGAGACACTCACTCGAGTGAGGTTACAGAAATGTGTTGTCTTGTTCCAGCCATTCGGAGTTTACATGGCGGGCTGCCTTTGACGTTTTCTTTTTGTGGTTAGAATGTCGCTCGTTTGAAGGAGTGAAGTTAAGCGTAAAGTCAGAAGATCCACAGCTTCAAGACCAGACACCGTGAGCGGAGCGTCCCTCTCTGGGTGTTGATCTCGAATGAATCCATTTCAATTCAGGCACCAACGTGGATCGCTTTGCTCTTGTTAATCAGCTACAGCTTGTTCACTTCAAAGCAATCTATCAAATTAATTCACTTCAATTCGAAATTTCTCTGTTGTGACGTTGCAATCCTCATTCCATTTCTTCGGATATCCAGTGCCCGCATTATACTTTGCAGCTTCTGTTGGGTGTCTTCCCGTGATATTAATGCCTGACAGAGATGACAGAACAATTTTCGTCCAAGCAATGCAAAATAACCAAGATCAAGAACCAACACTCGTTGAACCCAAGTGTCATTCACTGGCATTATCCATGGCAGTCTGTTCCTTGTAGATCCGTGCAGCCACCAACAGACACTGACGCAGGGGGTTGCCTTGTTTTGGTTCAGCAGAGACGAGAGGGTAGACACCTGTACAAGAGACACAAAGGGAACGAATGAAGACAGACAGAAAGGGAACGAATGAAGACAGACAGACAGACAGACAGACAGACAGACAGACAGACAGACAGACACACACACACACACACACACACACACACACACACACACACATACACGGGTCCCAAACCTTGGAGGTGAGCCAAACTTGCGAAAGATGTACAAGAAAACGTACGCAAACAAAACGGCGCCCACAGCGCACAAAAGACGGACAAATTAATTTCTTCGGGGGTCAGGCAGACCAGGCCCCTCAGGTACCCAATCAGCTGGAGCACACACAGAGGCAGTTTGTTTGAGAAGCCTTGCATTTTGTCACCCGTGGAGGGGCGCAAGTTCGTACCGCGCCGGCCTCGTTATTCACTCACACCAAGAATATTGCTGCCCTGTGAAACAGAACAAGTGCGCGGCGTCTCCGTCCAGCAACCAAACAAATCTGGTTGAATCGAAGAAGTGGAAACGCCACAAAATTCCCAGCAACTGGGTGGCGAAAGCGGATTAGGGAAATTTCCACTCGTAAAATCCAGGTTTCAAGGTAGAATTTGAGAAGACATGTAGACTCCATTCCAGATGCGGAAACCCTGCGGCATTTGTGACAAGTTCCGCAAAAAGATCATCGCAACAGACAAATTGGAATTTGGATCGTGTGAATGTTTGTTCTGAAGAACTTCTTGCAATGACCAGTGAACCACGTTCAATATACGTGTGGCAAAAGAACGGGTGTTCAAAGAGCAACAGATAATTGAGAGAGGGAGACACAGGAGAAGGAAGTGAAGAACAAAAATGATGGACACAGGCAGAGATTCATAGAAGGGAATCAACGGGGAAAGGTGACTGATTTCCTGGAAGACCTGTTGGACTATCAGGTTTCAGGTCTCTTGTGTATGCCCCTGGCCTTGGCCGTCAGCGACACCCCCGTCCAACGACCCTGGAAAACAGAAAGAAGGAAATTCAGCAGGTCACATCAGGGAGACAAGGAAAATGGCTTTTGCATTCAACACCTCTTCCCACAGTGTGCGCAAGTCTCGCCTTGCGGAAAATTCACACAGCAGTTGTGTGTGATTTATTCTAATGGAGAGGATGTTTGCCTGCAGTCAGTCTTACCACTCATAATTACCGGGCTGGGCCGTAAAGCCGATTGCTTTATCACAGACCTAGTCACGTGGAAAATATGAAGACTATCCGAGAGCTTAACAGGTCCGCACCGAGGACAGCGCGACGTCCTGTCAAAGGATATGTTGGTTGGGGACCCGTTTTATCGCTGAACAGAAAGAAGTGAAATTCCGAGGCTCAAAGAAACTGCCGAAATGTTGGAATTTTTGTGGGCAACAAGTTCGATTTGTGACTCCGGAGTCGAACTGGCAATTTTCGCGCAAAGCCAACAGCTTTTTTCACAGTGCCGTCCCGGACACGACGAAGCGAGAGTTGAGGAAGACGAGAAGTAAATGAGGTTGCGTCACTCTCGACCCGGCGTTGTCGAGCTGTTTGGGTGGGCCGGCGCCTCCGCCCTGCCGAGCGCAAAGACGCAATTTTCGTTTCCATATTCATTTCTTTTCAAAGTGCTCTTTGTTCTTGTGCTTCGCACGCGCCCGTTTGTTTTGCAATCAAAATCAATACTCTTGAAATGAAATGGAATGGCGAACAGTTCCGCTCAGGACTGAAGGCACAGTTCCAAGCGAATGACACGTTTCCAATCGGAGTAAAACTTTCCCCACGTCAATCACGTGTTGTCTCAGACTCTTTCCCGTTTCTCAAACATTGCTGACAACTACAACCACACCAGCCCTTTGTGCTGTGGTCTCCCGGTTGATGTGCGTGGAAGTCTGTTTCCTCGCAGGAGTGATGCATGTTTGCCAGCCTAAGTTCTGAGAGAGGGACTGGAGGACACAGTACTCGTACAAACCTCCATCAGTCACGGAAAGGACCAGAAATCTCGTGTTGACAACAGAACAGAATCTCTATTGATGTTCATGACGCATCTGTGTTTGTGCAGTTTCTGCAGGAAGTAGACTCTAGGGGCAAACTGAAGAAAGTCATCAAGTGAAGTCGGAGAGTCCAAAAGAAAACGGAGACAGAAACCTGCACACTGTAATGCAAGTTGCAGTAAAAACCTCCGCAAAGTGAAAGAAGTGGTCAGATTTTACTCATCAGCTTGTCAAGAACCCACGGCTCAACTGGAAAAGCATTCCATTTGCAGTGTGTGGTTTGATATTCTAATGGCTTCGATGACAGTCGGGATCTCAGTGCATCACCGCATGAATATGTACAGCCACAGTCCCAGGAACCCTGAGAGACCTGGTCCACGCAACCTGACCCTCCGCTCGCAGACAGCTGTTCAACAGGCAGCCAAAGCAGCTTGTGCTTCTTTTGTGTTGGTCCGTCAGCGTGTTTGCCCTGAAAAGTTCTGTCATGTGTTTGGAGTGCCTTTCAACTGAGCCACAGGTGCATTTTCGTTGTGGATTTGACGGGCTTTGTCTTGTCCGCTGTGTACAAATGACAACGAAGAAAAATCCAAAGGCTATCAAGTTGTTCCTCTGTCACCAGGGCAAATGCCACGTCCGGAAGTTGATGAACTAAAAGAGAGGTCGCATATAAGTTTTTCAAAGCAGCTTGAGCCTGAAAGGCCTGAACATCCTTCAGAGGAAGGCTGAGGCGGAGCCAGGCAATCCGAGGATTACGATCCATCCAAAACGTCTTTGACTCCGCAGGGTTGTTGACTCGGGTGCAAATTCTAGAAGTCGCTCTGAAACGAATTCCCTTCCGTGCTTCTGCGTATCAATCTTTCATCGCCAATTTTCCTTGGGTCGCCTGTTTCAGAGGCAATTACAAACCTGCGTGCATTCATTCACGTTTCCCCGGGGAGGAAATGTCCTCGTGGCAGCACGCGATGCACAGATGCACCGCATAGGGCGGACAACAAAATACTCCAACTCGCTTGACATGTGCGTTTGTCATGAGAATAAGTAAGAGGCACTATCGTTTCGTTTGTGCTCTTGCTGAGACACAACTCAATGAGCAAAAACACAAAGAAGCAATATCAACTCTTTCAGACTCCCAGGGTCCACATCGCAATTTGGCATTGACGTCTTTCAGAGTAGCTTGTTTTGCGTTGTCCTGTTCCATATTCTCCTGTGGAAGAACCAAAACCTTTCACGGCAGATCTGTGAACTGAGGCCGAACTCCAGCAGCTTTGGGTGGGCGAAAACTCTTGTCAGGACCAACAGAGCTGAAAACTGGAGAACAGACAGGTTGATGAAACTGTTCCCAAAGCACTTGAATGTGTGTTTTTCAAGCAGAAGCATAAAAGGATATTCATGCATTTTGGATAAGATCAAACACGCTCGTCAATTCGGCTGCGCATCCCGTTCGTTCCGCGCTCACTAATTGTCGTGACTTTGCATCACGAAGGCGGAAAAATCACTCGGAGAAGTTCACAAACGATCAATAAATAACCCACGCTGTCAGAAGAATCCAGAACGGGAGTAGTTGTTTTGTGATTGCTCAACTCAAAGCGAACCGCTTCTTGTTTTCACTCAGAAAATGTCAACGATGCAATGTCGAACGCACACATCTTGATGTCAAATGTTCAAGGTGAAGGAGCAACGTTTTGGTGTTTTCAGTCACGACTCCATGTGGGAAGTTTGAGCACAATTTTGTTGAAACAAGCAGACATTTGAGTATCTGAGCTGGGGTTTCATTTTTCCGTCTGTTCTGCCTTTCTCGCGGAAAATTGCAACAATGGCTCGTGCTGTCGAGTCGAATTTCTGTCCTTTCAAGAGCATTGCACCTGACTTTGAATGTTCCCTGATTTTGCCAAAACACCCTATGTACAGGATCGATTCGGACTAGATTCCGCCGAGGCAGTGGAAGGAGATCACGACCCGGTGGGTGATGGGTGACACAAAAGTTCGCGGGAACCATCCAATCCACCCTGGGAACATGACTTGAGGAAATCTGACGTTCAGCTTTGGGAAAAGGAATCGGGACCAAACGTCCATTAACTTGAAGGCACCTGAGGTTGCATTTTGTGCCCCGCCTATCAAACGGAACACAACCCCCTTCACACTCCATTAACAGCCGAGACTTATTCGTTTGAGTGCACCGAAGAAGGAAGGAAGGAAGGATGGCTGCCACTCGGGAAAGCTGTGTGAAAAATTGTTGTTTTTGGAGTGCTTCGCCAGAAATATTTTTGTGATAAAAGCAAATGATGTAGCAATCCCCGGACGGATAAGTCAGAAGTGGACGACGACAATCTTGTCAAAAGATATGAGGCTTGTCTTTTGGACCAATGTGACCCCCTTTTGTCAACGCAAAGAGGAGATGTTATCATGATCCCACCATCATGGAGGACGTTACGAAATCTGGAGAACAATGTAAGGATCACAAGGCGCGCAGTGGACATTGTCCCTTCAGTGTGAACAACAGCAACGATTGTCGAGTTTGAAACAAACGGGTGGGCATTTTCAGCTTCGAGGGTGGCAGCTTTCTGGCAGTGCAGCACCAGGTCTTCCGTGTGACAGAGGGTCGTGAATACGCAGCATATGTTATTGCAGGATAAGGGAAGCCCTTCCGCCTCCGTACACATCAATTTTCACCCTGTCAATCCACCGCCTTAATTGACTGTCCATCATTCACCGGGAGAGAAATTCCTTCCGGACTCTGAGAAACTTGAGACAAACAGACATTCTGTTCGTGAGTCTCCGAAAAGGCAAAGTTTACACGAAACCAAGCAGCAACCACCAAACTCGAACCCTTCCAACGAAGGGCGTGAACCCTTTGAGTCTGGCAGAGCAGACAGACCGGATGTTCCACGAAGAACTAACAAACTAACTTGCTACGTACTCCATTGTCGCAGACTGGTAAAACCCAAGAACTGTGCAAAAGCAGGGAAACCAAACATTTGGGTTCTTGGCAGACATTTGACACACTCTGCGAAACTTCGGCAAGAGACAAAAGATTGCACCAGCAAACCTCTGCTGCTTGTTCAAAGCCCCCTCACGCTGTTTTCATCGCCGCTTGAGCGAGTTTCTTTCCTGAATCTGTGACTGAGAAAGTCAAATCTGCGCACACAGACAGACAGACAGACACAGAGAGAGAGAGAGAGAGAGAGAGAGAGAGAGAGAGAGAGAGAGAGAGAACGGCCAGGCATTCTGTTTGAACTTTGGATTTCTTTATTGACTGTTTCTGATGTTTTGCATGGAGAATTATTTTTGTCCTAACTTATTGACGTCGTCTTTTGCCGTTTTTGTGGAAAAGCAAACAAAAAGAGTTTATTTCACCTTTCCTTCCTGAGGTTGAACATCGGTGAAGGTGCTGACCGCGACCAGACCATTCGAAACGGGGAATTGTCGCACACTTGATCTCGATTGCGCACCACTTTCCTCAGCACAGAAGCTCTGAAGGGGTGATTTATGGTTCTCCGTGAAATGCTGAAGTGCGATGAGTGGGTGGTTTTCAGTGCAAACAGAGACTCCCTGCATGCACGGAGTGAGGCGCCACAGCAGGGTGCGTTCGTTCTCTTTTGTAAGACAGATCTGTGTCCCAGAAAGTGTCGAAATTCCTCGCAGCATCCATCACGCGTAATCATCCTCACTCTCTGATGGAAAAGTCTCCAGCGCCACAATCAAGAGTTGTCTTTCCTTGTGCGCGGTCACACATCGGATTCCCAAGGACCTGGTCCCTCTCTCCGCTTGAGAGCCCCAGAGAAATTTGGCAACTGATACAACAAACAGACCTGGTATTTTGACTCTTCCCTTGGCCACGTTTCTGATCAGCTGTCCCTGATATCAGCGACGTTTTGTTTGAGAGAATGATGCGAAGGGAGAAATTCACCTGCAGCACAGTGCACTCCCCAAAAGAATGTCAATTTCTGGACCTGAAGAAGCACCTGCTGCGAGAACACAAACAGAAACTCCCGTTTTCCAATTTCCTGGGTCTTTCTGTGGCACATGGAATTGAACATTATCAAAATACGTCTCTCTCGAGTGTTACAAATGCCCATTACCTTTTGCTGCGAAAAGCGATGTCGGACACAAAAACGCAGCGAAAGCGCTGTTCCGGCAACGAGGTCGAGAATAGACTCAGAACGTGTTGAACCCTGACTTCACTCACGCCCAGGTGAGCTTCGTTCTTTCATCGTCGGGGTCTATCTCCGCCGACGGAGAAAATAGCAAGTCGTGAATCTGCACTTTCGTACTCCCTTCTTTACTCATCATCTTGTCTGGCCAGAACTCGCTGGTGCGCTGGTTCTGTCCTTCGCAACAAACACCTGGAAAATGACATTTGCACACTGAACATGCATTTGCATCGAGGTGGTTACAAATCTGTGTCTGCGTCTGCGATAGGTCCGGTGATAACACTGCGGAGAGTGTGCGGGGGGGGGGGTCACACAAGGGCAATAACATTTGTGTTGTCACCCGGCATCTCTTGATGCGTGTCACCCGACCTCTGCCTATTTTATGTGTCCGACGCAGACGCAGAATCAGGTCAGGATCAACAGCAGGTGTTTCCTCCTCAGGACCTACGACTCTGCAAAATGGCGAATTCTCCAACGTTTTCGTTCCTTGGGAATGTTCTTGTCGACAAGAAAATTTTTCCTCTTGCCATAAAACCTCTTCAGGTCAGTGATCGCACACATTCCCAATGTTTCCAGTTGCACAGCCACAATGTCAGGTTTGAAAGTGTATCGGGATTCACACCTGTTGCTTGCATAAAACGGTGAACTGCCGCAGAGCACAGACGAAATGGGCTGTTCGTGGAAGGGGCGAAGAAAGGCAGAATGAACCCTGTCAACCTGACACTTCGCCTTTGTTTCTGCCACAGATTTACAGGTTTGACGTCAGCAAAACTACGACTCCATGACATTTGCCTTTCCCCGAGGTGGTTTGGGTGGAAAACAAGGAACAATGATCCAAAAGTGACGTTCGTGGCAGCAGTTTGGTCTCGGGACGAGCACATCCTGGAGCAAAATCAGAGACAATCGTTCTGGCAATCTCTCGGAATTTTTGACTTTTACTGCTCGGTTCGTCTTTTCCACGAGAAGTGGATTAGCACCGTAATGGCCGGGAAATTGTTTTCTTAATCACTCCTGATGATTGTCGCTTTGAAGAACTGAGAGAGTGTCGATCAACTGTTTTGTTTGTCTGCGTTCCCACTTCACAGGACAGATCCATTCCTTTTTGGCGAAAGAACCTTCAGCATGGAGACGCAATTCCAACATTGAATGGAATTCGCGTTACTGCTCATCCCAGTCTGAGCTTTCCTAGGCTTGAAACTTTTCCAAAATCCTGGGCGGCTTCAAACTCAAGAAACCAAAGCGAGAGAATCTTCACCGACTGCTTCAATATTGACCGTCCGATCAAGATCTGCGCATCTCGGCTCAAGGTCTCTTGTCACTTTGCCTCTGAATCTGTCCAAATGGTTTGTGTCAACGCTCAATTCTGCAGGAGCGGCGCCTTCAGGTGTTTGAACACGAGACAAGCGGATATCTACAAGGTTCTATCACGCTGAAAAGTGCCCACAGGGCTGGTGAGGACTCCCACACTGGTTTGACGAATTGATGTCCTATGAAGTTTACCACGTGTGGGTGTTGGCCCACTGTTGGGCCCGAAAAGATAAAAGTGATTTTGGGCTGATGAGGATGAATTTTTGGAAGTTGAAGAACCTATTGACACTGCGGAATGGTTTTGATACTCGCTACACATTGAACTGAATCAGGGGTCCTTTTGTTCACTCAGGAACATAACACAAATGTTTTCAGGCACCTTTGGGATGTCTCTAGAAATATGAAGGGTCTGTTTTTCTCAATTGCAACAGGTGTGCATGTTTTGCTCCAGCATGTGGAAGTGCTAACATTGTTTTGAAAGCGATGCCTGAGCAGTGCAACTGACACTCTCGACAAAACCGACATAACAAGGACAACTCTGCGATGTCCAGTTGATGGAATTCGCTCCAGGGGGCAAATGACTTGTCCGCACTTTCCCACTCGAGGAAAAACGAGCGAACACAAGACACAAGACAGCTGCCTTTCTCTCCACCACAGTTTCTGTGGTGTTTTGTGTGCCCGTGAAGTGCCTGATAAAACCAAGCAGAAGTTTTCGGTGAATACGAGTATATGCTGGGTGCTTGATAAAGGTGTGCCGAACTTGGATTACATTGCTGCATTGATCTCAACCCAAACACAGCAGTAGTTCTGTTTTCGTTTTGATGCTGAAAAAGCCACCGTCCATGCACCATGTACAATGGAACAAGAGACACAACTCGAACTTGAAATCAGTCGTGTCTCCTTGACCAATGAAAGTTGCGCTTCATCAACGATGGCGACCGTGCGCACGAAGAGGAAAACAATGCCAGAATGTTCGTGGATAAAAGAGAAATCTTCAGGGAGAACAACGACCAAACAGCCTGTGACAGCTTTTTGTCTCCAACACTGTTGCGATGTTTGTATTTTTCAAGGTTTTCCCTGAAGCAACTCAGGACTGAACCCGCACCTGTTGTTATTGATGTTCTCGTTGCTGACTCGTGTCTCTTGGACTGGACCATTAACACAGTTCTGCAACAAGAAGCGTGCTCCGGAAACCTCAAAAAGCACAAAAAGCGGAAGTTACTTTGTGGGGATACCTCTCCAGGCCTCGCGTGTTGTATCAAGTACTTAATGGCTCCACCACTGGGAGCTGGCATGGAAACCGAGTCTTCTTCTGCACTGTGCAAAAATGCAATGTGTCTGGTTTCGTCCAAAATAGTTTTTCTCGTTCCAAGGTTGTGCAACCACGAGACGGAAACGAGCAAAGCAACCCAAAGGTTTATCCAAGGATCGAATCCAGAGTCTCAGACGCAACAAAAATCGAAGCCCATTCACTTTCACTCAAACACCAAGACAACCAACCTGACCTTCACTTGAAGGACAAATATTTCGAGAAAGATCTGTATGAAGAATTTTGTGCTTCTGAGTACATTCTCGTGCTTCCTTTATTGTCCATGTTTTGAGGCCTGGTGAGCTGTCTTCCGCTTGTCGTGCGTCCACGTTCCACGAAAATCCCTTCTCGACACACCACAACGCCGGCGCTCTTTCCTTACATCGCAGTCACAATAGATCATCAGCGCATATTTCATATTCGCTGCAGATTTGCATTGAAATGTACCATTGATCAGACTTTCGGCCTGAATTTGATGAAGAGGAGAATGATCTAGATGATGCTTCCGTGCGCTGCATGCATCGGTCACAATGGAGAACAATTAGTATTCTCATGCGATCCGGCCTACAATTGCAACAGTTGCCCTGGAGAAGTGGAATCTTCATAGGAAGATGTTGAGAAGGAATTTTTAGCCTGGAAGCGCTTCGACACAAAAAGCATGACAAGAAAAACTTCATGATTCTGGGGTCTATCTGCTGATCTCGTTGTCTCATTTGATTTTTTTTTTTTTTTTGAACCAATGTATAGTTGTGAGACAAATGCTGACAAAACACACAAAAGTTGTATGGAATTTGCCTGCCGCAGTGCCTTTCGAATTCAATTTGACGCAAGAAAAATACTCTGCAACACCTGAGCGCAGAAATCAGCGACAACGACAAAAAAGTTGAACCGACGACACCATTCATTCATGAGCAAAACCCTGAATTCACCGACGAGGCTGATCGTAAACTCTCATCTTGAAAATCCACCAGCAACAACCGACGCGGCAGCCGAGACACTTTCAAAATCATGTTCAATTTCAACAAATTGAGCCATCAATAAAATTCAGATTTATTGATGCAGAAATTCATGCTTCATCCTTTGTGAACCGGTGTGAGGAGTGATGAATGGTCCCTCCAGATTGCGCGAAGCTTTGCGCCCCAACTCACTGCGTTGCGGAGCACTGGGACAGGAGAAAGGAAAAATGATGCGGTATCAAGAGAAAAATATTCCCAGTCAGATCAGAGAGTTTCTGCACTTCGTCGGACAAACTCAAACTGCAGCAGAAGTGAATGTTGTCACGGACATAAATTACACCAGGTCTTGAAGGGACACCGGTGACTTTGAGAACAGAAATTATGACTTGACCGTCTGTGCGCCTCACATCGACGTACATGGCGTCGACCCGACTGCGACAAATTGATTTCAAAACGCCAAACAAGAAAGAAATCTGGAGTGCACTTATGAAGGTACCTTTTCTGGGGTTCAGAGTCGTCGGGCCGCAGAATCCCGACCACGAGGAAAAGAGACAATTCTTGTTCTGCCGAAATGCTCTTCTGATTCACGAACAATTAACATTTGGTGACCGTGGCATGTTGCCACTCATACAAGCCGTGAAAATGTCTCGATGCTTCAGGTCTTCGAGGGAGAAGAACGAAAAGTAAGAACCACGTCTGCAATACACGTTGAATGAAGTTGCTCTGTTTTTTCTGGAAACGTTGACGCTTGCAGCGTCTGGGGTGTTGGTATGGAACAGCCTGGGCTTGGACCAATTCTGTTGACAGCATACTCATCATTATCTCAAAAAGATTCGAAAACAAACCACACTGCATTGTGCCAATTGCATCAAGCAGCAAGTTTTGACACATTGTCGGCAATGTTCAAGTCAAGATTTACTGCAAAAAAACGGAACTACTGTTGTTGTACTTGCCTGCACGGCCCCTCTGAGTCGGATCTGTTTGTGTTTTCAGGTGGTCATTATGCTGGTGATCATCCTCTCCGTGTTCGCGCTCTGCTGGCTGCCGTTCCAGATCTCCATCCTCTATTCGGAGTACAGGCCCGACAAGGAGCAGCTGGTACGTGGGACAGGCCGGGAAAAGGTCGAGAAGGGAGGGCGGGACAGTAGCTGCACAAACGGGTGGAGTGGGTTGTCAGTGCACGGAGAGCTGGAGGGGCGTGGGAGCTTCCCACAGAGGTTTTACACAGTGATAGTTTCGGTATCCGTGTTCTGTCAAAAAACGTTCCAAAGAGTTTGACCTGGTGAGCTATCTGTGTGTGAGGGCGATTTGACAAATTTGTGCCGTTTCTTTCCCCCCCCCCCATTCCATTTTCGTTCCTTTTGACCTCAAAACAAGGAAGATTGTTTGCACACCAAATAAAAACAAAACAGTGCTCTTGAGTACCGAAGGCGAGATACTGTCCGATTTCTTCCCATCAATATTTGATTGCCTGGTTTCCCGTATTCAAGCACGAGAATATTGGAATTCCAATTTTTGATGTGACAGGATCAGGTGGCGACAGAGTCTTCATGTTATTTCAAGGCCGACCTGCCAATTCACATCCAGTGGTAATCTGGACAGTTTTTCCCAAACCTGATGAGTCCTGTTTTTCCAACACAGATGAGTTTTCAAAAGCTGACGTGTTTTGCTGATGACTTTCTGCAGTGGGGTTTCACACTTCGCATGTTTCTGCAAAAAGGCACCAAGGCGGCTGCCAATTTGCAAGACATACTTCTCGAAATGAGGCGGCTTTCATGAGAACTGCGAATTGAGTAGTTTGACCGGCCAGAAAATCTCGTCAGTTTTTGAATGTGGTTTTCACGGCACAAGGCCCTCAATAACCTCCAAAAAATTAAACCACAACAGAAACGAAACAAAGCACAAAATTTTGAAGATGACAACAGCAAAGCCAACACATCCAGACTGAAGCAAAAGGCAGCAAAATGAAAGGGTTTCCAGACGCTCGAGCGTGGGAACATTATCCCAGGTAAAGTTTTGACCTTCCCTGAAAGTTTTCTCCTCAAACGTCAGAACAAAGCCTTGTGCACCTCCACTCACCAACTTTTGCCATCTCCTGCAGGTTACCCAGAGGGTCTGCTTACCCCAAAGTGGCAAAAGTTGGTGAGTGGAGGTGCACACGTGAACACGAGAATTTTGAGAAAGGAAGACATCACAATGGATATTGCCTGCCTGTTTTTCCTCTTAAAAAATCCTTTCAAGAAATACACAACGATTCAAAAAAGTCCTCCGATGCCTCAAAGAAGGCCCCCTGGTGTTTTGGCTCGAAGTGATTTTTCTGGGTGATGGAATAAAGACTTTTAAAAGTTTCCTGATAAGTCCAACCTTCCTTCAAATGTTGGTCTCAACCTTTATGTGACCGTTTGGGAGATTTGAGAAGTGCGTTGTTGCACACACACACACACACACACACACACGCACACACACACTGAATTATTTGCGAAAACGTTTCGTCAAAGGCCAAAAAGATCAAATCTTGACTCCTAATTTTGGCGGAAAGCAGCAACAAGTCAAACGCGTTCAAATTGAATTGCCTGATCTCCGAAACTATCATGTTTGTGGAAAAAATGAGTGAATCTGTCAGGATGTATCATTGTCAGGACAGAGAGGAAAACACAGTTTGGGCTAGTAATAGGTTGTCACGACCTGAGGGTTCACTGGTGCAATTTGTATGAATGTCAACAAGTATGAGTCTCACATTTGATTTCATTTGTGATTTCGTTAGTTCGCAGTGTATCTGATTGTCCTCCGGCTGCAATCGTGTGAGTTACAAACGTCTTTGCAAATGTTTTTCTCATATTCGGTGCAGAAAGATAAAGCCGATGAAACCACAACTCTACTCCCAAAAATCGATGTCAAACATCCTCGAGATCTCTTTTTGTAAACACATCCCCTGTCCACGCTGGGGGTGAATATGCTACAAATTTGCACTTATCTTCAAAGAATCGTCAGGTTCGTGGCCCTCTCTGCACTCGCAATTTGATAACTGAGATGATTGCAGCCTCATCCGAATCAGAAACTGCGGCTCTGCGGAACTGACGACGCGGAGGCGGTGCAGGGGTCTCTTGAGCGTGAGGTGGTTTCACAAAGAGCAGCATCTCAACAGAATCAGTCAAGACAACGATGAGTTTCAAATTCCTGTCTTGAGTTTGACAGTTTCGAGCACCCAGTGACACTCGACACTTTCCAGCCAGGAGAAGTGAACAAACCAACTTTCGATCGGTTAGCAGGTCGAAGTTTTGAACATGACAGCTTTTTTGTGAACGACTCACCTCAAGGTGTCTGCTGCACACCCAAACTGCTGTGCTGTCTTCTTTCACTGTGAGGAGACAAACATGGTTAATTGGTTGTCCAAAGGTTTGGATTTGTCGGTCTCTTTTCAGCTCCCGGCCTGGTATCCCAAGTTCAACTTCTTCGCGTCGTACGTGGCGTACGCAAACAGCGCCTTCAACCCCATCATCTACACCGGATTCAATGAGAACTTCAAGCGAGGTGCGTTGACTGAAGGCCAGAGGCTGAGGGTTGGGGTCGGAAGTGGAGACTGGGTCACGGGATGGGATTCGGAGGTGGAAACTGGACACCAGATTCGGGGTTGGGGTTCGAGGGCTGATGGATGATGGTCAGAGGCCAGAAGCAGGCAGGATTGGGTTGGGGTTTGGGGTCGGTACTTGCGGCCTTGGGCCTGTGGCATGGGCTCTGGGCCTTGAGCCTGGGGCCTGGGGCCTGGGGCCTGGGGCCTGGGGCCTGGGGCCTGGGGCCTGGAGCCTGGGGCCTGAATCTTGGGGCCTGGAGCCTGGGCCTGAGACATGAACCTTGAGGTTGGAGTCTGGGTGATTAATTATTGATGACTTCATCCCATTCATCTCCACTTGCAGGCTTCAAGTCAGTGTTCACGTGTTTCCGGCGGAAGAAGAGCAGCTACTCGGCGGTGTACGGCCCGAGCCCCGGACTCCACCGACAGTCGTCCTTCAACAGTACAACAATAATGACCCGCGATACCAAGCTGTAGATGAACCTGAACCCCGTAGCTGCTGCCCAGATCCAGTTAGAGTTCACACAAGCAGATCATTTTTGCTCGACCTTTTCTCATTACGATACGATGGAATTGAGCTTTTTTCGTCGAGTGATGTCTTGATGCTGTTTTGTGGCTGCTTTGAGTCATTTGCTTTTTGTTTGTGCTTGAATGGAAGTAAATGGTTTTGTTCCCTTTCTCCGTCTTTTGCGAAACTTCCAACTCAACACAGATGAGACTTGCCCGTGATTGTATGTAGTGGAAATGTAATTAATCACTTTGAATCCACCTCGCTTCCGTTCTTTTGTTGTTGCGTGTGGTTCTGTTTCAAATAGTTTTTTCCGGTGGAGATTGTGTGGAGTTTCAGCTGCTTCAAAGACAGCTGAGCAGGAAAAAAGATACAACTCGCCTCGTTTTGTACTGTCGCTTTTCCCCCATGCAACGCTCTTCTTATGCTGCTAATGTATCTTCTTGGTGTAGATAAGTGCGCCGACAATGAGAAGTAGCGTGCGTCATTTCGTGGAGAATGATGTTGACTGATTCTTACCCAAGCAGCTTGTGGTTCTGGAACTGACGTTACAAACAGCCTCTTTGGGCAAAACAAACCCCCAACAAATTGATGAAGTTTTCTGAAAACCCAAAGGGAAACCAGTTACATGTACTCGTAAACAAGCCACTTTTCTCTCCCGCAGGACAAAAGGTGAAGCCAACCTCCAGCGGTCAGCAACAGCAACAGCGAATGGTCAGTTCGTGGCGAAAGAACTCTCCGCTGACCAGCACGTCCAAGGAGAGTGACCGGTCGTCCGCCACCAGACTCACCGCACTGGACATCAAGTCCTGAATTCTCAGTGAATGACTCTTTGAGTGTTGTGCGACTTGGCCTGAGTAATCGGGTCAAAGTTCTCAACGTCTCGTACGAACACGCGAAATGTGCGCTCTAGCTTCCTTGGAGGCCTGTGGAAGTTGTCGAGTTTCTTGTTGAAAAGGTACTCACGAAATGAGTTCGGAAAAGCACACGATGCGTGAGGGCTCGTGTCAAGAAAAGAAAACATCTGACTGTTGTTGTTGCGCTTGGTGTGTGACCAGAGTAGGTGTGACTGTAACCAAACTCGTGGACTCGTCAACGTTCAACGTTCGCATCTCAAGATCAAAGTGCGTACGAGAGCTTGGGTTTGGTGGAGCCTGGGCTTTGGAAAATAGAACTAGTCTCTGAGGAATATCAACATGAAGGATTTATCTGAGCCAAAAAGGCAACTGGAAGAGGAAAGTCCATCCGACCAAATTGCAGCAATACCGGGAAGAAATCAAACCTGTCCAAGCCCGGGAAAGTTGAGAAGCACGATCATGACTTTTCTGCGTTTCTTGTGAGGAAATGATTTTCACCTGTGGTGTACCGTGTTGCCAAGGTGAAGGAGCTTCGGATATTCCTGTGCAGCTCCCGGAACAGAACTATAGCCCAAGAGACATCAAGGCCGGCCACTTGATGGTGCGTGGGTGATAGATACCATGTGGTGACAGTGGAGGCGGCTGGGGGGTGAAGTGCACCCCATTACTCACACGACACCCCAAGGTTCTTGCAGCGAACCTGCATGTACCACGCGTTTTCTGTGCATGGCTCAGTTTGCTTTTCAAAACCTGGATTCAGAAGCACGCTTTAGAACCACAAAGCGACGAAGTGTTCAGTTGTCCAAGTTCGTGCTGGAGATTGCTACCACACCACCAAAAATGTGCATACACCATTTCCTGCTACAATATCCAAACATCGCACCTATATTTTTGTAGCACAATGTAAATATCAACACTGCATGTATTTTCCAGAGAGTGTTTGAAACTCTGAAAACTGAAGACTATTTTCAAACAAATGAACATTGCCTATACATGCTGTTTCGTGTGCTTCTGTGTATGTGTGTATGCTGAGTGACTGACGACTAACTTCATGGAAGATCTCTCCGTTTTGGCAGTGTTCGATCAAACAGTGACAGAGCTGCAAAGTAGACTCAACACCGTCATGAGGGAGAACACAAAAGACGTTTGTAAACCCGACAGAGACGACAACTTGTTTTAACCCATTTTATTGGGCCAAAATATGGAGGTTCCAGTGCAGCTCTTGCACCGAAGGCGGGTATGTTTCTCGCTGGTTTGGACGCCTGTGTATCTCGTACCCGTGTGTGCAAATTGTAACTTGCTCAAATGTAGTGAAATAAATGTTGGCTTTCAAAGCGTAGTTTCTTTCATTCCTTGACGGTTCAAAGATATTCGATAAGACAAGTGCATTCCAAAACACGCAGCGCTATCGTTTTTCTGCAACTCTTTTTTTCCGGCGTGCAGAAAGAACTGAATTGACGATCAATTTTGTGCTTCTCCGCTGAGAACAACGAAAGTTGGAAACCAAAGTAACATTTGCGAACATCTGTTGGACTGTACAAATTTGCTACATTTCAGAACGCTCGGAAAGTTCGTCTCTGTTCGAAGCACTTTCTTTTGGGTGATTCTGACACGGATCGCTTCGGGTCTTGTGTCTGAAAATCATCCTTTTCCACAAGTCTTCCTTCTTCTGGTGGTGTGGAGGGGGAGAGTCATATCACAGACAGTGCAATTCTAACAGCTGAAGACATTCAAAGATCATTCAGTTTCATCATTGCAGAGCTAAACACAACGCTCCAGTCTGCAGCTTCTGAAGTGGATGCAGATGTCAGCACCTCCAGAACCAGCACTGCTCGGACTCTTCCCTTCTGATTCTGCAGGCCTGCAGCAGAGGGCCGCAAGCTCACGTGCACGAGGACTTCATTTCCTTTTTGTATTGGCTTGCCGATCGGCCAGAAGTCTCCAGTTGATGGATCACGGGAAACATCCAGGGGTAAACCTTGGGGTCACAATTTTTGTGCTGCAAACGTAAAAGGAAATATTTGGTTTTGCATGCCCGTCGTTTTAAATGTTGGAAACAGGCCCCTCCGGTGGCGCCAACCCGTGACGAATCCTAGATTCGCCCTGGGCTCATCGTCAAACGACAGTTCGATCCCGACCGTGTGCTTTTGGTGGGCACCTCCTCTGGGAGGCAAATGATGAAAAGTTTTCCTGGTTGAAGCAGAAACATTCCTCTCCGCTTCTGCTGTCTTGAACTGAGTGGGTTGATTTTTAGTGCTGCGGTGGTGGCTTTGATTTTGGCACAGGTTCCATGTTTGTGATACGTAGAAAGTATACATTCTGAAAAGTGTTTGCGCAGCAGTTAAATAAGGTTGTGGCATGGCATCAAACACGCAAGGGTTTTGTTCAAAAGCAACAAAGGTTTGCTTTTTTCGACGGATTCACAAATTTGCGTCATTCGTTCTCTTCGTCAAAAATCGCAAACAGGTTCATTTGTTTGAAACATATTTCCGTCCAAATTATCTTTGAAACAATTTGGTCAAAAACAAATGCTCCTTGCAGTGAGTTGTTGGAATGAAAGGTCGTTCGCTCCCTCAACAACCCCTGTCCCTTTTCAGAAGCTCAAACAAAAGTGTTCACTTCTCCAACCCAAAGGTGTCTGAGACCTCTCCAGGGAATATATTTTCTTCCACTTTGCACAAAATTTTGCTGGGCCCAGTTTTGGTGGACGTGTTTCTTTTCGGGCAGTTTTCGTTTGGAACAATGTGTAGTTCCTGCTATGTTTTTCAACAGGTCCCACCCGACTGGAGCCCCTGTGAAGTTGTGTGCTGAAAATGACACCAAGAAGAACTGGACTGATCTACTGTGATTGTAAGAGCGTCTGAGTCCAAAAGGAGGAGGGCCTTTGATGAGAAAAGTACACAAAGGTCTGGACTCTGCGACAATGGGATTTGGCTCTCGACTCAACAAAACAACTCCACAGATTCAAATCAGTGATTCCCCTCTTTGTTGAAATTCACACTCTTGGACCAAAAATATCACACAAGGGAAAACAAAAAACAAAGAGATCTCAAATATTTGAAAAAGGCCGCGTGGCATGCGGCTGGAATGTGAGCACCCTGCAGGTTTGCTGCGTTCCCAGGTAGGAGCGAGAGACAAGCCGGGCTGACCCGTGTGACACGCCGCTCGGCTGTTTACACCTGCGCAGTAAACATCCCGCGACTTCCCCTGGATCGCTTTCGCTGCTCCCCACGTCCCCCTCCCTCCGACCTCCACCCTGCAACACCGCTCTGCCCGATTTTGGCGAACTCCAGTCAACTCTGCTTCCCTGTTGAAACTTCATGAGTCTCTGAATCTGTTCAATTGCCTCTTTGACGCAATCTGACAGTTTCAAGCCAACAGCTCCAGTCCCACTTAAACCTGGATTTCCTGAAATTTAAAAAACATGCAACTGAGCAAAATGTCCTCGAAGTCATGAAATTAATCAAGACAAAGTGCGAAACAAAGCAAAGCCTGCAACAGACAGCTGGATGGATTCATACTCGTACAGCTGGATTTGTGTGAAGATCATTCACCGGAGATTTCAGAGTGAAGTCCCCGTGTAACTTCATCGGTGCGAGATTTGTTTGACATTGCTCTGAATCAAGTGCACGATACACGTTGGAATTAAACAAACTGATAAGAAGAAGAAACAAGGTAAAGGTGCAACAAGTATCTGCGTGTGAAATTGTTGTAACGCCCTTTCTGATCTCGAAGTTCCATTTTCCTTGAATCACCTGCCTGCTTCTTGTCAAATCCCTCTTTCCTTACCTGTTCACCCAACGTCCGGTCAAATATGTGGCAAGAGCTTTCTTGGGGTGGGATCAATCGAGGGACAATGCAAAACCTTCAACCGACTGAGCGTATAGTACGAGAACTGGAATCAGAATGTCGAAGGAAATGTCACTTCACCGGCAAACAATTTGTCAAACTTTAGTTGCTGGCAGTGTTGGACCTTCACACAAATTTATGCAAAATCAGTGGTCCGTTGGAAATTTCTCTTTTCTCTGATCCCTTTGTTGGAGTAACAGTGGTGGTCAGGTCCTGAAACTGTTGTTTGAACCAAACAAGGCAAATCTGTGTCTACCAACGTCCCTGAGGTTGTCGATATCTCTGAGTCAACGTTTTCTTTTGTGTATCAACAGAAGACAAAACTAGTAAAATGGGTTTTGCAAAGTTTCATTGACTTGTGCCGACCTCCTTCCAGAATTTAGAAATCTCTGACAAGTCTCCCACAGGTTTTTCCAGGAAGGTGGTCACTGAAAGTTTGGCTGGACAACTGCCGCCACAATCAAAATTGTGGGTTTCCATCCTCCGACAGAAATGAAACTCAGCTGCAGATTATGTTGAAATCAACTCAAGATTTGGATTTTATGGTATCATTTTTTTTTCGTTTGACCTGACCTCCATTCAGAATTGATCTGCTGATCTGGCGAGTCCTGCATACACCACAGCTGCCACAGCAGTTTGGTTTGATGGTGCGGTGTTCGCTTCCTGAATGTCCAACCCTCAACCATTCTTCAAAGAAAAAGACTTTCCTGACCATGCTGTTTCTATTTCTGCCTGAAAGCTCTCGAACCTTGTGTGCATTACAGTCCACTTGAGTCTGCATTGCAGACACCTCGAGATCTGTGGGGTGAGAGATGTAGAGTTAATGCAGTGTGCTAATGTGGTGTATTTCAGCTCCAATTGAGAGCATCAGGAAACACTCCTGCCTGTAGAACAAAGCTAATTGAACTGATCTGGCGAATGAGACGGAAAATTCAAACGCTGTTTGTAGGTTTCAACGTTTTTGGTCCAAGACAAGATTATCAGGCGACTTGGGGGGGGGGCTCTCGTCGTTCCCCCCCACCACCACACACACATTGTTTCTGACCAGAAATTTCGTTTAGCATTGTGCTTTCTTCACTCTGAAAGCGCCCAAGACAGAGACATGACAAGTTTTCATCTGCTTTGTGACCGAAGCTCTCAATCCAGATTGTGGATGCGCTTGGGGTCAGGAAGGTGAGGTTTGAAACGCTCGTTCCTGTTTTCAAACCTGAACAGTTTACGTTGGGTGATATAAGATTGCTCAATCGTGGGTCAGAATCTGTAACCCATTGAGCGGATGGGCCGCGGGTCTGCAGGGCTGATTTCAGTCTTTGTCAGGTGAGAATTGATGGCGGAGCCAGGTACAAGTACATGCAGTGTTCTCGTGGTTGGAAGGAATCCTCAAATCGCGTCCTCTTCACGTCGTGTAGCTGTGCTTTGAAATCTCAGGTGCAAGTGCTGCCGCCCAAGTATGACCAGTCTTTGCAGCAACAGACATTTCTGCTTCAAAAGACTGTCCTCAGTCTCACAACACAAAACAAAAGTCAACTTCGCACAATTTTGACACAAACTGCGCAAGTCAAAAGTGACGTTCTCAGGCTCCGCCTGCGCAAACGCATCCTGGAGCTCGAGGTCTGTTTTCAAGTGCGCGAATCTGTGGAGAATCTGGAGGCGGCTGTGATGCTCCGGGAGATAGCGGAGGTGTCGGGGGAGAGCGGGAGGACGAGCCGGGTGCAGGGGGTAGGGGCGGGGTGCTTGAGATTGACCCCGGTGTTCAAGTGTGCAGGAAAGGCCTGTACCATCCCCACGCTCCGGGCTCCTCCAGGTCTCATCGCACGCAAAATGTTCGAGTTCAGCAGATCGAACAAAGCATTTGATTCGTTCGGTTATTGAAGCTGCGAAGGTCACACAAATTGCAAGAACAATCTGCAGAGTGACGCGCGAGTTTCGTCCAGTTCTCCTGTTCTTGTCCTGTGAGTCCGAAAGAATGCTGCAGAAGCGTCCAAAATGGGTATCGGAAACGGGTTTGCTGTGTCCTATCGTTTGTTGCGATGTGCTATGTTTCATCGTTGTACGGCGTGGAGTGCCGTCTTATTGTTCCATGCAAATAGTTTGTTCTCTGGCCCTGACTGTGAGAGGAATAGTCATTGCCAAATCTGATGATTTTTTTTCGAAAAGTACAACAGTAAAACCATTGATGCCTGCGTGTACGCTCGTCAGCCTTTCTGGTCATCCAAAATTGCACATCGCAAGAGTCACTGCAACAGAACGATGAGCACACGCGCAATAACACACAGACACACACAGACACACAGATACACAGCCACACAGACAAACAGACACACAGACAGACAGACACACAGACAGACAGACACACAGACAGACACACAGACAGACAGACACACAGACAGACACACAGACAGACACACAGACAGACAGACAGACACACACACACACACACACACACACGCACGAGTTCTGCCAATCAATCAATGGAGAATTTACTTGACGCGAGTCAAGATAGGTTGACGACTTGCGGAAACGATTTCAAGCCTCTTCCCCAACTGACTCCGCATCACAAGTTCAATGGGCAGCGGCAATTAAGTCTGAATAGATCAGCTATTTACGAGTCTCTGGGATCTCGTCTCAAGTGGAGCGTGTATTTCAGTATCAGAGTACTATCGGAGCACTGCTGACGGATCTGCGTGCGTTCGGGGGTTATCCTACCGCAGATCAATCACTTTTCAGACCCCGAGCACCACTCGATTGCTTATTTTTGCACGGACCTCGTGTCTTTCATCAAAGTAACACGTCCCTCTGGACTACAGTGATCTCCACTCTTCGGCAAGGCTCACTGGTTTCTGTCTGGTGCGAAGTTGGTGAAGAGGCTCCAAATTGCTCGCGATAATTATCCACCACATAAAGATTTCAAGCTGGAGCCTGCGAGCTTCAAATGTCTTGTTTCTGACTTCAGTTGCAATGCAATTGCGTGTGTCGTCAGCGAGTGTGATGTTCAAAGCCAACCCAAAGATTTCCATTTGCTTTCGCGTCAATGTCATTTGGACAACAGACGCGGATCCGGTGGACACCCACCAACCCTTCCATGATCAAGCTCTGAGGCTATGGATCTCCCGAATCTGAACCTGATGAAACTCCGCCTTGACGACTTGACTTCTCTGGGGGCAAGCCGGTTTCGTTGAGCGATGGGAGTCCGGGAGTTCAGCAGCCACGATTTGTTGCTGTTTACCTCTGCTCGAGCCATGTTAGCAATGTAAACCGTTACAAGAAAACCTGCAATCTGCGAGCAGCCTGCAGTAAACAGCCGAAAACAAAGGCCCTGCAGCCCGAGCTGTGAAACGTGCCACAAGCAAACATCTTCTCCACAACGTCAAATTTGTTTGACCATACAGCTCTCCCATTCGTATCCTTCCCAAAATCAGTGCAGTCTCAGAGATTTGAGAGCCACACTCGGATGTGGAACAGCTCCACCGAGACAACATGTTCTCTTTGAAACGGCAACAAATAAATTTGTCATCACTATTGTCACCGTGTTGTCAAGGTTCGGCTTGAAACGGTGAAGAGTTCAAAAAGAGCTCATGAAACAGGGAAGATGAGACTCAGGACACGTTCAGGAAGGAATAGGACCAGAGTCCAGGTGTGCAGGTCAGCGCGTACGCCATTGTCCGTTGTCCACCGAGATCCCTCCAGCTCCGCTCGGTTGCCACGCTGCAGCGCTCAGTCCTGACAGCGTGCAACCTTGTAGCAGTAGACAAGAAATCATCAATATTTAAAACAAAGAAGTAAATGTTAGTACACACAAGCCTTGCAAATATTATCAAACAGCCTCTTAAAATATGCAAAATGTGTATACAATTTGTATAATCCGTACACACACAAACTAGGGATCCTCCCTTTTTCTACTCTCACTCTCTTTGTCAGAGTAAATACGACGCTTCCAACTTGTAAACGTTACATTTAGGGCCCTGGCGCAGGTTAATTCACACGTCAAATGCAGGGAATGAACGAAGCAAGCAACACCAGGAAGTAACAGGGAAACTGGCTTTTGGAATCGGTCCGTTGGAGCAAGAAGAACTTCAAAAGGTCTCAATCTGCAACCACCTGAGAGACAAGTTTCCTTGCAGGGTTACGTCGATGGACACGGTTGCAACTGTCAGCTCGCAATCGCCTTCAAAAATGGTTTTCAGCATCAGAACCTCTGTGTGGCTCGAATGCAGTTTCACAGTCAGGCGACAGGAACTTAGGATTCTTCGACTGAAAATGATCAGGATTAAACATTGGTTCGTTCCCGGTGTGACGTGAGTGTCAGAGCCTGCAAATATGTGATCGCTGGGCCTGGATTTCGACCTCAGGTTATGTGTCAAGATGCAGTGCGTTCTAGGCGACCCAATCATGATGTAAGTACCCGATCATTGCTTTCAACCAGCGTACATTCACACGATCACGTGTGAGTTGAATCCGGATTTTGCTTTTTGTCGCCTGGCTTTGCTGGTTCTCTGAAGCAAAACCAACCAATGGGTCGAAACGTTTTCGTTTTTGTAGTAGCGTCGACTGTTCAAAATAATGCAAACATTTTCCTCAGAATACTGCATTGCTCAGATGAGAGTGAGGTGTGTGCACCCACCCACCCACCCACCCTGACCCACATCCCAGGATTCACGTGAGAATGATGTCAGATGTGGAGATAGCAGCCCCGCCACGCAAGGTCCTTTGATCCCTTATGCCTCGGATCTTCTTTCCTTTCTTGGCTTTGAAACTGTTTTGTTGAAGAACTGAGTGTAATCTGACACCGCTTCTGCATACGCACAATGCTGAAGTGGTGTTGCAGAATTTTCTCAAGCAGAGATCGATCTCCAAAAAACATTTGGGCGGTATGTGAAACTGCATCCAATGGACTGTCTCCTTGAGGCTGGCAGCATCCTAACTTTGTTCTCTCTGCGTCAAAGTGAAAAACTCTAAAATCCGGAATGTGGGATGAGCTTCATGTTGCGCACACGAACTCACACCCACATTAGGTTCGGTTTGTGTTCTTCTGCTTGATCGTGAAAAACGCACGGTCGCAGACACTGATCCTCCTGCTTGTTGGTTGCCTGTTTGTGACAAAGCATGGAGCCACCTGTCTGTGGCAAAAGCTCCGTTCTTTGTTGAGCCAAACTCGAAATGCAGCGTGCAAATCCGAGTGCAAAGACACAGGATGCAATGAAAATTCTTGAAAATGGGCAAAATATGGTCAGCAAACAAGACAAACGGACACAGGTGAATGACGAAACTAAGTTCCAGATGGAAATTCCATTTGCACCAGTGAGCACAAAGAAGGGTACCTCACACCACAGCAGCAAACCGTTCAGGAGAACATGAACTCGATGACCACGAGCTGCAAGTGCAGCTACTGTGAGTGAGATAGGGCGATGCACTAATTAATGGCGTGTTAAGCGCTTTGTAGTTAATTGTGAGGAATTTCAGGAGCGATAAGTGAGGCTCATCAGTGTCAGAAACGATCAGACGTGAAGTGGGTGTGGGAGTCGCTGAGAGCCTGATGCGATGCTCACCTTGGTTTCAAATGGATTCGAAGTCTTTCGAAAGGTTTTTGTACATAAAGAAGTTCAATCAAACTCTCTTCCATTTTGAAAACCACAACAGACCAAAACGACTAGGTTGGAGACCCGTCTAACGTCAACAAGTTACTTGTCGCTTTGTCCCGAAAGAAAGATGAAGGGCCTCATCGGTGAATACTCACTGCAGAGTGTCATCATCGCAGGTCATCTGCTGCTCACAAGTACTCACTCATCCACTGCTCATTACCAATGGTCATCAGCTGGTCATCAGGTCATCATGGGAAAGTTCGAGAGCACAGAGTGTGAAATAGTTGTGGTCTTCTGACCGCCTGATTCCGTGGCGTGTAATCTCTGCTAATGTGAGAAAGGTGATTGTCAGACGAGTACAACTACTTCAATGACTGATGGATTTTGGTTGATGAAGGTGACGACTTTCTGGAACTTTCGTTGTGAAAAATCGACTCGTAAAATGATTCTCACCGTTTGGGAAGAGAAGGCCCTCAAAACAGTGATCGACGCGAGAACTCTCAGGTGCCCGATACGACAAGGTTAACGAACTGTGTGCGAGTGTTCGGAGCAGATATCAGAACTTGCGAGACAATAGTCAAGAAAGTTCTTGTTAACCAAGCAAATTATTAAGCAAGTTCATGAGGCTCCAACACAAGAAACAGTTTGTTAACATATTCTACAGTACAGTGTGATTTTTTCACTTTCAAGAGACTGTTCTGAGGAGTTATCAGAACTGTCTGTGCTTCATTGTGATGTTTGCGAAACGTTCGAAAAAATCGCACC
>JAAUXT010067283.1_pt1 | contig 33493 bp, 20 predicted proteins | sample 7278171 | NCBI WGS metagenome assembly JAAUXT01 (sample SAMN14350112, study PRJNA611818) | marine sediment metagenome | isolation source: surface marine sediment (1.8m) | place: French Polynesia: Moorea | collected 2018-08
CAGAGATCGCTTTATCTCTTTAATATATTGCTCATGCTTCTCCTTCCGTGCATATGTAGCTTTTTCAGGACCCATTGCATCCTTAGCGCCTAGTTCAAACCGCTTTCCAGTTTTTCCTCCAGCCTTAGGTGTAATAGCCCACTTCTTGTCTTTGGGCTTAACGCTAAAGTCAACACCTCTGACTTGACCCTTGATTTTAGTCAGTCCTTTATTTAGGTCTGCCTTTGCAAAAGGTGCTTTCGCTTTCAGAGCGGCCATCCGTTTCGCAGCATCCACCAGCAGCTTCATGCTATCTTTAGCTTTGTCGTCGTCACCTTTTTTCCCTAATTTAAATGGCCTGCCAGCTTTACCTCCAGCCTTGGGTGTAATCGTCCACATCTCGTCTTTGGGCTTAACACTAAAATCAACACCCCTGACTTGACCCTTGATTTTAGTCAGTTCTTTATTTAAATCCGGCTGCGTAAACGGCGCTTTCGCTTTCAGTGCGGCCGTCTTCTTCGTCGCATCCACCAAAAGCTTCATGCTCTTTTCAGCTTTTGCTGCCTTCGGGTCAGGCTTGGCCGATTTCCCAAGTGGCGGCGGAGTGCCTTTCTTGCTGGGTTTCGTACCCTTCTGTGCCGGCGCTGGCTTCTTCGGCTTGACATCTGGTTTGGGTACAGACCCATCTTCCTTAAAGGTGCCTTGCCCTTTAGCCTTCCCTCCGGACTTGTTTGGCAGCTTGTTGTCCACCATGTTCGTCATGAACTTGGAGGGGTCGAATTCAGGCTTCTTGAACTCCACTTCGGGCACTTTACCCGAACCCAATTCGTAGTCCTTCACCACGGCATTGAGACCGATCGGGTCGGTCAACGGCCATTCCTTCGAGAACAGCGGCCAGACCCACTTCTTATCCGGGGCGGGCGAAAACCAGGGGCTATCCAATTCGATGAAGAAGTCACCGCCTAGGCCGAGCATGGGCATCGCCACCATTTCCAAGGTGCCGCTGATGTAGAACACCCCCGGATCGCGATAGCCAATGGTGGGACGGGCGTCGGCATAGGCCTTCACGCCCACATCCGCATTCAGGCCAATACCAAATCTCACGTCATGCGCAAGCAGCTCAATACCTGCGCCCCCCTCCGCACGCAAGCGCAGCCCGGCATAAGCGGAAATATTGAGCGAGCCTGAAATTTGAATATTTCTTTGAATATCTGGGTCGGTGGAATAAGTCCCTAAAACTTCAATGTTGTAAATCTTGGCGGGTCCCAATTTCGCCAGTGCGTACAAACCGATATTGGCAAAGACGTTCAAATTGCCGACGAGCGGGATGCCGTAATAGGCCCTCGCCTCAAACTTGATGATTTCTTTTTCCCAATTTCGCTGTTTGAAGAGTTCGATTTCGGCAGGCGGATTGATTCTGCCAATGACCGTGATATCCCCTTTGCCATCTACAACAACATTGACGGTTCCGGCAAACCAGGTGGTCAAATTAAATCCGAGTTGCCCCGTTGCCGCCAAAGCCCGGCGTTTACTCCCTTTCTTGGCAGCAGGTACCGGTGCTGGCGGCGGTGCATCTTGCACTTTTTCCTTGCCGCCCGCGGCTTTGATCGCATCTCTACCAAACCTATTTGCGGTCTCTAAATCCGTCGCGACAAATTCAATTTCCCCGGACAGTTTATTCGCGTTATAGCCCGCCTTACCGCCAATATCGACGGTGCCGTCTTTCTTGTATTGGACCTTGGCTTCACCGATAAAGCCTTTGAGGTTAACCCCTAATCCAACCTCTCCGGTCAATTTTTCCTGGGTGTTGTCTAGCTTTAAGACTCCGCTGGCGATTCCTTTGACGTTAATGTTGGCAGTCGCATCGATCTTTGGTTTGCTGGCATTTTCAAGCAAGAAATTGAATTGAGCATCAACAAAACCGCCGACTTCGACATCGAGATCGTTCACGCCAAGGGTTAATTTGCCGCCTTCCAGCTTATTCACGGGCGTTGGCAAACTCCCAACCTTCAGCCCCAAACCACCTAAGGCAGCGGAGTTTTTCTTTAACGCCTTGAGCCAGTCATTAGTATTGCGACCCTTTGCCGTTAAGGACGCATACCCTCCAGTAATCTTGTTGTCCTTGACCCAATAGTTGACGTACATCCCGCCCAACTGCTTTGCCCAGGCATTGCGCAAGGGCATCGCACCTTTACCGATCGACGTGTAATTCCCCTTGCGATCCAACTTAACCTTGACGCGACCTTCAGACGTGACGCCTTCGATCTTGGTGCGAACATCCAGGCCTTTTCTGCCCTTCGCCTCAATTTCACCTTTGACTTTCTCTGAGGGTTTAAAGGAACCCGAAGAGATATCGACCACTTCCGAACTGACTGTGGCCTCATTGCCAGGGCCATCAGGCGCTCTCTGGAGACCTGGAGTGGGTTGACCGGCTTGAATGGAAGGATACTCACCAACCTTTTGCTGCACCCCATGCCCCTGCTGGATGGTATGGGTCAACTCGTGGGCCAGCAGATGTTTGCCTTGTTCGGATTGGGGCTGGTATTCGCCTTGATTGAAGAAAATATTGTTGCCGTGGGTGAAGGCCCGTGCATTGAGGGACTGGTTCAGGGAGGCTGCCTCTTGCCCCGTATGAATCTGGACGCCGCTGAAATCGGAGGAAAAGGCGTCTTCCATTTCGGTGCGAGTGTCCGCATCCAGGGGTGCGCCGCGGCCTTTTGCCTGTTGCAAGCGACTTTCCAACGGTTCGGGCGCAATCGAGGGCTTATCGTTGGACTGCGTCATCCGCGATGCAGGTTTGCGGCTGACTCGCCGCGGTCGAGAAGGCGTCAGCGTTTTGCCAGCTTTGCCCCATGCCCCTTTCTTCAGGGCCGCCAACCAATCCACCGTCGCGTCAGACGGCTTCATCAGCGATTCGGGTTTGCGGCTCACTCGCTGCGGTTGAGCGGGCGTCAGTGTTTTGGCATCTGCCGCTGCGCCTTCTCTCGATAGGGCCCTCGATCGGGCAGCCACCCGATCGGCCATCGTATCGGCTTCCCGCTCGTAGAAATCCCGCGGCTGACCGATGATTAAGCGGAATTGAACCGGCGATCGTTCGGCATTGTCCTCCTCTCCATCATCCGAGGTGTCTGCCCTGCTGAAGGCAGGGATCATTTGAAGTTGCGGCGTTTTTGCGATGGACTCCTCTCGATCCTGCTTGTCCAATTCCTCGGTTTCAGCTACTGGTTGAGTCTGAGGAGGGGCAGGTTGTGGAGCGATCGCACCGACACCAGAGATTGCTTGGCGCTGGCGAGCCGGCTGGAAAAACGGCGTGCGATCCCTCGCAAATTGAGCTTGCAGTCCAAAACCAGCAGTGGGTCGGTCGCTCTCCGGGGCGGGTCTGCGCTGAACGAGCGCTGAGGAATCCGGCGAGTCGTCGGGACTCTCGAAAGCCGGGGTGCGTTGCACATCGATCTGCTCCGCACCCTCCTGCTTGGCCCGGTGTTCCGGTGTTTGCAGCTCGGATTCCGAGTGCTTGAGTTGAATAGGAGGCGTGCCAGCGGCGTCCGACCTCAACGGACGGAAGAAGGTAGGCTGCTTGGATTCGGCGACCGCGGAGTCGAGGGCAGCGTGCTCGGGCTTGGCTTGGAAGAAAGGCCTCGCTGCCGTGGTGGACGGGCTGGCGCTCTTTTTCGACGCTACGGCTTTCATGGCATCATACCCAGTCGACCCAAAGAAGCTGGGGCATCCAAGGCAGGCGGACGACACTGATCGACCAGGGGAGCCGACTCCGGATGTCGGGAAGCCGGTAGAGCAGGATGTCAAGCGTGTTGGACTCGACCTTCAGTCTCCACCCATCGGCTTTCCGGGTAAGGCGGCCCTTACGCTGGAGGAATGCCTCTCTCAGACCATCCGGCGAGCTGTTCTTGAGTGCCTGCCAGTGCCGGATCACTGCCGCCAGCAGCTCCTCGGCCTGGGACCTCGCATGGTCGTCGATGGGGACCCGGCGGGCAATCGGCTCCTCGGGCTCCAGGCCACAGAGAAGCTTGGCGACGACCAGCAGATACTCTTCTGGCTCCTCCTCTCCGGTCGCCAGGAAGTGAAGCTGATGCACGGCACGCTCCCGGGCCTGTTCGTCCACAAAACGCTTGTCGCGCAGCAGCCCGAGGTGCTCAAAGTGCATCTGGAGGAACGGGTGCAGGAGAACGATTCCAGCATCGTCTACATAGAGGACCTCACCCTCGCGTGGCCCCTTGGTGGATGCCGGCATTCCAGGCCCAGTCTCGGCCCCCGCGACAGTCGACAAGCGCTGTAAACCGCTTGTTCTCTCGACAGAGGCCGGCGTTGCAGATACGCGGGAACGCCTATCTTCCCCTCGTAAGGCACCCGAGCGTGCCGACTCTGCGTTCGCCGCAGAATCGTCGCCGGGTCGCAAGCGCTTCCCGGCCGTCGTCGTTTCTCGTATTCCTGTGTCCTCACGAGCCGCGGCCGAATCACCCGGGGGCGACGCCTCCTCGCCCGGTGCAGATCTAGCAGTTTCGGACTCCGGCTGACGGTATTTCGCCTCGGGCGGCGCGGATGGGCCTGCGGGCTTCTCAGCTCCTCCCGGCGGCGCCCTACCCCTGCGAGACGGCAAGGCCTCCTCTTCCGCTTCACTTGTTTCTTCTACCCGCTTCGGGAATGTCGCCTCGGGCGGCGCGGATGGGCCTGCGGGCATCTCAGCTTCTCCCGGTGGCGCCCTGCCCCTGCGAGGCCGCGAGACCTCCTCTTCTGCCTCACCTGTTTCTTCTGCCCGCTTCGGGATTGTCTTGCCGTCCTGGTGTGAAAACAGGTGAGGCGGCTTTTCGTCTTTCCGAGGCGCGGCTTGATTCTTCCCCGGCGCCGAGATCCCCCGTTCACTGGATTCCTCCAATCGCTCGGGCAACTCACTAACAGACGTCCCGTCCTCCGTCGTGGCCATGTCCTTCGGCCCTTTCTCTTGTTGGGTAGATGGCTGATTCATTGGCGACGACAGGGGCTTGTCGCTTGCCTCTTGCCGTGCCTCGGTACCCTCCCTGATCCGGCTTTCATCCGCTGCGGACGACACGGAACCGGTTCCGGTCCCCGCCGATGCCGAGGTCAAATCCCGCGGCGGCGAGGCAGCTTCCGTCTCAGGTTGGACCCGTCTGTCGCGCCCTTCCGCCGGGGTCTGGTGACCCCGCACCTCCTGCAGTGCTTGCGATGAGTATTCGACGCCTTTGCCGGTCGGTTCTCCTGCTTCCTCGATGTCGCGCAGGGCAGCACTCAGGTCTTGCCATTGTGCGGTTGGGACTGTTTTTCGTGCCGGTGCTTCTGGCGGCTCAACGAGCGAGCGCAGTCGTGCCAATAGATCTGGATAGGCAACCGAGGCGTTACGCGCCGTGAGGACGATTGCCTGACGCAACAGGCCGAGCGACCGCATGCTGGTCGTTCCTGACGATGGCAACGAAGCCTCCGCAAGGGCTGCCTCCCACCAGACCTGACGGAAACGCTCGGGGGGGATTGAGGCCGTCGGCTGCGTCCTGAGCAGTGCGATCATGGCATCGAGCATCGGAAGGCTCGCGTCCGCGAGCCCCTTGTCCGCGAGCCGAAGCACCCGCTCTTGTGTCGCCGCGGATCCTTGCAGTGCAAACCGTCGCCGGGCGGTCGAATCCTCGCGCAGCAGTCGCTCTGTTGCGCTCGGCAGCCTATCCAGGGATGCCAGGTGTTCCTCGACCCTGACCTCGAGATCCGCCGCGGTGGCAGCGGGCGCCCACCAGGGCAGATAGCCGTTTGACAGTAGATGGTGCCAGAGGGACAGGACATGCTCCCCCTGGGATCGGCGCTCGGTTTCACCCGGCGCCGCGAGCGGGCCGCGGGACCCCAAAGCCAAGAACGGGGCCAGCTCGGACTCCAGGGCCTCGCACACCTTGGCGGGGAACGTCTCGCGGAGCCGACCAGGATCCAATCGGCCAAGGTCGATCTCGAGCCTATCGAACCGCAGGACGATCTCCGGGGGCACCCGATGATCGAACAACCGGTTCATGGCCGGGACCACGTCCTTCCAGAACAGCTCGCTGATCTCCGTCTGCAATCCGAGCGCATCACTCCCGTCCTCGATCTCGAGGTCCAAGACCTGTTTCCCGATGACGTGGTGATGAGAGAACATCGTGGTCACATGGACGTTGGCCGATTACTCGATCAGAGAACGAACCCTTTCGATCTGTTCGCTATTCAGCTCTCCCTCAAGCTCCGCCGTCAGCCAGGCCGTTTCGTAAAGCTCCGTCAGACCGATTCCAGCGTCTTCGAGCTTGGCAAGCTGTGCCTTGGCCAGGTCACGGGCTTCATCGGTGAGCGTTCGGGTCGCGATACGGTCGAAAAACGCCAGGGTTGCCGTCTGCGCGAGCGCCGCGTACGCAATCTTGCGATCGGACTGTGCTCGGCTGTACGCAGATAAGAGCGCCGGGATGAGGTCTTCGTAATCCCTGATCAGTTCCTCCGCTAGTCTATCGAAGGACGTCCGCAACAGTGCCTCGACTCGTGCGAAGGTCCTGGTTCTCGAGATTCCCGCGTTCTCTTCCGCGATGCTTCGGATCGATTCGAGGTTTCGTTCGCCGCGGGACAGAAGTAGCCCGGGGACGTTAACACTGGTCGAGGTTCCAGGCTCCGATGGCTCGTCGGGCTCGTCGGACTCCTCAGGCTCCTCCGTCCCGGTATCGATCATTATCTTTCCGGTGAAGGGTGCCCCCTCCCCGCCGCCACCGCGGCATCGGAGAACCAGGGTGAGGGTGAAGGGCCCCTGATCCGGCAGGTCTCCCCATGGTATCCGAAGCGCAAAGTCCGCGTCGGTGTCTCGCTCCTTCTCTTGTGGGTTAGGTTGCGGAGGACTCTCCAGGGCGCTCTCCCAGCGGAACAAGTAGACAAACGTCCCGCCCGCGTCCTGCGGCTTGATGTCGTAGATCCAGAGCGAGACGGACGAGTCGTCGAAACCCCCTTGTACCATCCCAAAGGAGCCCGTTGGCAGATCCGCGATGACGGTGGTGATCTGTGGATCGGACTCGCACTCCCATTCCTCGTCGGTGTCCTGATCTCGTAAGGTGACCCGATGTGTCACGGTGACGGCGACCTGGTCTTTGCCTTCGGGGATCCGGATGTGGCTCGGATCGAACTCATCGCCGTCAATCGGCCGGCCTTCGACAAAGAATAGACTGGTGACGCCATCCGGGTGGGCCGGTATGAGCTTGGACGGCTTGTCACGCTTGCAATACGCATCCCTCAGACCACTGAAGCTTGCGTCGAGCACCCGGGTGATCTGGGTCGAGGAGCCGGTGCAGCCATTCTCCGTCACGACGTATCGAATCTCGATGAGTGTATTCAGCGGAATATCATCGGCCCTCGGATCGAAGAACCACCTGCTGACCGAGTCGCGTACGATCCCCACTCCAACGGAGCTGGTGAACTCACCGCCGGCGGCTGTACCTTCGTCCGGAATAAGCGGGACGCGCTGACCCTCGGAGCTGGAGGCGAGGCAAATGTGCGTTGGTATCTGACCGAAGGTCGCCTGCGGGGTAGGATAGACAGTGATCCGCCGCGTCGATTCCGCCTTACAGGTCGTGTCCCCGACCTGCCTGGTGATCTCGTGTGTTACCTGTACGACCAATCGGTCCTGGCCTTCAGCGAAAACGATGGATTGCGGACTGAAAACCACCTGCCCTTGCTCATTCACCGAAATGACGTTCCGATTGGATGGATCGATATTGGATGGTGGGATATCGGTGGAGAATTTGCCGCCGAATTCGTTGGGGACCAGTATCAGCCCCTGGTCCTCGCGGCAGTAGGAACCACCGTCGTCCAGGCCACCAAAGCCCGCGTCCGGCGCACGATAGACGGTGACGGTCTGCTCCGAGCTATTCGGGCATCCCGTTGTCTCGTCGATGACCCGATGCGTGACGACCACGTCGATCCGATCGTCCTCGTCCTTGTCGAACTTCACTTTCCGGGGATCGAAATGACTGCCCTCTACACCATTCCCGTCGAATCGGCTCTCGACGAATTCGCTGTCGGGTTTCAGCTCCACCGGGTCGTCGTTGCTGCAGTAGGGTCCCGTAAGCCCGCTGAAGCCCGCGTCAGCCTCCGGCAAGATGTGGAGAAGGAGCATGGATTCGACGCCATCCACCGTGTAGGTGATCCGCACGCGACCTTCGGGAATGGTCGTGTCCTTCGGCATGAAGAAGAATCGCTCCCCCTCTTGCTCTATTCCGCCGCTGTCGCTGGAGAGCCTACCCCCCACCGGATCGACCACGAAGGGGTATTTGTTCGGATCGTTCTTACAGAACACGACCGGGACGAGGAGGAGTATCGGGCGCGGCTTAACGAACACGTAGGCGTTCGGTGGACAGTTGGAGCAGCAGAGATAGGGCAGGCAGAAGTCTCCGATCACAATCGGGCGCACCCGCTTGACCTCCTCCATGATGGCCGCGTGAATGCTGTTGTCGATTTCCTTCTCGATTTCCGGTGGTAAGCGGAATTGCTCCTTGTTCCGGGCTACGAGATCGCCAGTGGCCTCGGGCTTTTGATCAATGCCGAGCTCCAGAAAGCCCCGGTGAATTCGTTCCTGCAGGATCGCTTGTGCCGTCTCGCCGGTTTGTACATCGAGGCGTTTCTCCGCAAGGTCTTGTTCCTCGACCGAGGCCTCCACATTTCGGTAGACCAGGATGAAGGTTCCGCCCCGCGGAACACCGGCCTTGTGCTCTATGCCCGGGTGTTTCCTAGCGAACTCATGAAACAGCTCCTGCCCCTCGATAGCCTCCCTGCGCTCCGTAAACAGCTGGTACAGCTCCCTGAACGCCGCCTTGTCGGAACCGAGTAGACAGTCCTGGCCATTTGCAGCCGTGTCGAAGGCGGTCTCGAAGCCGTCGGGGCCGGGGTAGACGAAATCGTCGAGCTTGTCCCACTTGCGCAGCTTATTCAGCAAGGGCTCGACGTTGTCATCTTCGGCTTCCTTCAAAGCGCACATCAGGTCGGTACGGAGCTTGGTGTACTGCGCCTGAAAGATTGCGATTTCACAGTCCTTCAGGTCCGAGGCACCGGTCTTCTCGCCAAGTCTGAGTAGGACTATATCGAATGGCAGGTTGTAGCGTTCCCGAAGCTTGATGATCTTCTGCAGAGCATGGGTCTTCTCCATTCCGATGTGCCCCTCGATGCGGAAGAAGTCGTGGGCCTCGAAGTCGAAGACCAGCGGATATTCATAGCGTAAGACCGGCTTACTGTCGTTTTGGATCGGTTGAAGGCGTTGAAAGTGGTAACCGAGGGTCTGCCAGTCTCTTCCCGACCGATGTCGATTGCCGTTCCATGCGCGGCGGAGGTCCTTTTGGTTGGAGTAATAGTAGGGGATGGCCCGCTCGCTCAGGGCAGCGCTGCCCCAGCGGCTGGGGGTGATACGTACATCCGTGTCTGGATCCCCCGACACGGAAAACTCATCCGATTCGTAGAAATGGTCGAGCATAAGCTCCAGTCGCTTGAAGAGCAGCGCCGCCGTACCGACGCGGGACCCGTTGCCGTTGTACACGGGCGGTTGTGTGAGGGGCGTGCGGTAGACCGACGGCGGGATCGGTAGCTCCGTGGAATCCTCCTCCAAGGGCTTGCCCAGGAGCAGCTCCGTGGAATCCTCCTCCGAGGGCTTGCCCAGGAGCAGGTGTTTGGGAAACACGCCGGCATCCGTATTGCACCCGTCCATGAGATCGAATGCCACCTCGCATAGCTCATCATGGGCGAGGATCAGATCGAACAAGTGATCGTAGAGATACTGGAGAAAAAGCGGATTCGATTCACCGCTCGCAAAGCGCTTCTTGAAGCCTTCTTCGTCAAGTCGGTCCGGGGCTTGTCCGTCCGCGGCGGGAAGCAGCGGCAGGGCGCGAATACCGGTAAACAGCGGCGAGAACAGGAGATGGGCCTTCTTCAGCGCCGGGAGGACGCGCTCCACGCCAAGATCGATGATCTTTTGATAAAGCTCCGTGAAGACAGTGTAGGTCTTGGTGTTTGTGTAAACGGGCCGGGATTCAGACTTCTCGGCATCCACAGGCTCGTGGAAGGGATACCCGAAGCGCTCCAGGTAGAGATCGTCCAACATGTACTTGCCGGCCAGAAGATGCCCGATCGGCCAGTCCACGTTGATTTTGCTTTCGTAGCTCTTTTGGAGCAGCTGAGTGGCGACGGTTTGCTCGACGAGAAACTTGCCCACCTTGAAGTATTGGCGCTTGCCGGTTTCGTCGCAGTCGAACGTACAGGGCTTATCTTGCGTCGAGTCATCCAAGCACTGCAGCAGGATCAGTACCACCTTGGAGACCGCGAAGGATTGATCCAGCCTGATGATCTTTTTTTCATCCTTTATCGAGGCATTACTCTGCTCCTCGAGCAGCTCGAAGGCTCGGAACGACCCGCTTTCGCCGAACAGATCGGTGCCACTGAGCTCGGTCTCCTGGTAGTGGGTGAGCTGGCATTGGTCAAGGTGAATCAAGTAGCCGCGCGAGGTGACACCAAACCCGGCGGAGATGTCGAGCCTGCCGCCGTCAGTCTTATTCCAACGGGGCACCAGTCCACAGACAGGACCAACACCGATCAGACCCAGGCGTGTCCATCTCGTCTGTCCGTGCAGGTATTCCACGAGCAGATTCAGGTCGTCGGCACTGAGTACCTGGTTGGCCTTGAAGACCGGAAAAGAGCTTAGCGGCTGAAGCCCTATGTCATTGAGATTCATCATGGTGAACACCAGCTGATCCTAGTTTGGTCTGGTCGAGAATCATAAGATTTTCCTTGCCTGCCCCTTCACCGGAGAGCCGGCCTTCCGCATACACACTTCGTAGCTTGAGTAGAACATTGATGAGTGCGTTATGCGCGACGGTCCGGTCGCAGTCGGGATGGGCCAAGGCCTGCCGCCACTGCCCGTACGCGTCCTCGAAGGCTCGCATCTGGCGTGGACTCACCCAACAGATCTTGAGGAAGACATGGGCGGGCGCCTCCGTGCGAAGGGTGCGTTCGAAGAATCGGCGGAACTTGATCTCGCTGAAGCGGTGTGGCCAGTGAGGGACCACGACGGTAGCGCGAAACGAGTATGGATCGGCGTCGAAGGTGGGGAGATTGCCGCTCACGTCGCTGCATTCCCGGGCGATCGGCAAGAACTCTTCAGGTTCTTGCCCATTCCCGTTGCCAGGGCTTCGGGGTCTGAGCAGGAGGTGCTCCACGAGATGGAAGCCCTCCGCCGCGATCAGGCATTTGACGGCCCGGATCAGCTCGTCGCGCTCGGCCTCTCTGGTGTAGAATGCGGGATGCGCGGCCAGTATCTCCCCATCTTTGCCCATGACCTCAAAGCCGTACAGGAAAGCGTCCGATGAGGAGATCAAGCGAAAATTGTCATCCTGCTGTGCCATTTCGACAAGCTGATCACAATCCGTCCAAGAGTGGTTTTCCTTTTCCTTTACCGTCTCGAGAAGCACGCGCCCCGCCTTGCCGATCAGCCGACACCGTTTGCCGGACGTCTGCCTCAGATCGGCTGACCATTGCGGGTCTCCCTTGGCCGCTGTCAGGAGCCAGATCAAGTAGCGGTCCCGGGTCTCGGCCTTAGGCCAGGGCCGAGAGACCTTGGCGAGGAGTGTACCGTCCTCGGACAGGACCCCGAATCCGTGATGGTCGATGCCGTTGCCTGTGTGAACCAGGCGCCGGTAGTTGCGCGGATCCAACGCGCTCTGCCGGAATCGCTCCAGGGCCGCAGATGCCTCGGCCTTAGCCTCGAAGCCGCCATAGCTCATCAGCACCAGCTCATCCCCGAGCTCGGGCTCCGGAGGCTCGATGGTGATGGACCAGTGCCAGGTATCGCTTACCTCCACGACATCGACGTGGCAAAGCCGGCTGTGCAGATGCCGCTCACCGATCAGCTGCTTCACGGCCTCGCTCTCGCACCCGGGACTGCCGAGGCCGAGCAGACGGCTTACTCGCTTGTTGAGTCCGGATACGTTGTCCGTGTCCCAGACGGCGGGCCGGGAGTAGTCGAAGCCCTTGCCGCGGTCGCGACTCGTCTCGGGATAGTTGCTGAGGAAGTTGGTCTTGTCACGGATGATCCGCGCGTTGTCGGGGCGCTGCCCGTTTACGCCGAACATCAAGAGGACATAGTCGGTAAAGGACTCGGCAAAGCGGGCGAGCAGGTGATCGAGAAAGCGATTGCGGCGCTCGTCGTAGGTCTCGGGTCGCTCCGTGATGTAATCCAGGTAATCCCGATACTTTTTCGGAATCGAAGGGGCGCCGGGCTGATGCTGTCCTTGCTCGTAATCTTGGAGTAGCGATTGGATGTTCGGGACATCACCGGCATCATCGCTCCTTCCCAGGGGTTTTGTGAAATAGGTGCGGTTCTTTCGCCCCTCATTTTGATCGGATTGCATCGAGAACAGCTCGCGCAGGTTGGCAAGTTGGGCGAGATAGTTGGCCAGCATCTGGTCGTACACCAAAAGATAGGCTTGAAGCTGATGGACTTGCGCCCTACGCTTCGGCGATGCGCTCTTCTCGATCTCGTCAACACCGATTTTGTATGCGCGTGGGAACTCGTGCATGATCGATAGATAGTCGCCCAGGTCGCGACGATACTTTCCCTCGGGGGGCGGATAGTCGAGATACTCTTTCGCCAGCGGCGCCTTCGCGCGAGCTGCTCTCTCTTTATCGAACCGCTTTTGAACGTCTCCGACAAGCTTCTCGTCCTCGTGAACGCGGAAAAATAGAGGCTCTTTGTAAATGGTGATCTTCGAGCCTTCTAGATCGAAGACCTGTCGGTACCCGGGCGTCAGGTGCAAGCACCACTTTTCTCCCCGCGTCTGGACGAAATCGTTGATGGCGTTGGCCATAGACAGCCTGCGTATGGCGAGGACCCCGGTAAGCTGCATGATGGTCTTGTACAGATCGGAGGCGTGAAGCTCGGTGCGGCGCTCGGTCCGCTTGAGCTCCTCCGTGTCAATGAACCCGTGGCTACAGCCCCCGAGACGGCAGTCGTCGACCACCTTGGCGAGGGGTGCGAGGGGCCGTCCCTCGTAGATTTTCTCGATACTTTTGCCGCGCGCCAGCATCTCCTGGAGGCTGTAGAACCTAACCGTCGGCGACAGTAGCTCCATGAGGGCCTTGTACATCTCTAACAGCACATCGGCCGGGTCTGCCGAGGGATCGATCTCGAGATCGACACAGAGCCTAATCTGCTCCTCGTTAAGGATGGTGACGTCGAGGAAATCTTCGCAGAGGTTGCGGTGCCGATGCAGCAGGCTCCAGACGTCATCGAGAATGCGTGGCAGGGGCACCACCGGGTTGCCGCAGGCATCCGGCTCGGGCTCGTCATCGAGCTCCAAATACACGCGATACAGTCCGTCGAGGGTCAACTTCGCGGCGGCCGATTCAGCCTCGTCCCCGCCCTGAAGGTGTTGCGGTTTGTCGTACTCGAGCCTCGAGGTCTCCTTGTTCAGATAGATGTCGATCTCGGCGGTCTCCGCCAGCTCGATCCAGGCGTTCCTGACGCCGGAGACATCGATGAGCAGCCTCCGCAGATCCAGTATGGTTACGGGATTGCAGGTGAGGATCTGCTCAGCGGTGAAGAAGTTGTCGTCGAAGGGCTTCCCATCGCTCCCCGCGCGCTTCTGATCTTGCTGCTTCTGTTCCGGGCTGCGTGCGACCAAATCGGCGATTGGGAGGTTGGTCCGGTAGCCGAGATCCGTGAGCGCGTAACAGAGCACCTCGAGGATGGTGAGGCCAGGGTCGTGCAGATTGAAATCCGTCCACAGGTCACTCGCGAGGCGCTGACAATAGGCGATTCCCTTCTCGCGGAGCTTCTGGAAGTCCAGATAGTCCGGAAAGGAGGCGTTCGTTCTCGAAATACGGTTGGACGGAGCCATATTTTCAGGCGGACCGATCAGGATTCGCAGGATTCGGGCGTACTGTCGCGGTCCGAAAACCGTTGTTCAAGGCTGCTCAGACGTGTCTCCAGGTTCTGGATGTGCTCTTGCTGCTCCTGTACTGCCTTCACCAGCACGGCCACCAGGGCGTGATTGGAGACGGCAACGGAGTCGTCGCCGTCAGCCTTGACCGCTTGCGGAAAGACATCGCAAACATCCTGGGCGACAAGGCCGATCTGTTCGCCGTTTGCCTCCAGGCCGGTGGCGGTGTCCCACTCAAAGGTAACCGGCCGCAGTTGGACGAGCTGGTCGAGCACGGAACCAAGCGGTTTGTCACCTGTGATGTTGCCGTGGTCGGTGGCAATGAAAACGCCATGCAGCCGAGACAGGCCATGGACGTCGAGCTGATAGTCCTGCGGTCGGCGCCCGACGCCGAGGTTGGCATCCCCCGCGGACGGAACGCCGAGAAGTATCCTGCCGCGATCGGCATCGTGCTGCTCTTCTTGCGCGGCGGATTTGCCGCTCGCGCGGAACACGAAGCCCCGATCGGAATCCGTGACCAGCACCACGGCGTCTTCGTTGATGCCGACGGCGAGCTGCCTCTGACCGGACCCCAGGCTCAGGTTTATCAGCCGCATGAGGCAATGGTCCTGATCGCCGCCGCCGAGCAGCAATCTGACACGCTCCGCAGCGAGCAGGTCCAGCAGCGCCATCGGCTTGGTGGTACCGATTCCGACACGCGTTACCCGGGGGTTGGCATGCATGGTGGCCGGGACCGATTCGGTCCCGGGCCCTCGATCGCTCGCCGGTCGGTCGCGCTCCGTCCGCGATCGGGATTGCGTTTTTTGATCGACCAGTACCCAATCTTCGTCGGCTGCCGGGACAAGCAGCAGATGCCAGTCCTTGTTATCCTTGGACGGCGGATTTTGGCTTTCGGAACAGATCTCCTCCGCGGCCAGCTCCCAAAATGTTCGCGCGTGGATGACCACATCACCCTTCTTGTAGGCAGATCCGGCCCGCCAGCTTCCCATGAACCGATCGTCGCGCTTGTTGAGCGTCGATACGATAAGGTCCTTGAAGTCCTGCTCCGAAGGGCGCGCATCTTTCTGGAATCGCATCTTGAGCTCATCCCGAGTCTTCAGGGTCATGGGTTTGGTTCTCCTCGAGTGAACGAAAAATCGGTGGAGGATGCACGACACGTCTGCAACGATAGGTAAGTGCTTCTTGGCAAGAGTCCAGTCACGCCTCGTCCTCCGGGTTTGGCCGAATGACGAAGTCTTCGCCGACGGTCATCTGTCCCAGGCTTTGCTCAGGGGGGCATGCCCGGGTCATCTCACAGGCTCCTGCCTTGAGTTCAATAATCTCGTGCTCTAAGGCCGGGACCAAGATGCTGCGGGGCGTCGCGGCCTTGATGAAGTCCAAATCGCCACTGGACAACACCTCGTTATCGTCGCCAGTGTGTGTCATCACAAAGTCCGTCACAAAGTCGACGTAGGATCGCTGCACGACGAAATTCAGGATCGCCGAGCGGTAGATCCTGCCACCGAAGGAGATTTCGGCGCCCTCGGAATATGCCCACGGTGACAGGAATTTGATGACCTCGTCCTGGAGTTTGCGCAGATGAAATGCAACGGACGTCACGTGCGGTTTAAAGCGCACACTCAACGCCACTTTCACCTCCTCGTACACCGGATTCGACAGGTGCAGACGCTGGCGACCGTCGGCCCTGTGGTTTTGCACGAAGGGACAGTTGATTTCCTGCAGGTACTTTGAGATCTCTTCGAGCTTGTCCAGGGTAACCCGGGGCCTTTGTCGATCAACGGCTTTGAGCGGCTTGAAATCGGCGATGACCGCGATCAGTACATGGCCCGGCGCAAATTCGTCCTTGCCGGCATCCACGCCGTTGGCATAGCTGATGCGCGTGTGGTTGATGCACTTGACCTTATAGAGATTGGGAAAGCGCTCGAGGATCAGCCGCTCATAGTCGAAGAGAGTAATCGGCCGGCCCTTGTGGCGCAGACGCTCGGACACGCGTGTAAAAAAGGTCCTGTCGCTCTCGACCGGGCGGCCTCCAAAGCTGTCATAGGGCTGCTTGACGCCCGCCACCTTCGAGTCGTCGACGACAAGCCCGGCGATGCTTTCCGACTTGAGCGGCTTTTCCAAGTGCCGCGGGGAATTGCCGTCGTCCACGAAGGTGGCGCGAACCGCCTGGGTATGCGCCGCGATGAGCTCGCTGACCCCCTTGGCGCCCTTGCGGACGGCGGCGCGTAGCCAGTGCAGCTGGCCGGGCATGCGGGTGCTTGTCGAGGCGATATCGCGCGGTATGGCAAACGTGATGACTCCGGAGCCCGTCAAACCGGAGGTTGTGTCCTCGATAATCTCGAACTTCTCGAAATCCTCCCACCGGTCGTCCGTCAAGTACGACCAGATGACGACGGGCCGACTTATATTGGTATCCGCGGTCGCCTCGGCGACTTGGAACAGGATCGAAAGGCCCTGGCGGGGTTTGAGATGCTTTAGCCCGAGGAACAGTGATCCCTCTTCGTCGATCTGAGGAAGGAGTGGGGGCGGCCCTATTTTCGGGGGTTCGGTAATGGCAACCCCTTCTTCCTGCCACGTGGGCCCGAGGGGAACCGCTCGGTATCCGAAGGGCTCGAGGTGAAAAAACGTAAGCCCGTGCGATGACTTGTCCGTGCTGCTGATCGCTTTATACCCGAGCTTCAGAGCCTTGATCGTCGGGGTGTAAGGTTCGTTCGGAATGATGGCAACAGCCTTTGTCAAATCCCAAGAATCGGAACCCGTACAGGTCTTCACGCTGCACTTCCCATTGTCGCTGAGAACTCGATACTTGGCGCCCAGCATACACTTGGCCGTGTCTCCTCCCGCCAGCACGCTCGCCGCCGCCAGGGATTGGCGCGTCAGGACGCGGACGTACTGGTCATGGAAAAACGCGTCCTTGGGAGCATCCAGCCGCAGACGCAGGAAGCCGTGCTGGGTGGCGGGCGTCCACGGGGCGAGCGCATCGATGACCCTTGGTTGCTGATCGCCCAAACCGGGAAAGTCGATGATAGACGGCTGCGAGTATTCCCGATTCCAGTACACCAGTTGGTGTTTGGGCGAGTCGGTGCTCACCCCGTCGTCGTTCTGCCCCACGTCGAATAGCTTCAGCGACACGGTTTCGGTTTTTGCGTCGGGCAACCAGTCTCCGTCCTGAAGCAGCTGGATGCTCGCAGTGAAATCCGATGTCGCCGGCTTGTCCTTCGCGACATCGTAGCCTTCGTAGTGGGTAGCGAAGGACTCGGGCAGGCCATCCCAGGTAATATCGAGTGTCATCTCTTCCAGATCCTTTTGGAATGCCTCCGCGCTGCCGATGTACAAGCTCGAGCCTACGGCTGGCGAGGGACCGAAGGGCTGGAAGGGTTTGGTTGGATCCACTGCGGACTGATCGTTCTGGACGATGAGACCGGTCATTCCCGCCACGCTGGTTTTCAGCTCAACCCCCGCCAGCCGCAGGCCCTTGAGCAGCCCGTAGGCGCGAGAGTAATCTGCGACCGTCACCTTCAGCAGCGGGGCGGTGGTTCCGAAGCCCTCGCCCAGGGCCTCCTCGTCGGCAAGAGTGACGGCCGGGACCGTAGAGGCGAGAGTCAGTATGAGCTGCAAGGTCTTGGCGTCTGCTGGCTCGTTATCAATTACGTTAAGGAATGTGGAGTCCGGCGGGACCCTGATCCAACCCTTCGCGCCGCTCAGCTGCGCGATCAGCGCGTCTTCGAGGGCATTCTCCAGGTCCTCGTTCGTCTTGCCCGGTGGACAACCGCTCGCCGAAATATTCAAGGTAATCTGGCGCGTACCCTCGGCGAGCAACAGGTCCTTGGAGGCGAGGAGAAAACCGAGTCGCGCCGCCGGCATGGCGGTGTTGCCCAGGGTAGACCAGGACGGCGGCTCCTTGTCTTCGATCGGTGCGTCACGGCCGTCCGCCGAATCTGCCTTGTGTGCCGCGAAGACCCGTTCGGGAAACCTGGCTGGCGTGGCGGAGCCCTCGTCCCCCCCGTTTTTCGGAGCTCCGGCATCCTTGTTCCCGGCATTGTCCGCATCCCTGTTGGAGTAGTCCACAAACACGGTCTTGAAGCTCGTGATCTGCGCCCTATTGACGACCAGGTCCTTGTCGACCCTGTACCTCAGGGGCTTATCCGTCTCGTCCTTGCCGGCATCCAGCTCCGTGCCCGCGCTGAGCTTATGCTCATCCCCGCCCTGGCGCGCAAGCTCTACGACCAAGTGCAGCTTGTCCGGCACCGCCGGTCTTTTCTTGATGCGCAGGACCTTGTCGTAGAAAAATTCCAGGTGCCGTTGGGTCAGTCGGTTGGCGTCATTGCGCACCTGCAGATAGAGAAGCAAGAAAGCGACGAACAGTGCGAAGTGCGGCGCGTGATCGCTCCTACCGACCAAGTCGCGCGCGAAATAACGGGGCGCCAGGCGGATGACCTCCAACAGCACCCGGTAGATCGGGGTAAACAGTGCTTCAAGCCGCTCATAGGCCGCGTGGAGTTGCTTGTCCTCGGAACCCGATGACTGGAGCAGGCTGGGATCCGGTGCAACGGCGCGTGGGGCGGGGCGCGGTTGAAGGGCCTCGGAAAACCAGACGTCGGAAAAACCCTGATATGCAGCAGGGTTGAACGAGACGGTGGGAAATTGCGCCGAGATGGCCCGATGACTTGCCACCAAACGCTGCCAGATCGTTCCGAGGTTTGCCTGGATCAACCGGCCGATCTGTGCGTGAAAGGCGGTCTCACGTCCAACCTGCCGGTACCAGTCGTCGAGCATTCGTATCAGCGCTGTTAGGTGTTCCAGCAGCTGCCTCAGGCCCGCGGGCTCCCGCCGCCGACTTAGCAGTATCCCGTTGATTGCCTCCCGAATGGGCTCCGGATTCGTCTTCTTGATCGCCGCAATGACCGCGCTCGCATCACAACCGAAAAAACCCTCCCAGTCGCCTCTGTCGGTGCCGCTGTCATCCTTGTATACGACGACGCGCGCGAACTCCTTGGCGAAGACGAGAAAGTCAGCAATGTCCCGCCCATCGATGGGGGCTCGGGCCGGATTCAGCACATCGAGTCGGCGCTGTGACTGGCTTGTGCCGTCACGTTCGATAGGGTTCCGATTACCGGGACGCTGGTCCATTTCTCGCTAGGATCCTGACGCTAAGGTTGCTGGCCGGTCTCTGCCCTGTAGAACGGATAAACGAAGTTGAAGCGGCTATTGGTACCACGGATGCGCGCGTTGATTTCTATGTTCAGCCCACCCTCCCTGTCCTCTAACGGATCGATCTTTATCGATAGACCTTCGGTTTCGATGCGCGGCTCGTGATAGATGATGGCCGTGCGCAGCATATCCTCGATAAAGGTGAGGGTGGACGCGTTCATTGGCTCGAACAGCTGTTCTTGCAGACTGGCACCGAAATCAGGTTGCATGACCCGCTCGCCGAGTGTGGTACTGAACAGGATGACGAGGCTCTCACGAATGTCGTCTGCGTCCGAGACCATCCGAACGCCTCCGGGGCTCGCGCAACCCTTATTGCCCCTCGGGGAGCCCACTGCCGGGAACTGGCGGACAAACTCCGGTGGGAAGCCCCACCCTGTACCGAGAAAGGAGCGCGTTTCGGCCATTGTCAACCTCCTATGATGACGTTTGGTGATCCGGCGACGATACTCCCGCCGTGCGCCGTCGAGTCGCCTAGACGGGCGGCGGGCTTGCCGCCGATGAGCACTGTTGCCGAGCCCATGATGATGGAGTCCGGAGGTCCGACGCAGGTGCACATGGTGCCCAGCGTGGCCGCTGGAAGATTGTTGATCAGCACCGTAGGGGCGCCCGGCGGCAGCACGGGGCCGCCGACGTGAGGCACCGGCGGCGTCGCGGGCGTGGACATCGGACACACATGCATGTCTGTTATGCGAGCAGCCGGGGGCATAGTCTTTAGGTCCTGTCGTCAGTTGAGCTTCACCAAGGAGCCCTTGATCGTTGCAATGGCCGAGCTGGACAGCTCCGCACCGGCGCTGCCCTCCACCTTGAGCTGAACACCCGCCTTGATTTCGGTGTTCGTGCCGCTCTCGGCTTTCAAATCCGTGCCAGCTTCAATCTTCATCTCCTGTTGTGCCTTGAGGGTGATCTTTGATCCGTCGAGCGTGATCCCATCGCTGTTCAAGGTCACGCTGTTGCCGTGTTGGTCCTGGAGCTTGATCGACTGCTCGTCGTCGCTGAGCACCGCCGTGTTTCCCCCCGGCGTCTCAATGGTGATGACCTTTTTGTCGTCGTCGAAGTGCACGCGCATGCCACTGCGCGTGACGATCGCCTTCTCGTGGTTGTCGTTGCTGAGCGCAATGGGCGCGGACTTCTTGCTGCTGTGCACCATGCCCAGGACAACCGGATCCCGAGGGTCTTCGTTGAGGAATCCGACAATGAGCTCGTCTCCGATCTCCGGCCGAAAGAAGACACCCTTGCCTTCGGTGGCGTACGGGCACAACCAACGGGCCCAGATCCCGTCCGCCTCCGGATCGACAAGCGGCAGCTTAACTTGGATGCGATCTTCGCCGTCCGGATCGCCCTCCAGCGCCGCGGCAACGCCGATTTGCAGTCCATGCAGCGCTGGCACCAGGCCAGCTGCCGCCGGGTCGATAATCCCCTCACGGCACGCGTATCGCTCCGGCGGGAGGCCGAACTGAATTTCGGTTCGCCAAGCGCCGCTGACGACCTCTTGCCGAATCGCCGCCACGAAGGCCTTTCCGCTGAAGCGGGTCCCGAGGCCGGCGGTATCGACGAGCTGACCCGGTTTGATATCCGCAAAACCAGGAATCTGCGCCCGTCCGACGATCTTGGCCAAGCTGCTCCTGACCAGCTGGGAGTCCGCCCAGGTCTTCAGCTCCTCTTGGTCGAGGCGCCCCGTATGGCGAAGCTCGAAGGCCTTAAGATCGATGACTTTCGCCAAATCGGATTCGGAGAGGTTGCCCATCGGGTTCGAAGCGGACGCCTTACCGTCTTTGATGACCACCTTCTGCGCGCTATGGTCCCAACTGTAGCCGCGAGTCGCCTTGAGCTGATGCCGCGCGTCGATTTGTGCATCCAGCTCATAGACCGTACCGCCAAGCTGGATCGAGAGTGCCGCCACCGCGTCCAGCTGCGGCGGCTTGACCGCGACCTTACCGTCATCCACGAGCACCAGCAGTCCGTTGGCGTCGGCACGGGAGAGCACGAAGTCCCAGTCGGTTGCATGAAACTGGACCAACTCCGCATGTTGGACCTTGGTCGACTCGACGTCCGCCCCCAGTTCGTGCTCCTCGATGATGGTGCTCAGCACTTCGCTGTCCTTCTTATTGATGAAGAATCGACTCTTTCGCCCGATCGTCATCTTGACGGCCTTGTCCCAACAATCGATCGTCAGGTACGAACCACCCGAGCCACGTACCTTGATTCCATGCCTGACGACAATCCCCTTGAAAACGGTCTTCTCCACGGAGGCGTAGCCGAGTTTGATCTCCAGCTCTTTACCCGGGATGAAATGATCCTGGTTGCTGACCGGGAAGTCCTCAGCGGCGATATCGCCATCGCGTAAAACGAGTTGGGCGCGCGGCACGCGGTTTGCCTCGCGCTCGACCAGAATCGACACTACTTCGATCGTCCGAGGCAGCTCGTTACCACTCACCAAGAGCTTGTAGGTGACGGTGCTCGCCTCGCCGGGAGTCGGAATGATGCGCGGATCGTTCATTACTCGGCGTTGTCCAACGGGTAAAAGACCAGTTGCCTTTTCTGCATCGGGATACGCCTGCAGCTCGTCAGACCATTGGCGCGCGCAACCTCGAGGTAGTAGTCCGGCTTACCATAGATCTCGTGGGTCATCAGCTGCAGGCTGTCCGCTTCCGTCACCCTGCGCGTGTGGGTGAGGTCCGGCGAGGATTCCCCTGCCTCGCGTACGCGGCGCTCGGTCTCTTTGTAGCGCACGAAGGTCGCGCTGACCTTGGCACGAAGCGGGGCGCCCTCTGGATCGAACAACACGAAGGTCACCGTCATCTCGCTCAACTTGCAATCGAAGGTGAAGTTCGTCCAGACGACCTTCAGGTAGCGGGGCTGATGGATGCTGCCCTTGATGTTGTACACGGTCTCCTTAAGCTTCTGCAACTGCTCCGGCACGGTCTCTTCCGAGCGGGCATAGCCATAGACAGTACCCGTCCCGTCGAGCACAAAATCCAGCTTGAGCTCCTCCGGCTCCGCTGATTTGAAACGTGCCTCAGATCCTTGGGCTCCCTGGGCGGGGGTCGTATCGTTCTTGATCTTGAACGTCTGCGCGTACTGCTCCGGGTTGATCGGCACAACGAACTGATCAGGGTCCTTATTTTTGAGCTTCTTGTCCGAGTAAGCGTAGATGGTCAGCTTCTTGACGTGGGATTCCATGGTTGCGGAGGATCCGAAGTTAGCTATTCAGTGTCGTGCGCCCTGGTCGCAGCGGCGCCGTTCAGCAGCACGATCGCGGTCATCGCTCTTTCTGTCTGGCCATGAGCTCCATGACACGTTCCACGCACAGGCTGACCAAGAGCTCACGCTCCTCCTCGCTCCTGTCGGTCGTCCCCGCATTCTCGGATTGTTGCTGCGGGCCCGAGCCGATAACGGCCTTGATGTGCAATTCGCGAATCTCGATTGCCATAATGCACCCTCCATTCTCATGTCGAATACTTGACGGTGAAAAAGTTGTAGCTAAGCTCCAGGGTCTCGATCAGAACCGAACTTTGCTCAGCGTTGAGATCCGCGATCGACCACTTCTTCGGCCAGGCATGCACGACGTTCCAGGTGATCAATGGCTCATGCTCGTCATTCAGCAGATGCACGAGCACGGTTGTCGGCTGAAAGGAGAAAGTCTCCAAGGCATCCCGACACCACCGGATCACATCCGAGCTCGTGAGTACGCCCCGTTTCAGCACCAAGTCCGAGAACTGACTACGGATCGGCAACTCATGGGAGAATCTGTTCTCTCCGCCTTCCTTGAGCGTTTCCGTCTGCATCGTGGCCGTCAGGCCCGAGACGGATTGAAAGAGGACATCATTCTCAACGTTCGAGATCTCCGGGAAATCCACGCGGAAGCAAAAGCCCTTCGGTGGGTAATACACGGTGATCCTACCCGGACGGCGGGTTATTGATCTTCAGCCCCTCATGGGCGATTTCGATGGACTCGATGGCCACCTCATTGCCGTCGGCCTTCAGGTCTGTCGATTGGACTTTCTTCGGCCAGGCCCTCTCGACCGTCCAAGACACCACTGGGTTATGGCCCTCGTCAAGCAAGGTGATGGTGAGGTCGCGCCGCTCGACGTCGTCGTTGTTGTTCGCAGCGACGGCGGCGTCCCACCACTCATAGAAATCATTTTCGTTCCTGAACGTGCCCCGCTTCATCGTAATATCACTGAATTTCTGCATACCCGGCATCTTCATCTTGTGATAGGCCGGGTTGGCACCGTCACGGTACTCAATCACCTCCGTCTCAACATCGAGACCCGTGATCTCGGTAAACCCGATCCGGGCGACGCCCCAGTCGACTTCGAAGTGAAATTTGGGTAGGGGATATGTATCTGGCATGATAGTCTCGCTTTAAACGATTGTTGAGAAAAACAGGAAGCTTAGGATTCCGGCAGCTTGTGCATGAATCGCAGGATGATGAACTCCGCCGGGCGCACCACCGCCATACCGATCTCGACGATCATACGGCCCTCGAGAATGTCGAGAGCAGTCATGGTCTCGCCCAGGCCCACCTTGACGAAAAACGCCTTCTCCGGCTTCGAGCCCTGAAGCGCGCCGGCGCGCCATTGCAGGCGCAGAAAGTTCTCGATCATCGCCCGTACCTTGATCCAGGTGTTCGCGTCATTGGGCTCGAAGACGAAACGAGCGGTGGCCTTCTTCGTGGATTCCTCAACCATGTTAAAGAATCTCCGAACTGGCACGTAACGCCACTCGTTACTATTTCCGTCCATCGTGCGTGCGCCCCAAACCAGGATACCGCGTCCCGTAAAAGCGCGAATGGCGTTGATACTCTTCCCGGCAGTCGTGTCGACGTTCAGGTTCTCTTGGATCTCGTCGGTGACTTTGAAGGTCAAACCCGAAACGGCGTTGAGGCCCACGTTCGCCGGTGCTTTCCACACACCACGCGCGTTGTCGACGCGAGCATAGATTCCGGCCATCGCACCGCTGGGCGGCAACGTCACGGGAAACTCTCCGATGGCCGCCTTGATCTGGTTGTAGAGCGCGCCCTGAGCGGGAGTGGCGGTGAGGAGGGTGTCGAGCGTCGCGCCGTTGTGAGTACCGGTGCCGGCGTTCCCGTTGAGGTTGTGCGCGATGGTCACGCCGCTGTCGGCGTAATTGTAGTCAAAAACGGTACGGATATTGGGAAAGTAGACCGCGCCGTATCGCACCGATGAACTCGTGACGCCATCTCGAAAATCAGTGGACGCGTTGCGAACATCGCCGCTGGTTGTCAAAGTCTCGCCGCTGTCATGCAGATCCGCGATGACAAAACGATCCTTGAGTTTTTCGCACTGATTGAGGGCGTCATTGATCAGCGTGAACTGATCCGCATTCGAGAGTCCGGCCTGGGCTTCCGGGAAGACGATGAGGGTGGGTTCGTCCTCGTTCTCGAGTGCATTCAATCCTCCTAATAATCCACTTTGAGGAAGTTGAGTGCCTAGCTCCACGGCGCCAAATCCTCCCACGGAAACGATGTAGCAAGGTCCACCGCCGTTGGCGAAATACGCTTGCAGCGAGTAGTACATAATGTGGACCGATGGAGTCGCAGTGGCGGCAAAGGCGACATTGATTGTCTGATCGGTGGTATTGCCTTGCGCATCCTGTGTTTCCTCGATCGTCACCTGGATGTTGGTTTCGAGGTCCCTGCCTCCGAAGAACTGCTCGTACTCCAGCAACGACGTGATACGCGTTGGGCGATTTACCAGAGTCTCGCCGTCCTTCACCGCCTCTTCGGTGTATCCGATAAAGGCTGGAATGGCGGTGGCAACCGCCGCGACCGAAGGAGGGAATCTGGGTATCTCTTGAATATAGACGCCGGGTGTTTTTAAGTTCAGCGTAGCGGCCATGTCAGTACTCTATTTCGGTTGAAGTGGGAGATGGATATCGGAGTACACGCGATCGTCGGGCTCCGGCACGATATGACTTACAGACGGATTGGGTAACAACAGCGGCTCCTCTGCGTTGCTGTTGAACGGAACCAGCTCCTCGAAACTACTTGTCAGCGGCATCGCCTTCTTGGTGACGTACCAGTTCTTATCGTCGACTTTCTTGAGGTGGTCACCGGGTTCCGGCACATCGCCCCCATCGGAAGGCTGCTCCGGGAAACGGTAGCGCCAGAAGGTGTGGCGATTCAGCAGACGGACAAAGAACTCGGGCTCAGGGTCCCGCAGGATGAGGCCGATGGTCTCGTCCTTGTCATAGAGCCGAAAATCCCCGAGCCCTTTATCTGGTGTGTGGAAGAGCTCGACGATAGCGAAAACGCTTTGCGCCGAGAGCTCTGCATCCAGGTATAGGGGTGAGATGAGCGGCAAGTCGCTGGCTCCACCACCGGACCCGCTCAGCCTGAGGGTATAGCGGCCCGGTTGGATTTGCTCGGCATCGATGAATAGCTCCGTCTGTTTCGGCCCCTGCGCCATTCCTTTGATTTTTGCTCCGAACGCCTTGCCATTGTTATCGATCAGCTCCGCCTTTTCGATCTCCACAGTCGGCGGAACCCGAATCGAGAACGAAGGCGATCGGATCGGTATGCGATCGGAGCCGCTGACGTAGGTGTGATTTGCGAGCTTTTGCCAATTCGGATCCTCGTCCGAGAGAGGTGCGGGGAGCACTCCGTCGCGCACCGCGAGGTACGTGGAATCGATGGACGGTTGTGTGCGGACGATGTCACCCGCGCGGTACTTGGTTCCGGCCCTATAGTCGGACGCCGGGGCGGAGAGATCGGGAAAGGTGCCGCCCATCAGACCGGCGAGGTTGCTCACATAGTAGATTCCTTTATCTCCAGAGCCGAGCTCCAGGTTGGTGTAGTTCCAAAAGAAGGGCTGTCGCGTGATAAAGACGAAGCGCAGCCTGAACTGGCCAGCCGGCGTTCGCACCGGCGCGAAGGGCCCCGGCGAGTCCGGATCGGCCACCTCGGCAAACACACGGAATCCTGTCGGTACCTTCTTCATAAGACAGCCCAATCCCGCGAGTGCCCTCCATGTGTCCGAGGGTACGACCAGGCTGAGATCATCGAACAGGTCATACCGCGCGAGCTGGCGCCGTTTCTGCTTGGGCGAGAGTTTTTCGAATACCTTGGGCCCGATGTTGAGATGGAAGCCGTGGTGAACCACCACAGAACACATTGGCCTATATCGAGTACGGAATGCCATCGAGATCACACCGAGTTTTCATTGGAGCCGATGTCCTCGATGACCGGCGCTTCGGCCCGCGTGCGGTCCGCCTGTACGCGCACCAGACGGACCTTGTAGAGCACAAAGGGCATCTGCTTTCCGCCGAGGCTGGCCCAGAGATAGTTAACTTGCTCGAAGGTCAGGGCGAAAAGGTCCAGAATGAGGAGCATCTCCCCGGCCTCTTCGAGCAGCTCCTCGTCAGGGGGCTCAGTCAGGGAGTCCGCCAGCGAGAAGGTGTTCTTGCCCTGGAAGAAGGTGACCACTTGGGAGAGTCGTTTCAGGGCGACTTCGTAATCGTCGAAATTCGCACTAAAGAGCAGGTAGAGGTTCAGAAACGCCGGGGGATTTCGATACCGCGTTTGAGAGCCCGACCGATCGTAGGACCGCGCATTCTTCAGCGCCGCCTCTTCCGCGATGTTCACCACGCTTGCCACTACACGCCCCCGAATGCTGGGGGAGAGGTCCTGAACGTCCGCCAAGGCGATATTGCCCGCGACCACCAGGTCCGGCCCTCCCTCGCCGCGAGACCTGATGTAGCGGTTCAGATCGTCCAGAATCAGCTTGACTGCTCTCGCGAACATGATGGCGTTCTCTTCTATCCTGTCCACTCAAGGTGCGACGCTGCACGGCTAGCTTGCGTCCGCATGTCTGTTTGGAGCCTTGGCCGTTGATGCGCGGCTCTCGGTCCCGTCCTTTACAGCATTGAGGCGCGATCCCGATTTCGACCTACCTGACCCCTTGCTCCTGTATGACGCCCGCAGGTGGCTTCCACGGAAGAGAGGTCCTGCCGTACCGGGTCGAATCAGTAGCCTGATATACTCGCAGGACCAGATCCGTTCCCGGACAGAACGGTGGTTGCTTCAATCGCAACCATGCTTTGTCGCATCGATACTTCAGCCTCTCGCGCAGCTGGGGCGGAAAGCCTGAGCGTTGGATACCTACGCGGCAAACGTGCTCGCCAGGATGCTCGACCCTCTTACCGGACCTGCTAATCTTATTCGCAAAGCTCGCCGCCGACGGCCTCGACGTCCTGCGCATCCCTGACGTATTTATCTTCCCATTTCTCCTGAAATGCTTTCAAATTCGCATCCGCCGTCGCTGAGGCATCTTTTCTTTGTTTATCCTCCATGTACTGTTTGATGTATATGTAGGTCGCATTTATCCACTCCTTCCACGCCGTATCCAGCTCCTTCTTGAACTGGGAATCCTCCTTTTTTTCGGCTTTCGTGATCTCATTTATGGTGTGCTCGATATCCAACGCGTACGCATAGACAACGTTGAATGAAACAGTAAAGGAGTCACAAGGGATTATGCTCTTCTTTCCTCGCTCGTCCGTAACACCCATGGCCTTGAACTTCCGGATCAGCTCGGTGCTCCACCAGGCAATGCGCGCCGACGCACCTTGTGGTGGTACCTTGGATGGATTTTCGTCCGCTGCTCCTGCCTCTTTTTTACAGTATCCGAGCTCCTTGGACTTTTCCGTGTCATTGCCGGCCTCGTCTCTCTCCGTGTACTCGAGGCTGCTACCGGCGATATCACAAAATCTGCTTTTGCGTCGTGCGAGCTCTTTATCCGCTATTTCAACGCAACTCAACAGTTGTTCCGATTCTTCGGCCTTCTTTTTTTGCTCATTCTCCAGTCTTTCCTTTTCCTTGGGGTAATCTATACAATAGAGATTTTCGATTTGATGCATGACGATCGGTTTCAGATTCTTGGTACAACAGTCTTTAACCTCGTCCAACAAAGACTTGTTCGTAGAGAGGCTTCCGAAAGCTGAAAATCCGGAGCCGTCGATCTCATCCCTTACCCGCGCATAATAGGCAACGATCAGCGGTATATCCATGTAGGCCTGCTCGAGATCTGCGGGTGTGCTCTTGCGGGCCGTGAGTTTGGCCTCCAAGGCCTTCTTCTCCTCTTTATTCTCCGGCATCGCTTTTTTGAGCATTTCGATCAGCTCAGATGCTCTCTGGCCCTCGCTCCCAAAAGGATAATCCGGACAGTTTCTTTCTACTTCAGTCATGACGAGCATCCCCTTGTATTTCGCAAAACAAACAATTTAGACTCAGAGTCGAGTTTGCTGTAATTCGATCCGTCTCGGACCGGAATGTGCTGCTTTCGCGTGTACTAACTCACCGCAAATTTTGCAATCCCGTTTATGCGATTGCCTGCCCTATCCCGAAGCTCGGGTTCTCTGTACTTGATTACCGAATGACGACTTAGCATTGCCGGCGAATCAAGCTTTTGGGCTGAGTATAGACCAAACAAATGGAATTACAATGCTACATCAGACACTTTTTTGAATACCAAATAATTCTTTATAAATAAGTAGGTTAACCAAATAATCGGATAAAAAAGGGGCATCTTTGATCTGGTTGGTAAGGGAGCGAGCCAGCCGCTGCATTGCCCCCCGTCACCCGGAAACGCAAACGCTCAAAACGGCCAAACCCAGGGAATAATCGCCAAGGTGACGGCACCGACCACGATATTGAGGGGCACACCGATACGCACATAGTCACCAAAGCGGTAACCGCCCAGACCGTAAACCATGAGATTGGTCTGATAGCTGATCGGGGTGGCGAAACTCGCCGATGCGCCCATCATGATAGCCACCACGAAAGGCATATAATGGACGCCCATGGCGGGAGCAGCTGTCATGACGATGGGGAACATCAGCACGGCCGCCGCCAGATTGGTTATGGTCGCCGTCAACAGCGCCGTCATCAGGTAGACGAAGAACAGTAGCAGCCAGGGATTTTCGATCAACCCCATCAACCCCAGGGTAATACTTCCGGCGGCGCCCGTGACTTCCAACGCCTTCCCCAGCCCAAAAGCCGCGGCCATGCTCAACAGCACCTGGATATCGATGCTGCGCCGGGCCACCTCCACCGAGCAACACCCGCTCATCAGCATCAAGGCCGCTGCCAGCATCGCCGCATTGAGCATACTCATCCAACCCAATGATGCCGCCAGCACCAGCGCAGCGAGAATGGTCCAGGATAACAGGGCCTTGTCGTGGCGCGGTAGCTGAGAGTCGGGCACCTCGCTGATCAAGAGAAAATCCCGGGAATTGCGATGCCGCTCGATGAATGAAGGCCGCGTTACCAACAGCAGCGTATCCGCCGGGCGCAGGCGGATATCGCCCACTTTGCCGGAAATCCGGCGCCCATGGCGGGCCACCGCCAGCACGGATGCGGCATAGAGGGAGCGGAAACGGCTCTCGAAGATGGTTCTTCCCAACAGGGCGAACTGGGGCGATATGACCACCTCCACCAGGCAGCGCTCGGGATACTGATCCTTGAGGCTGGAGCTTTCTTCGCCGGTGGGCTTGAGGCCTTTGATCCGCTGCAACTCCACCACCGATTCCGTGACCCCGGCGAACAGCAGCCGGTCTCCCGCCCGCAGCCGTTCGCGGGAACCGACGGCGGCGATGATCCTGCCGTCGCGCTCGATCTCCACCAGGTAGAGCCCCACGAGATGGCGCAGACCGGCATTTTCCACGGTTTTCCCCACCAGCGCACCGTCGCCTTCCACGATCATCTCGACGGTATATTCCTTGGGGTTATCGAAAACGTCGACGGCAGGCACACGATCGATCAGCAGCCGACGCCCGCTGAGGAGGATAAGGGCAAAACCCGCAATCGTGGCAGGGATACCAACCCAAGCGAGATCGAAAAGCTGCAACCCCGCGGTTTGGGTCTCAGCGATGAGCAGCCCGTTCACGGCCAGGTTCGTGCTGGTACCGATAACGGTCCAGGTGCCGCCGAGAATGGCCGCGTAACTGAGGGGCAGTAATAATTTCGAGGGCGAGATCCGCAACCGTTTCGCCCATTGTAGCGTCGCCGGAATAAATGTGGCGACCACCGGCGTGTTGTTCAGGAAAGGGCTCATCAACGATACCGGCACCATGAGCCGCAACTGCGCACCCGGTATCGTCTTCGGCAACCCCAGCACGTAGCGCACCAGCAGCTCGATGCCCCCGGTTTCGCGAATACCGGCCACCACCACATACATCATGGCCACAGTTGCCAGACCCTCATTGGCAAACCCACTGAGGGCATCCGCCGGGGTCAATACCCCCACGGTCAGGAGCGCAATGACGCCGCCGAACAACACCAGTTCCGGGCGAATGCGGCTAACGATGAGCAACGCTAGACAGGCTGCAATGATCTCGATGGCCTACCAGGCCTCCAGTCCCATACTTACCTCCCGGCAATCCGCCGGCTAATCATGCCGCAATCGCCACGAGGGTCTGCCATCGGCCTCGATGAGACCATGGCGCAGTAACCAATCCCGGGCGTCGTCGGCATCCCGCTCGAACCAAGCCTGCGTCGACCCCAGGCGGAAGCGGTAACCCCAGGCGTCCATATCAGCGGCAAGCCGCTTGCGATCGCACCGCGGCAGGTAGTCAGCCAGCAGCAGCTGCAGATAGCAGACCGCGGTTTCCTCTGCATAGTCACCACCGGCATCCGTATTCAAACCGGCACGGCGGCGTTCGTCCATGCAAATGTAATGACATATTTCATGCAATGCGGAATGCACGGGCGTTTCGTCGCGTACCAGCAGACAATCGCCGATCAGACCGGCTTCCACGCCGCCCCAAAAACTTCCGGGAATCGGCTCATCGGGTGGAACCCACTCCAGACGCAGACCATAGCGCGCCAGCAACGCCACCAGGGGTATTCGCCCCAGATCAGCACAGATCAGCATCGGTCCATCTCCATGAACATCATTTTAGGGCTCATAGCGGCACTCAGGCCAAGACGGTTACCGCATCCCCAACCCGAAGGGTACCGGTTTTGGTTTCGTGGACGAGATTCTGCCCGAAGTAGATGGCGCCATCCTCACCCTTGCGGTAACCTGCCAAGGTGGCCGTGGGCTCGGGGCCACGCTCTCCGGTCTCCTGGTCGACCGTCGGAATCGTGCAGCGGGAACACGCCTTGACCCCATGAAAAATAAGTCCGTCGCCAATGCTCAGGGTTTGCCAGCGGTCCTCGGCATGGGGCTCGCACCCGGCGACGACGATATTGGGGCGAAAGCGGTTCATGGCCAGGGGCACGGCCAGGCGCGCATTCAAGGCATCAAGGGAAGCCTCGGAGAGGAGCAAGAACGGAAAACCGTCGGCGAACATAACCTCGCTCTGGAAGGCATCGTAGGCCGGATCCACCGAACGCCGCAGCGCCTGCGCTGATGCCACCAGACGGCACTCGAAACCGAGGTACTCGCTCAGCCACGCTGCGGCGGCATCGCCGGCGTCCGGGGCAACGCCGTCGAACCCCCAGATCCTGATCCCGAGCTGGCGTCGAGACTCCGAGTCCACTCTCAGCTCGTCCATACCGGGTGCACGCAGGATCAAACCGGTATCCTGGGGTATGGCCTCAACAAGCGCCATGGAGGGAAACCGGCGTTGCGTCAAAAACCGGCCCTTGCCATCCACGATCATCCAATGCCGGTCCTGCTCCAGGCCATACCGGGTCAAGCGCGCCTGCTGCAACGCGATACCCCGGCAGGATTTGAGAGGATAGTGATAAAGGGCCGCAACATAGGGTCCGGAAGTCACGTCCGGGCACCCATGAGCTCGATATCACCGGTGCGCGACAGGGTGTGCAGAATTCTCATGGCTATTCCTCACTCATTCCAGAACCGGGCTTCGAACCCTGCGCCCGAAGCCGTTTGATACTCAACCCCGCCCCTTGTTGGCGGCAATACGCATGCGCAGGGCATTGAGTTTGATGAAGCCCCCGGCCTCACCATGATCGTAGGCACCGGCATCGTCCTCGAAGGTTGCGATACTGGCATCGAATAAACTGTCGTCGGATTTCCGCCCGACGATGCTGACATTACCCTTATACAGCTTGACCCGCACGCTGCCGTTTACCGGGGCCTGGGAGGCATCGATCAGCTGCTGCAGCATGCGCCGCTCCGGACTCCACCAGTAACCGTTGTAGATCAGGCTGGCGTAACGCGGCATCAACTCGTCTTTCAAATGTGCCGCTTCCCTGTCCAAGGTGAGCGATTCCATGGCCCGGTGCGCCCGCAACAGGATGGTACCACCCGGGGTCTCGTAGCAGCCGCGGGATTTCATGCCCACATAGCGGTTCTCCACGATATCCGCGCGACCGATACCGTTTTCACTACCGAGTCGATTGAGGCGCTCTAGCAATGTGGCCGGGCTCAGCCTCTCGCCGTTCAGGGCCACGGCGTCGCCGTCGCGAAACTCCAGCTCCAGGTAGGTAGGTTGCGGGGGTGCCGCTTCCGGTGCCACGGTCCAGAGCCACATATCCTCCTCGGGTTCGAGCCATGGGTCCTCGAGCGTCCCACCTTCGTAGGAAATATGGAGCAAATTGGCATCGATGGAGTAAGGCGATTTCTGCTCACCGTGCTTTCGGTCGACGGGAATACCGTGGGTTTTGGCGTACGCCAGCAGACTCTCGCGGGAGTTCAAATCCCACTCCCGCCAGGGGGCGATGATCCGGACATCGGGCATGAGCGCATAGGCGCCCAGTTCGAAACGCACCTGATCATTGCCCTTGCCGGTGGCACCGTGGGCAATGGCATGGGCATCGGCCTCCCGGGCAATCTCGACCAGGCGCCGCGCAATCAAGGGGCGCGCAATGGATGTGCCCAGCAGATACTCGCCTTCGTAAAGGGTGTTCGCGCGCATCATGGGAAACACGAAATCACGCACGAATTCTTCGCGCAAATCTTCGATATGGACCTCTTTGACCCCCAGGGCATGGGCCTTGGCCCGGGCCGGTTCCAGTTCCTCCCCTTGACCGATATCGGCGGTGAAGGTGATGACCTCACAGCCATACGTCTCCTGGAGCCACTTAAGGATGACCGAGGTATCAAGCCCCCCCGAGTAGGCAAGCACAACTTTCTTGATGTCCGACATGGGTGTCCTCATAGAAAAAATCCTGAAATATGGCCCGGACGTAGCGAAGCTGCCGTGCCCCCCTAAGATTATGACGTTATTGGCGGCATCGTAAAGGATTGCCGCTTACTCTAAAGCCGGACACGAAGACCGGCAAGATGGTATTCTCTTGTCAGAAATCGCCCAACCTGAGGTAAACCGATGGATCTCGGAGATTTACGCCGCGAATACACGCGCAAGGGGCTCGGTCGCAACGACCTGCAGCCAGACCCTTTCAAACAATTCGAACGCTGGTTTCAAGAGGCATGCAA
>JAAUXT010147967.1_pt1 | contig 33481 bp, 32 predicted proteins | sample 7278171 | NCBI WGS metagenome assembly JAAUXT01 (sample SAMN14350112, study PRJNA611818) | marine sediment metagenome | isolation source: surface marine sediment (1.8m) | place: French Polynesia: Moorea | collected 2018-08
CCCCCCAGACCCGTTTTACACGCACGGACGGACATACAGACTGATGGTGATTACATTAAGCATGTGGTCGACAGCCCTTCGGGCGACCACATGCTTAAAAATGGACAGAAGCCGCATATTCATGGACCTCCCTCGTATGCGAATCAACTGTTTGCTTATCTGTGGCAGAAAATGTTTTGACTTTGGCAAAATTTTCTTCATCTTCCAATTGATCACTTTCCACACACACACCTGAAGCAGTTTCTCATCTTGACTTTTTTCCACTTCAAAACTGGATTTCCCAAATCCAGGGTTGCACAAAATGAACAATCGCAATGCAATGCGACAATGGAGTGTGATTTTTCATCGGAAGGAATCTTGATGCATAGAAAGTGAGTTCGGATGACACGAAAATCCCCCGAAGAACCCGAGCTGCATCAATATTGCATTGGAATCACAGCGATCGCTTCCCCCTGCTCCCCGCATCACAACCCCGCTGTGAAGTCGACTGAAAGTACAATAAGGCAGCGAATCCAAAAGCCATATTTCACGGTATTATTTTCCCGTGTATTAATCTTTGTTGATTTACGGTGAGAGGCGCCGTGATCATAATGACACGGGGGAGGCATTGTGTGACAGGGTGGAGGTGAGACGAGGCGGTCATGTGGCGGGAGCGGGGGACGGGGGGCGTCCTCTGGGTCCGGGTGGGGACAGGGCACGGCTGACGGATGGCTCAGGTAGCAGAAGCCATGCCTGCAGCAGGGCGGGTCAGCTCAACACGCCATCACCTGATCTGCAGCAGGGGTGGTGGATCCGCATCCGGACAGCACCTCAGCCAACGTGAAATCTGCTGTGGTGCAACATTGAAAATCACCTGACCGACCTGCTCCTTCGCCAGAGCATAAATGTCTTTTTGGTCAAACTGGCGTTGCGGAGTGAACGAATGCGCGAACACACACACGCACACACACAAGCACACACACGCATTTTGACAACACGCGCACATTAAAGTGCTCACACACGCACGCACGTACTCACACGCGTACAAACAACACACGCGCTTTCACGCTTCCACACAAACCTCTCACAGACGAACACACACACACACACACACACACACACACACCAGAGACAGACAGACAGACAGACAGACAGACAGACAGACAGACAGACAGACAGACAGAACGCCAACGTGGAACCAGTCCAGTCACGTCCGTCGTCGGGTGAGCCGGACTCATCGCCATCGCTGACGCCCGTTGACGTGCTTTACGTGAGGCGGGCGGTGCGGGTCAGCGACGCGGTAATCCGACCCGCTCCGCCTGGTCCCCGCTCCGCCCGGTCCCCGCTCCGCCCGGTCCCCGGTCCCTGGTCCCCGCTCCGCGCCACGAGTCGCGGCGGCGTCGCTTTCATCCGGCTCATCTCTGCGACACTAATGGAGGCCGCGCCGACCGCGGAGCGTGCAAGGCGATCCGCTGATGACGGGCCGCAGATGATACTTGCTCCGCGGGGCTCGACCCCCCGGCTCCGCCGCCGCCCCACCCTCCACCCAAACCCCGCAGATGCACGCACTCTCCATAGGTGGGGCCAGACAAGGTGCTCATCTTTCCTACTTTGAAGCCTCTGACAAACAACGAGTGGAGGCAGAGCACGGAAATGGATGAGCTTTTCATTGTGATCTTTTCCTTTCATAACCGCTACAAAGGGACCCTGCGCACTCGGGATTGATCGTGGCGGTCGGTGCGGTGCGCCGCGGAGGTGGGAGGCGGTGACGCGGCGTGGTGCGCGGCGCTGCCTCGGAACCTCCGCCGCGGAGGAGGCGCCCCGATCGGCGCTCTCTTCATCAACAGCGCACTGCAGTGAGCACTGCAGGGGCGAAGCTTTTCAGCTTCCTTGAGAATACGAATCTACAGCCGCAATTGCACACCTGGAGACCAAGGGTCAGGCTCATCCTGTCCAAGATTTCTCACTGACCAAGCCACACGAGCAACACATATTCCAAACAGATCAGGAGATTGAAAGTTTTTCAGGTACTTGTTCATGACCTTGAGTTCATCAGAATCGTGCGTCGCATCGCGTCGCTTCGCATCGTCTCGTGCGTTCGTTCCGGTTCTTGCCCCAAGAACAACGCACGGTCACTTCTTTTCAAGACAATAGCAATTCATCCTGTGAAAGACGACTCGTCTTTTCCTCAAAAAAGCCAGGACCATCTCCGACAGTTGATTATACATTGTTGCGGGAACAATCTCGGACCACTCGGGGCCTCCGCGAGTCGCCCTAGCGCAGAGGCCACTGACAATAGGTGTAACGTAACGCCGCACGTATCGACTTCAGACCGACAATCACCCGACTAAGGTTGCAATCTCCCGCGTAACGAGTTCAGGGAATCGGCGCGGGCTGCGGAAAGGCGAGCGTGCCTTGGCGTGTGAATGGGCGATCGGGTTGCCTCACCTGGTCACAGGCGTCCCCTTCTGTGGCGGCGTCACCGCCTCGACGCCGCGTCTCATGTTGCGTCCGCGAAACCCCGTGATTCAGGGCCGCAGGTCCGGTCAGTCCAACCCGCGCCTGATTGCAGGCCTCGTGCGGTCAGGTGAACGGTCACTCTGTCCGTGCCAATTACAAAACAACGTCAAGTGGACTTTGTGCCACGTGGAACTGTACGAGTTTGCAGGGCAAAGCAGGACTGACGTTCAGTTCGTGACACAGCTTTTTTGTTTGGCTGTCAAGCAACAGAAAATTGTGCATGTCGCAGGGCGAACGTGAAAACAGCCACTTTCCTGGGACGAACGTAGAAATGAGATTCAAGGAAGGCATCGTTTTGTGAAACATTTAATTGGTCAGCTGGTCAATTCATAAAACGTCACAAGATATGCAAAACGTAACAATAGGAAATGCGACAAAATTCTCGGACACAAAGTACCAACACACACAGAAACTCTGTGTAGATTTTTCTACATCAGAGTACGGACTAGTTGCAATGGGAGAAACAGCAATACTCATTCATAAATCAACAATACTCTTCGCAATAAAACCTTTTGACTTCGTCAATTGCGTCGATTCTTCATTGAAGCAATCAACTCAACATGAGGACGGCGAACTCGAACCTTGCGGAATTGCTTGATCTTTGAGATCAAGACATCGCGTCAAAACCAGAGCTGCAGCCCATGTCCAGGCCATCGTCATCATCAGCATCCAGGCATCAGTGAATCGTCTGCAAATCAGCAGCAGTGTTTGTGGAGTTTGCAGACGGCGACGACGGTGGTGTGAGCGGGTTGCGCCTCGGGGCCAGCACCGCCGCCACTGCGCGCCGCCGCCGCCGCCGCCGCCGCCAGCTGCAGCCCCTCGTGCAGGGAATGTCCGAACATCCATCGCGTCCGCACAACGCGTTTCCATAGCTGCAGTAGCTCCAGGTCGTCCACGTCCAGCTCCACCGTCACCACCGGGCCCCAGGCTCCGCACGTGACGCCACTGTTCACCCGCGCATGCGTCGCGCCTGGTACCCACGCCATATCTGGCACCCGCGCCGCTCGAGGTTCCATCGCACCCGCCCCCGGCTCACGAGAAACCGCGCCTTCAAATCCTGGTGATGGAATCTGCAACTAGAAAAGAAAATTCTCCTCAATCAGTTGAGAAGACAAGAGTGACAGCGGAGAGGCAGAGGTGGCGTCAGCAGTCGGGGTGTCGGGGTGTACGGGGTGAGACTTGGCGCGCCTTCAGGTGTCAGGTTGATTCGCGCCCATCCCCGGCGCCACCCTGGGTCCCCACCCTCGCACCCTCGACGCCGCCGCCTCGCCCCAACCCGCGATCACCCGACACGCGGTGATCTGCCGAGGGTTCGGGGTTGCAGGGAGGGCTGCGCCTCAACCATCCATCACGATCACGTCACCAGCGACACAAACACGGGCTCAGGTCAGGTGTTTCGCATTCACATGAATTTTGCGCTCAACTAGTGGAGTACAATGCAAAGAAGTTTCTGCATTCCTAGAAATTTTCCCTGAACAACACAATCACGATCAAAAAGGTTGAGTCGCCATCAACTTTCATCTGCCACGACATCAACTTCGTGTCTATCTTGTTGTCAAAAAAAAAGAAGTCCTGCTTGTGTGGGTTTTGCTGACCGCAAAATGGTGGATCTAACAATCGTCCCTCAATCTCACCAGACAGAGAAGTTTCAATCACCAACGAAACTTGAGACGCCCGACCGACCGCGAACCGTCTTTCACAGAGACGATTAATTTTCTTTTCATTTCTGTTTCTTCTCAGCTGCTGCACTGCTGCCTAATGGGATGAAGCCGCAGTTTTTTAATGGATTGAAGAAAGGCAGCGGGTCCGCGGAGGTTTACAAGACGGGACGGGTCTGAGCTGTGTGTGTGTGGAGCCGTGTGACGGGGCAGCCACAGCTGGGACCGCAAAGCTGTGGCGTGGTGGCGGTGGTGGTGGGGGACCGAAGCCCACCGCGCAATAAAATTCTCCCCCAACTCCTTGAACAAAGAGCCTTCTTTCATTCCCTTTTGCCTCCACGATGATGACTTATTCTCTCGGTTGTGTAAGGCACTTAAAGAGTCCAAATGAGACGAGACAAGGTCTGTAACTGCGGGTGGAAACAAAGTCAATGCTATCGACGTCGGGTGATAAAAACTCGCATCGCCCCCTTTCCCTGGGAGCCCCGAGGCAACTTTGACACGGTGGCGCTGAGCGCCGTGTTGCTCCGCACGAGTCGGTCCCCGGGAACAGCCGCATACAGATTGATTGCTTGATTTGCCAAAAGTGTCGGAGCGCAGCCACAGAAATGAATGGCACTGCTGTATAGGAGACCAAATTACGACAGCAGGCAAAAAAAGTTGGTTGAGGGTGGGGGGGGGAGAAAGCGCAGCTGAGCCGGAGGGGGTGGTGCTCGACGATAACCCTCCAACCCTCCGCGGTGGGGAGTCGAATGAGTTGGGATCCCCCCGGGGCGAGAGAGCGAGCGGGGCCGGGGCTCTGACGTCAGAGAAACTTGGCACTAGGTGGACCCAGTGGTGCTGACCCCCCTCTCGTCACCTGTCAGCGAGGTTCTAACAGGATTTCCCACCTCGAGACTCGGTGGTTGCCGCGCCGGGCCCGGCCCGACTCCGGCCCCAGGGCGCAGCTGTCCCCGGAGGCCCGTGCCACCAGAGCGGGGTCCGGAGCTGCCACTCCGCCGGCCCCCGCGGGACTCGCGGCGGGTTAATTTGGACTGGGGATTCCGGGAGCTCCACGCTCCCAAAGTCCCCCAACAAGCACCGACTCTCATGTTTCTCTCAATCGTCAAATATTCATTGCGACACTGACATTTCTCTGCCTTCAATCTTGCCGAGATGACTTCACTTTCTGTGAGCGTCAGGGGAGTAGTAGCATTTTCAGAGCCAATTACTGGTGGAGGGAGGAAAGGAGCGGGTGCGGTGTGCGACCCCTCCGTGCGCTGGTAATGCACCTGTGTGCCGCCGACAACCGCACCCCGCACCCCTCACATTAATCTATGCCAACTCCCAAACGGCCGCTAGGCCGCCCCCCGCCCCCCTCGCGACAATTCCCTGTGCATATGAAATTGCTCTCTTACTTTGCCATGCAGGATTTTAAATTGAACTTGGACAGGCCATCCATTTGTGAGCGGCGCAGTGTTCCGCTGTGGGAGCGAGGCTTCCAGCGGGAGCAGGAACCCGCGGTCCTGAAGCGGATATGTTCTGGCAACCACGCACTTAATCAATCTGACACAGTTAAGATGCAGAGCCCTGATGTCTTGCCACTGCACAAAGAACTTCCAACTTTCTCTTGAGATTTTACCCACAGTCAGGCCAATTTGGTCTCTTGCTCGGGAAGATGTGGGAATTTCTTTTGGGAAGAAAACAAGTTGAGTTGGAGAAATATCTGTGTTGACTTGGTCAGAACTCTCACAATACTGAACAACCCTTGTCCAAAAGTATGATGTTCACAGAACCCAAACCTAAACCACATGCCCCCTCCCAGCTTCCGAAAACCGAGACTTGATTTGCAGTTCCGAGGAACCACCGAACGAGGGATGAAGTGATTACTCTGCGCGTACAACTCGTACAGTTCCCAGCAGTAATCAGGTTGTCGCAGTGCACGGCCCCCTCGGTGTATAGGTAGCGTGTCGCTCATCAGGGGCTGGGTTTCTGCGTGTCTACTGCGAGCCTCATAATCCCGATTCATCTGAGCGCACCGAGGCTGCTACAGCGCGGATTGCGAGCCGTGTTAATTAAGGCTCGACGCCGGGCGCCACGACCGCCTCCTGTATCTGCGGTTCATTTGTATGGAGCGTCAGAATGTGCTGTGGCGGAATTACATCTTCTGCGAGGTTCAGGGTGCGGTGGGCAGGGAGTCTAATCAGGAGCTGTGTGGGGCTGTTGTGAGACAAGAGACACTGAGATGGGAAGGTGGGAAGGGGCTGTTGGGCCAAAAGAACCAGCGTTTCTGAAACAAGGGAACATCGCACCACCGCAACTGTGTGCGCGAATTTGAATCCTCTGTTCCTGGCTTGTCTGTGTTTTCACCAGGACTTCAACACACTTGAGTTTTGGAGGGTCAATGGGACATGTTCGTTTTGGTTAGAGCCAGAGCATTGTGCAGAACAGAGTCAAGTACAGTACGTTTGAACAAGACCAAAACTCGCACAGGGTAAAATTTCCATTGGGTGTTCCAGATGCAGTTGAGTTCTCACGTTGTTTCTCCCAAAGGAAGCTCGTCTTGATTTCATATTATGTCTGTCGTTTAACTTTCACGATGTTCCGAACGTGTATTCAAACAAACAGGAAATCACCTACCTTGAAACTGACCGATGACTTATTTTGTTTTGACCGAGAAGCAAACCACAACGGATACAGACGGCTTCTTGTGCAAAAATGACGATTGGGACCCGTCAGATGCAGAATATGTAAAGACACCCTGGATGTTTTTGTGTCCAAAAGGTATTTGCAATGGATCCACTGCCTCGGAGCCTGGACCTGGATCGGGAGGGAGAGGGGGTAGCCTGGGCGCCCGTCCCCTCCATCAGCCCCGTGTCAGCGGGCGACTCAGGCTCCAGATCCACGTTTCTAATCATATGTGGCGCTTCTATGCAGATGATACTAAGCCTGCAGGGTAGTTAGGGAGGCTGGTTATGAGAGCAGCCTCCACCTAAGACGGGTCACAGCTCGCTGCTTATTGTTTATGGCATTAGTATTCATGGCACAGGCAGAAAAATCTCTAATGAGTCGGGTCCCCTCATCTTGCACCCATAGCTATGCGCAACTCATCAGGACTTGGCAAAAAGTTTGCTGCAAACTTTTGGCATCACTCATTCATTATGCCCATAACCAGTCGAGCGGGTTCAGAGCCTTAATCCATCTTTGGAGGCGAGAGGTAGCAAAGGTGGGAGTAATTAAGACTGCAGCCCCCGCCTCGCCTCTCTCCACTCCGTGACTTTCTCTCATTGCGCAGCTTACAATTACGACTGGAGATAAATTAACAATGCGGAGAGTGGGTAGCAGCAGAGCACTGTGTTCGCTCCCGTGTGGAGGGAGGGAGACAGGGGGGAGAAGCGAGGGGACCCTGTCGCTCGCAGCACCGCTACGCGCTCCCCACTCCCGTCCTCATAATACCCTGAGCACCGACCATTAGACACATGCATTATAAATTCATACAGGCAACTTGTGCAAAAGGCAAGCACCAAGGCAGCCCTGGAAAAATACTCGGTGGATGCGTGATGTATTATGATGACATTACGGCATAAAGCGCAGCAACCCCAACTAAGTCCTCTGTGTGTGCAGATGAAGGGAGAGGCAAAAAGAATAGCCCCCTGCAAAAAGGGAAGAAATAATAATTCATAGCATCAGTGGGAAAGGCATGATGCATCACTGCGGGCTCGTTTCTGACATGTAAAGCCCGAGCCTTGATTGCCAAACGCAATTTACTCTGCAGATAGCTAGATTGTAAAAGTTACAGGCCAGCGTTTTTTAGATGTTGTCATTTGTGCATATAGAATGACGGTTTAGTGTATGGGGGGAGGCTGGGGTGTGGGCCGCGGAGGCAAGCTGCACTCTCCCTTTTATGCTGAGCTGGATGAAGGTTCAATGGGGACCATCTACCAAGGGAAGGGGTGCTGCACAATCTCTATGTCCCTTATGCCAATTGCAGCCATCAGTAAATGCCAGTCCTATCTCTTTCTTTTTCTCTCCTCGAGTCTTTTGCTGCTGAGATCTTGGCTTCATCATATCAGAGGCAGAAGGAAGAAAACCTTCCCTCGCAATCTCCGCAGACTCTGTCAATGAAATTAAATGCATTTTTTCTTGGGCAAATTAAATTTCTGGGTTTGGGTTTTGGCGTTATCTATGACTCGGAGAAATAGCAGGAGCCTCGTGGGTTCTGCTGCCATGTTGGGCACTTTGTGTGAATGTGTTGCTTGCGATAAGTGCAGAAAATTCCCCAGGGTCCTAAATTCCTGAAAGAAAGGAGCGAGGCAGAAAAAATCTGCCACAGCTCTGACCAAGCACAAATTTGAAATCAGATTTCGCCTTTTTCTTTCCTCTTCTGCTTTTTTTCTTCGTCTTCCTTCGTTTCTCTTTTGAGATGGCAAATATTGGTCAGGTCATTATCGTGGTTGGCTTGAGACGCGGTGTTTCCTTGTGAAGTGGCAGGGATCTGCTCGGGCTGTCTGCGTGGGATGACGGAGCGCGAGACAAGACGAGAATTAAAGCGAATTAAGATCCGCAGCAGCACTCACCTTCTCGACGCACAGTGTTCGCCCGTCACTCAAATCCCTCCATTAACCTCGTTTTTTACATGAGACTTTCTCACCGCGTGATTTTCTGATTTTAACTAATGAATCTCTCCGCACCGCCTTATTTCCTCGAGACTTGTCGAGCAACTTTCTTGAAGTGAAATCAGGCTTGAGACAGCACGCCTGAACACACCCTAACTTCTTCAGTACATGCACCACTCCAGCCTTCAAATCATTGAAATGATGAAAAAGCAGTTCTGCGGATAAATTGAAGAATTCCTTGTCTGTGTTAATACAGTTTGCTTCAGGCTACAACACTTGAACAAGCCCAACTGAAAAACCAGAATTTTTGTTCAAATTTCTACGAGTTATAAATTTCAACCAGGTGGCTGGTTTGTCACGCTTGTTGTCGGCAGCACAGTTCGTTGTGCAAGGATTTCCACTTGCCTGATCAACACCTTCATTACATATCAAACCGTCGTCTTTGACCTGACTTTCTTTGAAGCGACACTCACCCCGAGATAAGATAGCTGCGAGGGAGCAGGAACCCTTTTTTCACGGGGGCACCCTTCCCCTGGAAACCCGGGGCCCCTATTCAACGAGAGTCCCCTCACACTGACACAGCCAAAGAAGCAATCTCGCCCCTCGTACCTCCGAAACCCATCCATTTCAAAAAATCCTTTGTTGTTTACATAATCAAGCCTGCTGCATGTGATGAAAAATTTCGTTAGATAAGACCATAAGTCATCAGTGGAGAGACTCATTAAGTTCGTATGTGGCTGGGAATAAGGGAAATTGCGGGTGGAAATGAGGTGATTTTTGGGAATTTGGCGAGCTTTGTGCAGGTCACGGCAGCGGTGACGCGCGGCTATTGAGCGGATGCGGCGGCGGCGGGGCGGGCGGGCGGTCGGGCGGCCGGGCGGTGGCGGGAGCAGCAGCGGCGAGAGCTGCTCGAGATCCGGGGCAGCAGGAGCGGCGGCCGGGCTTCCCCGGCCCGACCCGACCCGGCTCGGCCCGACCGAGACCGCATGTATGCAGGTACTGTTGAAATTTATGTTTGTTTTGTATCCGCAACGCACATCATTGAGTTTTCAAACTTGACTCTGGAATTCACAGCCATGTCCATGTCACATTGACACAAAGCAAATTCAGACCTCGTCAAGTTGGCGCCAGGACAATAGAGTTGATCGCGTCTGAAAAGGACTGCAAATCTTGCATTTGAAGGCCACCTCAGCAATCAAGCAGGAAGACAAAAAGCCAAAAAGATCTGACGTCAACATTTCTTGTTGGTTAAATCGCAGACGAAATTGGATTCAAATTGAATTTTTGAAATTCTACCCGACGTCAGCTGAAAACTTTTTCTTCCCTATTTCCTGAAGACAATGAACATTCTGCTTTTAATATTGTTTGGGGACGGACGTGAACTTGCATTCTAAGGGGATTGAATGTCGCGTCGCCACGTGAGGTGAGAAACAAGAACTTAGGTTGAAAACGTCAGCTCCAGATCTGAAACAAGTCGACTCAAGTCCTGAGCAAAAGGACGATGACCATCAGTTTCTCACTCAAATCATCAACACAGTAGAAACATCACTGGAAAATCTGCAGAAAAGACTCTTCATCTGTCTTTTTTTTTCGAAAACGGAAGCGAGCTGGTGTGATGAAACCCTGGCTCGATAACAACACCTCGTTGTTCTCTGCAACAGAACCCAAGTGTGGAGGCAAGTCCGGAGGCCTGGGAGCCTGGACGCTCATGTTATTTGCCGGGGCATTGTTCACGACACAACGCAACGTCGGACAAACACAATGGGCGCTTCGTCCCACATTCTACCGTCACTGCGCAGTACACGCATAGCGCATTGCGTCGGAGTCGGGCTTATTACGAAGCGGGTCACAGCTCATTATTTCATACTCGAATTCACAACAGAAATTGCCAACTGCGGGTGGAAGGCAGAGCGAGAGCGAGCAGCGGCGTCGGAGCTGAGCGAATGAATTACAGGACCGCTGCAGCCCCCTCGAAACGGACGCAATCCCCCCTTATTGCATTTGTGGAGGGTCGTATTGTATTGAGTTTCTTATTTAGCAGGGCTTTTTCTATTTCTTACAGACCCTGATTGCGCGGAGCCAAGTGTCTTTTTGCCTGTCGGCGCTAATTCAATTTCGGGTGTTGAGTCCCCGTTGCGTCACCCTATCTGTCCGAAGTTGGGCGCCTCACGTTAACCCTGCATTAGCTAATGCCCAGGCACACTTGTACTGAAGACAATAGCCTCTCACAAGGGATATTGATGTGCTTTTTACGGTTGCACAATACATTCATCTTCAGCGGAGAAGCTCCCCCAATCCACCCTCTGTCTGCAGGAGGTGTCTGCATCACCCTTCCGCTCATCAGGCAGGGAGGAACCCACCCTAACAAGATTACCTCACCAGGGAAGCCGCAACCTCGGTGGGTAGATACAGAGGGGTGGGGGCTTGACGGAGAGAGTTGAAGCTTGAGGAGATGTCTTCAGCGGCACGAATCCGAACTTGGAAGAGCGGAGCCGCTGGTGGTGTGTGCGTGTGGTGGATGGACGTGTTTGCTGGGACAGAGAGAGCGTCCCTATCCACGGGCGACGTTCCCGGATTGAGCCATCCTGGGGAGGCTGCAGCGGTGGAGCAGCCCTCTACCCCACCCCACCCGCCTCGCCTCGCCCGCCTCACCCGCCCGCCCGCGCCTGTGCCACCCTCCCCGGGACACGATTACCAGCCGAGGAGACACGCACACCCAGCCGGCGGGGCGGCGTGGCCTATCTCTCACAGCCCTGGATCCATAGAGCTTCTGCAATCCCAGCCTCAAGGTCATTTTCATTTGCAATTCCTCGGCAACTTTATCCCAAAGTTGCCGCTGCAGTGGGACTTGTCTGTCGGGCAGAATTTGGAAGAAACTTAGTTAGGGGGAAAGGAAGGTTGGTGGTGGTGAGGGGAGAGGGGGACAGAAAGTTTAGAGCTGGGTCTGCCGCAGATTTAATAGCGATGTTAAGTGTGCGTGCCTGTGAAGCAATCTGATTGCTTCAATTGTGGCTCTGCGTCCCCGCCTGAGCTCGGTGTGATTTGATTACATGATTGGGGTGCGGGCTCGAGTCGCCGAGGGTTCCTACTGCGGGACGCCCCCCGTGTGGAGAGTCGCCCGAGGCTGGGGAAGGGGGCGCCCAGCCGCCCGACCCACCCGCCGAGAACCTCCAGCTCCCCACCCACACAACTTTCTGATCAAGTCCCCGCACATCAGTCCGCATTACATCATATTGTGGCAGCTGCTATAGAATTCTCTGCGCAGCCTCTGTAAATGTAATAAAAGTTATGACAAGAGTATTCCTCGGCTCCTGGGGTGGGGTGACGTGGGTAGGCAGGGGTGGCCCTGCTCTGCCAGGCCCCATGTGGGACCCTCCACTTGCACAGCAACTTGGCCAGAAGCGGTGTTGCTCCCTGCATATGAAATCCAGGCCAGTCGCTCTTTTGATCAGTCCCTGCCACATCATAGCTTATTACATCACATCCACTGCAGGACCCCTTCCCCTGCAAAACTTTCCCCCGAGTTTGCCTGCCCATTAATGAAGGGCCCCCCCTCTCCCTCCTTGAGCCTCTGCAGTCAGCAGGCAAAACTTTGCAGAGGACTTTGACGTCAGGAAAGTTTGGCGGGGTGGCTGAGCCTCTGATCACAGCAGCACATATTGTTGCATACAAATGACGTGATATTAATGCGGAGGCGCAGCCGCGCCACTTGTACGGCCTCTTGAAGAAACTTTTGATCGTCTCGTGATGAGAGAAGATTAGCGCTCGGAACTGGGTCGCGCTGTGAAGCCTGTTGTCCCCTGGAGCTCGCGCTGCCTTTTGCCATGTGGGGTGGACAACGCCGAATGAGACTCGCTTTCAGACAGAACAAGTAGAAATTTAATTCGGGGAATAGAAAGTTGATTGAAGGCCAGTGTCTCCCCCACCCCCACCCCATTCACCCGATCGTTCTGTTTGACCCGCTTCTCTCATCCTGGGTGAAATTCAGACTTCGTGTCAAAAATGTCATGAAGCATTTAAATTCCTGAGACGGTTGACGTTTGTTTCATTCTGACCTCACGACGACCATGGGTTGATCGACTGGAACACGTTACGTTGGACGCGTCCTGACCATGACCAGTAGACAACGGACGCTGGACACGCTACGCCCAAGCGTCCGTCCAGCGCGCACAGTGCGTCGCGTCGCGTGGCGTGGCGTGCGTCCCCCGTCCACCGGGACGGCGCTCGGAGGGAAAACTCGCTATTAACCACAGAGCGCAAGTGGCAATTGCACGTAATTCATTGCGCGGAGGCGCGCCCGCCTCTTGTTGTTCGGCTGAATTAGGGACGAGCGGGGCTATGCGCGGGACATGAGTGTATTAGTTCCCTTATTGAGGTTTTCTCTCTCAACGGAAATATCACTCAGCGACACGCACGGCTCGGCTCTTCGCCCGCCCGCCCGCCCGCCCGCTCGCCTGCCTATCTGTCTGTCGTCGCTTTATCCCCCTCTGTACGAGCCACAAGAACAAGACATCTCTGAGCATTCTCCGGCGAGGATCAAAAGAAAACACGGGATTACTGGGAACCTGTGGGTCTCAACGTATCACGAGGACGACAGCTAAATTGGCGTCTCACTTGTTTTCAACATTTCTTGTCCTCAATGCGTCATCGTGGGCAGTGAGATGGGTTGTTTTTCCTGCACTGGACACAAACAGAAGGAAATGTACGATTTTTCTGTTGAAAGCACCTTCTGCATTGGGTCCACCTTGTCAAGAACAAGCGACTTTCTCAACAAAATGTTTCAAAGATTTCTGTGTCCCATTCAATGACCGACAACGCACAGGACATCCGGCCAGACAATCGTGTTCAGTCGCACAATCTAGAACTAAGGGAAAAAATAAAAACCAACGGTGTGGTTCTTTTGGTTTCTTCAAAGTTTGTTTGCCTTGAAATGAATCGCAGCACCTGAACTCAAATGGAAGACTTCTTCGACATCTGTGACACCAGAAACAATGAATTCCAGGGTGCCAAAAGGCAACTCTGAACTGAAACCAACAAAAGCTCCTTGTTTTCCTTCTTCCCACTTCACATAAAATTCCACATCAGAATTTCCGGATTAAATTCTGTCGATATTAATTTATGCGCAGAGTGTGTGTAGATCCAGGGGTTACAAGGGAACGTGTGGCAACTTCCAAGCTGCTACTTAAAAACACCGCGGAAAAAGAGCACAATTCTTGCCAAAAATCAATGGTAACATTGTTGTTGATTGAGAAGGAAAGTTGAGTTGGATTTGAAGTGCCCTGAGGCTTTTCACTGAAAAACAATCTGTTTCTGAAGGGAGGGTTTTACAAAAAAATAAGTCTGGGTTTTTGGAGGCGGACTGGAGGCCATAAAGCCGCGGATCTGCTGTTGTGATGCAGATCCTGTTTCTTGAAGTGATGTGGGGTGTCAATAGGAATGCAATAGACACAGGGTTCCTTGAGCGGCGCCTCGTGGATACACGGATCACTGCGCGAGCGCAACGCCTGCGCAACGCCGCCGCTGCGCGCGCACCTGCGCAGGACGCCCATCAGTCAACGCGTGACGCCGTCCAAATATCGCTTGCATCATGCGTGACTGGACATGCTTGTCTTGGACTTCACACTCCACCGCTCCGGAACACTTTCTTTTGTATGTTGTACAGAATGGCAACATCAGTCCAAATACGGGAGTCGTGGTTTTCGCCTCCCAATTGCAAATCAACTGTGAGAAGTTTGTTCTCTGTGCAAAGTTGTGTCTTTTCACTTTCAACCGCCCTTTCAGTAACAGATATTGGACGAATCCGAACACACTATTCTGGATGGAGTGAATCCCCGTTGAGGGGTGAGTTGCATCCAGAATAGTGTAGGAGGATTCGTTAAATATATGTCATACAGCACAAGTGTGATAGTTGAATACTTATCGAGTAATCAACGAGAAACGCCCCTCAAATATCGCACTAGTGCTGTATTTTCAAGTGAAACACCCTTCCAGACAAGGATCACAACTCTTTGCCAAACCCTCTTCACGCACAAAAAGTCAGCAAAAAAACCTGACTGTGACCAAAACTGTCATTTCTTGTTGAGCTGAAAGCGTCACAAATGTCACGTCCCTGGCTGTTGCTCGGGATTGGTGGAGCATGATTTTTGTCGCGCGTGGTATCATGCCTTATTTACATTCAATATTTGGTTTGGGTTGCATCGTTTTGTCTCGCAAATGGGGGTGAGTGTGGAGGCAAATGGGGGTCGGCGATTGAGAGTCCTCGCCAAAGTTGTCGAAACATTGTTCCGTGACACGCAGACACTTTGCGCCGTCGATTGCCCGTGAATGCCAGTTTGTGTTCCGACATGCCACTTTGAAACAGATAACACGAGCAATGACTGGTAAAGCCTGGAGCCGAGATCACATAACGGGGCGTGACAAACCCGCTTTGGGAACCCGGCGCTTTGAGAGGCTTTTGGGATCGAGAAACCATCGTCACATCGGCGGGAACCCTGACAACACAGCGCGCTGAGGCTTTTAGGCAATTCGCTGACATTTCCTCTCCGATATTGGTTGGCCGATTTTCGATAGGAGCTGTTTGTAACTTCCAAAGCAAAAATTTTTGTACGAGTTGTGCGTCACTAGAACATTTTTTTCCCGTCAAAGAAGCGCGTTGTGCTTGGATAGGATCAGAAGGATTGGCTGAGTCATGGATACTGCAGACCTCTCCAGCCTTTCTACTGGTCAGAGCAGGCCTGCTGCTAACCCAATAAACACGTGACTCACTGACCAGCCAATCCGGAAGGTCCCTCGCTTCGGTCAGAGGAGAGCCAAACTTTGTTCGTGTGCCTGCAACTTTCCAAGGTGACTCACTGCAAGGGCGTATTGCGCTGCATATACAAGGTTTTGACAGTGTTGGGCTGCAACAGGGGGTGTTGCACCGGGAGACGTGTGAATGTTACAAGGGAGATAACGCGGAGCACAGTGAGTCGGCGGTGCGTGAAACTCGGTCTGACTGGGATCGCCGCCCCGCGCGTCACCCGACACCGAGCGTCGCACAAAGCCGCGGACGCGAGGCTCGCTTCCGCCCGCGACACCGCGACACCCGCCCCGCTCCTCTCCCCCTCATTGTCCCGTCAGCCTCACTTCCCTCACTGCCTCACCATATACCCGCCCGCCCCCTTTCTCTTCCACGACAACCTCAAATTGAAGCCATTATCTGTATGTAATGGGATGAGCCCCGTGGATACGGCTCTGACAAACGGATGGCACGGCCACGAACAGAGCTCCTCAATACATCACAATAGACGCGTATCACACCCAACCCAGGACGCCGAGATTTATTGTCCGCGCAGACTTCCAATAAAAGTTGTTTAACTGCACGGAAGTAATTGGTAAATGCGTGTAATTATTAGAATTACACGAAGCCTGATGGAAATGGTCAGCCTTGCATTAAACACTCAGGATGTCCCACTCCCCGTTTGATGTGGAGATTCCTTTTTTGGCAGCGATGGTCCGCTCGTCAAATCTCATGTGCCATGTTTCTGTGATACGAGGCTTTCACAATTTTCAGTTTGATGAACAGATAGGAGTTTTGAGAAACTCCGACCTTTTGTCCAGGAGGGAGTTCCTCCCTCCCCCCACCAAATCCCACCACAATCCTGCAGATACATCTCGCAGCCATATCGTGAATGTCAGAAGCTCCCCGATTGAAATGCCAGCACAGAGACACCTCTTCGTGCTTGCAATCAGGGAACAACACCCTTTGTCCGTTATTACACTGCTGTGATATCAGTCGGAATGCGCCTCTAATAGAGAGATTTCAAAGCGTCTGAGAGATACGCACATCAACACGAGAGCGAGTCCTTCACGAGCAATCTCGTCTCCCACATCAACCGCTGTCTCTTTCCTGCCACACACTCCCGCGGATCTTTCTGAACTCTCGTTCTGCCAGAAGCAAAATGGCAATTTTTAGTTGGGCATCAGGAGCTGTCACCCTCAAACAAGGTGTACGTCACATCTCAAACTCCACCGCAGACACAATCCATCTTTCACCTGAGTCAACACACACACCCTGGATCAACAACCTCATGTCGGAGAATGCGATCTTCTGCAGCCGCCTCAATCACTTTCTAATTTCTCTGCCGCGTGTGTGTCACAATATGAAGATCCCCACGTCTCTGATGAGCTTTCATCTGTTGTGCTCGAGCGTTCGTTACAAAGGCTGCAGCTCGGATAGGAACCCTGACAAAAACAATGGGTCCCGTCTGGGCAAACAAGACGCCTAATGGCCTGCACCGCACAACGTGTACTTTGGTAAGAAATTACCTCGGGAACATTTTGGTATGAAGGAAGTCCTTATGTTTGCGAAAGAAGAGTATCTGTGCAGTTGCCTCAGTAATTAGCTGGTTCCCTGCAGTCGGGTGGTTTATTGTGAGCAGCACGCACTTGCAGGTTCAGTTTTGAGACCTGCAAGGTTCTTGGCATGTGCACAATATTGACTGCTTGCAGTTGCAGTCTTTTGCTTGTGTCTTTTTGGTATCTGATGGAGAAGACGCAGCCATTTTGGAATGGATCATAATACTTGCCCACATTTTGTTACAATCCAAAGTTGTCGTTTTGTTTTGGATTCCGATTTTTCTATCGGTTTGTACCGCATTGATCGCGCACAAATCGCACCGAAGAAAATACGCATTGGCGCTGAGGGCCCTTTGAAACAATGGTCATCTCATACCCAGGCAAAAGATACGTATATTATTTCTTTTTACGGTTAATATGGGGGCAAAAAGGTGTCTACGAACGTGTCACACCCAGGTGAATACTGCAAGTAGTTTTTGCCGAGCTAAACGCATCAATCATTTCGGGTGTTGTTTCCAAATAGTACACGAAAAAGACCCCACATGTCACCAAATTTTTCAACTGCTCAAATTTCCCTTTCACGAGCGCAAAGCGAAACAGACAAGGTTGGCTGTGAAAGAAATTGTCTCGCAGATCTGGAACGTCGGCAGGCCAACTTGAAGCTGACTTTCCGCGTCTGGCTGTGTTCAAGTTCTCGTGGAAACGCGTCACGTATCACATACCTTCTGCAGTTGGGGATCACGTCACCACGTCACCACGTCACGTCGGCACGTCACGTCCTCAGCTGAACTCACGTCGCCCCTCACACCACCCTGACAGCTCCGACTTCTTCCATGATATTGTTTGCTCGTCCTGAAAGAAATCAGAGACATTGGAACAGTTCTTGTGGTGACAAATCTTGTTGACAACTGTCCAGCAGTAACATACATCGTGAGAATCAAATGCTGACGAACCAACACCAAGACATGTGCCCTGCAATGAAATTTGATCTGAACTTGGCTTCTGCATGTCCACGTGCCTACAAACCCGAAGCAACGTGTTCTTGTGTGTAGAGCCCCACACACACCCAGGCATACTTACGATACTGTCTGCCGTGCACGACTCGCTGAAACGAACACCGCTCACTGCCTGCACCCCGCTTCTGACTCAGATTGTGTAAAATCTAGCAGATGCCTATTTAGCGGGTTGTTTATTCGTTAAAATGGATGGGGAGAGAGAGGGAGGGAGAGAGAAGAGAGGCAGTGAGTGTGCGGTGGGGGGAGAATGCAGCGGTGCAGTATTAGTATCGATTGGAGCTGGAACGGGGGGTTTGTATGTTGCTCGCTTTCCACGTCTGCGACGCACGCTCGCTCGCTCGCTCTTCGCTGGAAACAACATCTCCATATTGCGAGCCCTGAGCACACATGGAGTCTGCTGCATTATTTGCGCTTCTTCGGGGAGTACGCGGTCCCTGGCAGACTCCCGGGCCGGGACGGCTCTGCAGAAGTTGGGGACTCCTGGCCGGGCCGGGCCGCGTGACCTCTTTTTATTCAGCAGGTCTCGCGGAGCTGCGAGGCGATTGGTTCTCATAGATAATGCTGACCAATGAAAAACTTTTGCACTCTTGATCCTATGCAAGATGGACGACTCGACCCACGAAATCGAAAAAACGAACCTTCCACCATCGAAATCTCCCCCTTGGATCACGCGACCGCCGTTTGGTTTATGGCTTTAATATCCAGGGCCTAATTGCGTTGGGACAGAACTATCTGTTCCCTCGAGCCCTGCTTGGTCAGTATCAGACCGCTGAAGGAATATCGTACACCGGGAATAAAAGTGTCCCTGGATATTCCAGAAATACAGTCAGTGAACGGGGGTGATTGATTTAAAAAGATACAAGGAAATCCCATTTACTTGAGTGAAAATCCGTTTCTGCTGCAGCAGCAGCAGACTCCATTGAGAGGACGCTCCCACTGAGATTTGCATTGCTTGTTGTCATGCGGCTTCTTCTCTCCCGTGTCCTCTCCGTCTATCCTTTCTTTTCGCTGAACTCATTTCACACCGCAAAAATAACACGAGACAATAAAGATATTTTCTTGATCTCATAGAATCCGTAGAAAAAAACGGAAATCACATCTGCAGACATCACAGCGAAGCGTGATTCAAACGAACCTTCCCGGCGACTGAAATGCAATGCAGCATCCGAGAAAAAGAGACGCGAAATAGCCGGCTGCTTATTCAATAGGATTTCACCAAGGAAACGCTCGTCTTTCATGTATCTTTTCTTAATTGTGTCTCGTATGAAAAGGAATCATAAATGCTTTGCTGTCACGAGCGCATCTGCCCGCACGCTGGAGGTTGTATGATTAATTTTTTGGCATCAGAACCTGGACCCGCTGTGACTCGGAGGTTGAAACCAACCCGCGCGACAGTGTCGCGGGTTGTTCAGTCTCCCCAGTAAATCCCCTCGAACACAAGAACGTGAGGGTCAAAGACACAAATGCGTATTGCCTTTCCACCACTCCACGAGTTTCCATATGAGAAGATGTTAAAACAAGGGTTAAGCGAAGGTTTGTTTTGTTTGCAGTCTGCTTTTCAATCAGGGCACTTAGAAGCGCGCCACCCAACACCGAGTCAACAGATCAACGTTAAACAAATCCTAACCCACTTTGCCCATTTTTTCAGTTTGCACAGAATCGTCAGGTTACAGTCCTGGTGGAGAGTCTGATCGAGCAACCACCAAATTAACCAAATTCTCCCGATGAATCATTAGAAAGTCGCCGAGGACGCACGCAGCGAGAGCCGAGGAGTTTACCCACGGGTGGAGGATTTTGTTGAGAGAGCTTTTAACGTGTCAGTTCATTAGTAACCTCGTCGCAACTGCGAAAGCTCTGGAAGTCACCATGCAGGCCCGAGCTATGTGCAGGCAGCAAAGTGACAGAGGGACATTCAACGTTAATGACTGTGTCCCACGTAAGTGACAAAATGCCCCATTATGAAGCAGGGAGAGTGTGTCCTGGAGTCGGGACGGCGGATCTGGACCCCGCGGTCCTGGGCCCCAGGGATGACAGCTGCAGAGCGACGCTGCGACACGAGAACCCGAGACAAGACGCGAACTTCTGACACCTGAATACTGCGTTGAATACAATACAAGCTGCGACAGAAAGTTACACAACACACCTTCATCAACAGGGTGAAAATTCAGAAAACGTCTGACGTGCGGACGTGCGGTGACTTGAGCAGATGCGCGAGACAAGTAGCAGACGTCGGGCTTCCCCGGATCAAGGTTCTTCCAACCACCACAGATGCAGACCGGCCTTGCTTTGTTTATCGTCTAACATTTTTGTCAATTCCCCATTTGGCTTTTGCTTCTCGTTTTTGTAGTGGCTGATGTTTATCTGAGCAAATTGAATGTTATTAGTTTGGCGGTAATAGTCCCTGCGGGACGGGAGAGTACACAGCGCGGGAGTACCGGGAGCGGGGCCGCCGATGCCGCACTGTTTGCCGTGGCGTAACATCAATCTCTCCCGGACCCCTCATCCCGGCGACCCATTGTCCTATCTCCCGGCACTCGATATATTGCCGCACTTCAATGCACTTTATGATCAAGCCATATCTTTCACAGCGAACTTTTCCCCATTGCGGGAGGGTGGAGTAAGGCAGGGGGAAGGCAGGCAAGGCACAAGGCCCTGGAGCAGTTGCTTCTGCCTGCCTGCGCACTCCCTGGTAAATCAACACCCAGCTCACACTTTTAACCCTTCCCAAATCAGCCACGCAAGCCCCGCTGCCTCCCTCCACCCCAGCTCCAGTAACCCAGCCTCGCACAAACTTTTGCCATCCATAACTTCAATATTTTGCCTCCAAATAATATGGCATATCAAATGGGGACCTAAATTAGAGAAGTTTGTTGCCTGAGAGCAATGAACTGTTTTAGAGCCTCGTAGGATTTCAGTGACACACAAACATAACCCACTCCCGGCGGACCTGCAGTCACTGCAATATTCCCTGCTAAAATTTGTCACGGAGCTTTAATAAAGCAGTAATTTGTAGTGAGGCCGCAAATAGCTCCAAACTTGAGCTTTTTGAATGTTTCGCCAGTCGAGCGGAAGTTTCCATGTGGAGCAGCTTGGTGCGAGGACCGAAGTAGAGAGTTTTCTGCCACACAACACGAGAGTGCGCACTGAGTGTGGTGTTGCAGAATCTTGCGCTTGACGATCACTACATCCCTAACATTGCAGCACTTGCTTTCTTCTTTTGACATGTTAAATTTTAATTTTGAGTTGAGGCCCAGCGCCAATATCCAAAGAATTACCTGGTACGCGGACTCAAGTTGACTTGTTCCCCACAAACCGTGAACGAGAAAACAGCGGGTACTGTTGCAGATAAAACAGGTGATCTGCACCTCCACAATTTTCCCCACCAGCAAGTTGTCAGTTTTGAGTTTCAAATTTATTATGAAGGCCAAGAAAGTTTGGATTCCAGCAGGCACATGACTGAGGTAGAGCCCCACTGTCTCTGCCCTAGACCCATGCAAGACGATGCACAAGCCTTCCATGACGAGCCTGAACACTCTGTGCAAGATCATCGGATGTCGAGTGAGCTTGATCCAAAAGCACGCAATGGAATCAAACCTGATAGGAGAGTACAAGTTTCAGTGAGATCAGTCAATCAATCAAGTCACTCTGTCTCTGTCTCTGTCTCTGTCTCTGTCTCTGTCTCTCTCTCTCTCTCTCTCTCTCTCTCTCTCTCTCTCTCTCCCTCTCTCTCTCTCTCTGACCGATTGGCAGACTGAACAACACCGCAGTTCTTGCTTATTCAAGACACACTGAAGAATCAGATTGTGATCTCAGAATGTAATCTCTTGGCTCAAAGTTGCACCAAAGAGTCAGGGGACTCGATCAACACTCTTGTCAGGGGCCTGACCCCAGCGGTTGGACATTTTCAACCAAACTTGAATCCTTTGGGACTTTTTCTCGACATTCAAGCGCTTTGAGCTCATCCTTCTGTGAACTCATGCTGGGGGACAAACCATCACCGGCTTCGAAGCTGGTCACGAGACGCCTGTCTCAGCTTGCAAGAAACGTCAAGCGCACGATGACCATGTGGACACAGCCAAGCACAGAATGGCGATCTGTAACCTCCAGAACGGGCAACACTGCTTCCACCCTTCCCTGACCTTGGCTTCTGTTCTCTGAACATCGCAGAACACGAAGCTGGTTGACTCCGCGGAGAGCAGGTGCTCGTTCTGCGCTCGACGCAGCGCGACACGCCGCCATCACGTCACAAATCACGCCCAGTTCTCAGACTCCGCGCAACACATTTTCCCTCCGCGTCCCGCCATATTTACGGTCCCACACACCCGGATAGACCAAAGTACTAATTACCTACCTCCGTGGCGGCGGTGGTGGGGGCTGGCTGGGTGGCTGGCGTCGCCGGCGCTCGAAATACGCGGCCCTCGGACTGTGCGATTAACGAGAACGTGATGCAATCTGCTGCCTGCAGCCGCAACACTAAATCTACCCGCCAACAGGCCCCCAGAATCGATAATTTTAATTACTCCTCTAATTACTTCATTGTTTTTATATTTTGGTCATGTTGCTGGGAACATGCTGAAGTGGCGTCGGCGCATGCGTGTCGGCTGCATGCCGACGTCCTCCCTCTGTGTTTCTCATGGTGTTGGTCATGTGAGGCATGCTACGAGTGATCGCCTCGATCAAGTGGATGAAGTGAGGGTCAGTGAAATTTGAAGCAGAAGCCCGTCAGTCACTGATTTTTGTGGTGTATTGGAATGCTTGCTTCCCAACAAAGAGGTAGGATTCTCAGATGCAGGTTCAAGATTCAACATGTTCGTTGTCGGATGACGTGGATTTGGATGTCTGATCGTTCAGTAGAAAATCTGCAAAAATCTATCTTCGTTTGATCTCTGCCTTATTGTCCTAGGTTTTGGTCGCCTGCACAAAGCAGCAGTTGGAACCTCGCGAGGTTGCTCCGCTTGGCAGGCAAAGGCAGAAGGGCAGAGAACCACGTTTCATCTGGGACCATTGATGGGGTTAAATACTCAAATCAGTCGATCAGAAATGTCTCGGGTTGAAATCGCACCGGCCCTTTGGACAGAACAGATGCTGGAAGGGAAATTGCCTGGAAAGGTTTTGAGCAAAGGCGAAGATTATCTGCAGCTGAAAGACAGTGTTAAGAACTCCCCTTTTATTCCCAGTCGTGGAGGGAAGAAACAGACTGGAGCAGCAGCGGTGGCTCTGCTGGCGGAGCAAGTAATCAAAATCAATGCAAGATTTATGAGTTGGTATCTCTCACCCCGCAGAGGTAACTCGGAGTTTCCCCTGATCGATCCCTGACACAGTTTCTCGAAACTCTGGCCCCTGATGGCAGCCCTGCAGATTTGCGAAACGCCTTGCTCATTTTATAACCAAATAACGGGGGCTGACAACCATCGAATCTCGAGTCATAAACACATTCTGCTGCTTGATTATCCGCGATTCTCGTGTGTTATTGAGTATGATGAATTGAAGCGAGCATGTTTTCCATCACTCCCTCCTGACATAAGTCTATCCCGGGTCCCTCGTATTTCTGGCCCGAGCAGGCCTAAAGACTCATTGCGGGGACGGAGATCAATATCTTATGTCACAAAGTTCTCATCCGAGTTCTTTGTTAGACCTTGATCGATGGTCAAGGTGAGCGGAGCCTCGTCTGGGGGTCGCAATAATAGAGGAGGGAGCCAGAAACAATATCCCTGGGCCGTGCCTGCGCAGTCTCCAGCATACACCACCCAGGCCTAATTTGCTTGAACCGAGATATGGAGGTTTTTTCCATAACGAGACAAAGGTTGTGCACGGGAGTATTATTTATGGAGGGTGTGTAATGAAGGTTTGGGCTGGAGTCGTGACTTCATTAGAGGAGCTGGGGACTGCGGGGTGACGGGTGGCGGGGTGCGGGGACTCCAGGTGCACGGGCGCGGACCCCGGGCTTCATTAGCGAGTCGCCCGGGCGCTATCTCCGGGCCGCAGCACCTGGAGTCGGGGACAGGAACCGAGGCTCGGGCGGCGGGCGGGCCTCGGGCCGCGGGGTGCGGAGCGAAGCCTATCAGTCACAGCCCGCTTCACCCTGACATCTGCGCCGGCCGCGACGAGTGATGGCCGCGATCAACGGGCCTCCGATCCCTCTTCTCTCCAGATTCCGTAAGCCTAACAAAGCGGGCCTCGGGGGACTCACCCTCCCCGGGCCCCGGGGCCCTCGGGACCAGCAGCCCGGCTCGGCGGGGCGCGGGCTCCCGGCGACACTGCGGCGGGGCCCCCGGAGCCGCGCCGCCCCAGCCCCGCAGCCTCGGGCCGCCCGTCTGTTTGTTCCCGATCAGCTTCTGTTTGATCGCGTTGACCGCGAATGACTCTGTTGTCTAAATTTGCTGACAATTAATGCGCGGTGGGGGAGACGGATGACCGCAGAGCGGGCCTCGCCCGAGGGACACGGACAAGTTCAATCCGAACCGGACCCGGTGAAGTGGATCAAACCGTCCAATTCACCCACGACTGCGGATCAGGCCCCGTCCGTCTTTTTGATCATTGACATCGATTCTCGTAATTTGATTGTGAAAACTCATAAATTTTCAGCACCTCGGTCGCGCGAGTGAAATTGGATCAGGGCTGAGTGCGGCGATGGTGGACCTCGCGTCCAAAACTCGGCTCATGCCGTTCTTCTTCGGGTTCGATGGGTAATTAACCGAGGAGGCCATTTCTGCCTTTGCTGTTGGTTTACAATTACTGACTTTTGATCCAGCGTCTTACCAAGGCACTCCGCAGAGGGCTTATTGTTTGAAGTCACATCAGAAGGAATCGTATCTCTGGCTTTCAACATCCCCTGCGCCGTAATCTCTGTGTGGCATTGATAAGCCCGCGGAGAGGGACCCGAGCTGTGTGTCCCCGCTGTCCACCCGGGAGCCCGTGCTCACAATACCTTCACTAATAACCCAGCGTATTGTCCGCGGCCTGTTTGAAGCCCAGAGCCCCAGCATTGTTTGGTAATGGTCGTGAGATCAGATAGTGACGTCGTCTCCCATTTCCCACGTGGACGCTGATTCCACGCGGTGTCACAGCTGCAAAGACGTCTCGGGAGGCAGAGAAAAAACGTGAGGAAAAAGACTCATTACATCTTGAGATGCTCTGTGTAATCTCAAGGGGAAAACTCAGATAAACCAAAGCGCGCGTGTGCGACTGTCTAATCTGGATCAGTGAGATTCTGCCCGGATTCTGCGCGTGCGCGATCTGGCGTAGCCACGCTCTGCGCGCGCACCGCCCTCGTTCCTCTGCCTGTCCTTCCAGCTCTTGAGAGCCCAGATTGCCTTGAATCTCCCCAACATCAAAGTTGAGCTTGTTTTATCGGGCGGGATTACTGTACCTTGTCCCTGCCATGTATCATCATCATTGCCTCTCAGGACGTGAAGGACGATTCATAAAACTTCGATGCGCCGTTAATGGCTCAAAACGACTGGAGCTCTCCGCTTGTCGCAACTTCAATTTGCGGAATTCCAAAAGCTCGCAGCTTCTATTGCCTGAACATCACATCAAAAGGCAGCGGATTCACCTGAACTGCACGGAAACATGAAATTGAAGCTGGTCGCTCTTTTTAAACAGAGAATCAGGTGGTGGTTGGGAGTAGGACAGTCAGCTTGGGGGAAAAGGTGAAGTTCGGGAGGGAGGACAAACAACCTCACAATTCAATCTGTCCTATTAGGATATGATTTGCACAACCTTTTGTGGGTTGTGGTTCTTGAACTGAATCCTATTCTGTTCTGGTGACCGAGGTTGACCACTGTGGAACCTGGGTACCTCGGACATGATGGTTGTGAAAATATTTTGTCAAGGTCACTTTTGACTGACAACGTTTGTCATCATCGACATTTCATTTCTGGCATCTTCTCTCGTTTGTGAAATGTTTTCTGTTTGGTTCACGACAGAAGCGCAATGACTTGTGTGTCTGAGTTGGGCTGCCCTGTCTCTCCCAGCTCGACTCGCAGTCCTGACTGCAGCGGCAGCGGCGGTGGTGGTGGCGGCGGCGGTGACGGCCGGGCGGACGCGATCCTCCGCACTTGTTGAGTCGCATGCAGCGCCCCCACCGCCCGCGCGCCGCGGCAGCTCCAGGCTCGGCGTGGTAGCTGGTTCACAAACTTCTAAACTTGCCGACCCCGGGGTCAGCAAACTTTTAGTTTCGGCGGGGCCCACAGCAGCCATATGGCGTGCGAGTCCGAGAGGCGGTGAGCTGCATTATGTATTCACCGCAGCATTGATCCCGGGCGTCGGCTCCTCCCACCTTTGCCATATACTTTGCCATATTTGGTCATGTCGCTGCTATTTTCTTTCCTGGAAAAGTCATCTCCGCTAATCACCACTTTTTCTCCAGATACTGCAACCAAGGGATGAACCAAGGTCGTGTTCTAGTCTCTGAGTCATGCGAGTTTGGAGATACCAAAGAGCTCCAAAACAGAAGTGCTCACTAAAGGTCACAGTCAACATTCGTGCCCTTCCAAAAAATCTGTGTCGTGGGTTGAAAATGGTAACACGGAGATCAAGTCTCTCGCAAAATGTCACGATTGGAGAACATTTTTGTTCAAATGAAATTGTCATCCATCCACCAACCAACTTTTGTGTTTTTTGTTTCTGGTTGCATTGAGCCAAGATTTAGTCGGCTGTGTTCAGCAGTTCAAACGCGCACAGCTTTGCCGCTCTCGCTGGTCAGTTCCCCGACTCGCCGCGCGGTGGCCTCTCTCTCTCCCGCCCTACTCACACACTCACTCACCAGCTGCTCATCCACCTCAGATGGGCTTCGTGTTCACATTCTGAGGGTCGTTGGGTCTAAGAAACAACGTCAGGCCTTTTGCGGTTTGCAGAAAACAGTTGGTTTCGTAACGTCTCTTGTTAAATTTGCCAGGGAAACAATTGTTTGGTCTTTTTTGTTGAGGTCCACATATCAACCACACCACAGTAACGCGAGGGCCAACAACTGTCAGCGAGTTGGACTGTTCCAAGGGTTCTAGATTTGTCTGACGGCGTTGGTAACTCCAGTGCTGCGGAGGAGGGCAGTGATGAAAATTTCAAAAAAAGTCAGTTGACACAATTACAAAGCATTATGTAACAAATGGCCCCTCTGTTTGGTTGCATGCGGGGGCTAAAAAGCCATTTTGAATGAGGTGCGACGGGAGTGGCGCTTGAAGAGGGTGATTAATAGAATACTCGGACCGGGTGATGGGGGCTGCGACACAGTTGGCACGTCACCGGGGCGTGCTGATCTATGCGCCTTCGGGGGGTCGTTAGCCGAGGCACCGCTTACCCCAACTTCATGGTCCTCATCGCAAAACAAAACATCACCAAGAAGCCCCCAGTGAACAATTTAGACGCGTCTGTCTGTCTTGCTGCACTTGTCGCCATTTGCAGTCTCGTCTATTTCACTGTTTTTGCGGAATAGCTCAATGTGATTTTCACATGGCAACTCAAGTTATAAACAAAGAAATTTACATGTTGCTCGTTTTTGTGATTGCGACAAAACGGTCGTTTTGAACATGATATCTGAAGCTGCTGAGAATTGAATTGACGTCACGCAGCCATGTTGCAGAATAATGCGCTTCATCTCATCAAATTTCGCCTTTTTTGACAACAAGAAAAAAATCCCTGCGTGATGCCTGTTCTCAATTTGGAACAGACAGTAAACTGACCTTCAAATGTCACACACACACACACACACACACACACACACACACACACACACACACGTCTCATCAGCAGCAGAACAAAATGCAACTCTTTTTTTGCCTGACCTCTGCATCACCATCACTCTCTTTGCGATTCAAAAAGCCTTCGCTCTGCGCACAAGGCAGAGTCCAGCAGAGATGCTGCGGCTGCTGCGGCTGCTGCGGCTGCTGCGGCTGCTGCGGCTGAGGCTAATAAGCCGTAATTGAAAGTCAGTAGCCTCTGGCCGTGACACGGACAAAGACGCCAAATGACAGCGACACAAGGCCCATCATTACTGCATCAGCTTCGTTTCGTCCACAAATTTCAGCTCTCCCCGCCTATTATTTCGGTTAATAAAGAGTGTGTAGTTAAACAAATTGTCCGAGACACGGGGGTCAGGTGAGTCGCCTGCAGGCCTCCCCGCTGCAGTGGCCACTGATGCGCTCTGAGCCCCTAAATTGCGCGCTCGGCTTGTTCGGACAATTAAGTCGCGTAGCCCCGGTGACACGAGCTGCTGTCGCGTGTCAGGGGAGTGGACGCTCGGACGGGTGCCCGCTGGCCACTCGCTGCCCCCACCCGACCTCGGCCTGGTCAGCGGACACGCGCACTGGACAGCCCCACCTCTGACATCATCAGTGCTCATTTGCATAACAAGCTGCCGAGCATGCGTGCTTTTGACCTGCAGTGTCAGCGAGGTCCTGCTTCTGGAGGATGTGCAATTTCTCGTGGTTCTGACATGCCACTTAGTTTGAGCGCATCGCTGTGCAGAATCTCTGGTTGAATTCTCAATGGCATTTCCCAGACACATCGCAATGCAGAAGCAAAAACATCCTCCGTTGCCTTTTGTGCCACCGAAATGCCAACACCCTCCGCCATATGCAGAAAGATAAAAGCTGTTTTACATACCTGCAGTCGCTGTGATATTTCAGCCATTTGTTTTCAGCATTTAAACCACAGAAAACCACGTGTGAAAGACGAGAGAACAACACAGATTGAACGCAAAGCTTTCCCGCGCGATGTATTTGTGGGAAAAGTTTGGTGAGAAATGGGGGACAATTATACTCAGCCTGGTTCTGTGTTTCACGGGCCTGAAAAGGTACCTGGAAGAAGGGGATGCGAGCGGCAGCCAGTAGAGAAGGAGAGAGGGAAGGAGAACGGGAGGGCCTGGAGACGAGAGCCGGCCCAGGGTCTCCCGGCTCCCTCCCAGGGAAGCGGGCCCTTCTGCACCCTCCCGTAATGCGCGCTTCCGTCCCCTTCTCTCCGCGGACCCAATCTCCTGCAAATGGACATGCAGAATCTGGCCGCCTGCGCATAAACAAGCTTCTTTTTGCCTCCCTGCATCTGCAGCAGCCGAGGGTAGGAGGGGAGGAGGAGGAGGAGGAAGCGAGGGAGAAACAAGAAGCAAGGCAAAAATTACATTTGCCGCAGCCAAACAGAAAATTGAGCAAAATCTGTCATGACTCATGCAAAACCAATTTGTCTGGATTTATTCAAAAATATAACAGCGACGAGCGAAGGGAAGTGCTAATGAGCGGTGCCCGTGCGGTGCTGCAGCGATCGCCGCGGCCGCAGATTGATGGAGCCGGGCGCCCGGCGCTGCGGCCGGTGCCCATGCGGCGCGGCCCGCCGCCCTCTGACCCGATCCCTCGTGTCACGGGCTCGAGCCGAGGCGCACGGCGCGCGCGCATTACAAGTCCTTAATGATGATTAGAAAATACAAAAAGAAGAAAAAATGAGGATGGAGTTGATCCGAGAAGTGGATCCTTTGAGGGTGTGATGGCTCAAGTGAATAGGGCACAGAAGCGTCCGTTGCGGCTGCAACAGACCCAGCTGCTCGGACCAGGGGACAACACCCCCAGAATCAATCATGACTTCACAAGGAACCAGAATCACTGGGCAAAAAAGGCATCGCAAAACCGTTGAGCTTCTGAGGAAGGAGCATGAGAAAAAGGGCTATAAGATCCTGACGAATTTAAAGCGACACAAATGGGCCTCTCTGAGGATTCCGTTCTGAAGAAGCTGCTCAAATGCCGCGTGTGCTCTTCACTCACTCAGTTCGCCTTGACGTCATCAAGGATGAGATGAAAAAGAAAAACACCTCTTGACAGGAAGACGGCGTCGTTGCTGTCTCCAGGTTGCTCAACGCTCGACTCGTCCACCGCAACTCACAACGTAGTGAGAATCCCGACGAACGAGAAGCGACAGTTGCGGATTTGAGCAGTTACGGATTTGAGCCGTTTCTGCATTTGGAGACGATTCTCAGTGCAGAGCAGCTCAGCGGTTGCGGCAGTCCCTGCGTGATCACATTATTGTCATGCAATATGTATGAATCCCATAAACGGCATGTTCCTTTCTTCACAATGTCCTTGTTATGAGTCACTTCACAAGAAATGTGTGAAATAAAAAATTGCTTCCGGATGAAGCTGGGGTCCGGCGTCCGCTGTTTCTGTCAAATCCAGGATGGTGCCTGAAAAAATATTGCCCGAAGCAATTTCAATGCACCTGATCCGCTCTTGATTAAAGCTGGATTTTTAAGTGGTCACTGTTATACAGAAGGAGAAAACAACATATTCTGTTCTGGAGTGTCAGGTTGTTGGGAAAGAGCCTGCAGCGTTGAAAAAGGGAAGGAACAGATGGATTGTGGTTTCTATGCATTCAAAAGGAAGAGAGAGCAGAGAGAAGAAGCTCCCGGATACTGCATTGAAGAATGTCATAAAAAGTTGAAGGGAAGTCTCGAGAAGCATCTTTGCTGTGATCTTGTGAAGTTTATTGGATGTTTGGATGTGTTCCACCCTTTTAACTGTGGATCACACCTCTTGGCTTCTTTGTAATCGTCTCAGAGCAAATGTCTGCATTGTCAAGTGAAGCTCTTTAGGGAGACAATGATGGAAAATTTGCCTGCTTTCAAGTCTGAGGGTCTTATGGTTTGGGGTTCATAAAAGAGATGGCGAGGGTAGGAGCGATGCTTTTCAAGGTTGTTATTAGGGCTCGAATGGCCAGTGATCAGTCCTGTGCAAACGCGGCCGACAGCTTGAAATGAAACCTTTCAAGGCGAGGCTCTTGGCCCTGGGAAGTGCTGGCCTGGACTCTCGCTCGCTGGCCTGGCCACTTATGGTGTTTGACTAGCTGGGCGTAAACTCGGCTCATTCTGGAGTCAGCACCTCAATAAGAAAGCAGTAAGTGATGGCTTTATTTGCGGGGGGAAGTTGATGACACTTGTAGTGACATGCCATCATAGGCAGTTCCATTTACTTACACAATACTGTTTTCCCAAGCCACAAGTCATCCGTAAGGGCCACGTTATTGGGCCACTGTCAACGCAATCTGCGATCTTGGAAGCCAAGAGGGAGCAATCTTGAAGAAAGCAGTCAAAATCTAGTGGCTGAAAGTGCCTGAGAAAAACACGCAGACACAGACGTGTGATATCACGTGTGATATTGGTGAACAAGGATAAAGCGTTGCTGTGAATGTGAAAACCTGCATGGACGTTGATTTTGCAGAACAGGGTCCAGTTGGGGGACAAAGAAAACCTCTTCGTGCGAAGCATAATTTCACCGTCTCAGAGTTAAGTGAATGAACAGCACTTGTGGGTGTCAGGTGAAAAGCTTTCGCAGCAAATGAAGAAGAAAAAAAAAGCACTTGCATGTGGATGCTTGAATTTTCCCAAATTATGATTAGAGTTAATGGCTAATAATCATGGCATGTGGATTACGTGTGTGGAAGATTAATAGAGACCTGGTAACACTGGAGGCCATTCTCAGGCAGTTATGAGTTGGGCCTCGGTGTTGTGAGGTGTTAATGTTTCTGAAGGGTTTGTACAGCGCGGGCTCAGATGGATGTGTACGAGCCTCAGACACGCACCATACACGTCGGCTTTGCCAAGAATGGTGCTCCAAGTGCAGAGCATAGTCATGGTCCTGAAGGGACCAAAACTGCTTTCCACTTTGAGATAGAGGTTGAGCGCTGGTTTTAACATGCGAAGAGAAGTATGCAGAAGTATGCCCGTTCACAGGCGCATTGTATCCATTTGTGCATCGCACAGAGCAGCGGGAGCTGACTGTTGTTTGCAGAGACAATCGCGCCTTGTTGACGGTTCATGCCGGGGCTGTTGACAGAGCCGTGTCACCTCCCCCAGTACGCGACCCCCCGAGACCCCCTGCGGCAGAACCCCAGCGGGGCCCCTGCCCCCAGAACGCCCCCGGAATACATACCGCGATCCCCAGGCCACTACCGTTACCTTTTTGTGTGCGCAGTTGCAAAGCTACTCTTACACTCGTACCTCCCAACAACGCTTGTTCAAATAAGAGTGTTAAAAAAGATACATTTTGGGTCTCAATGTGAAACCCAGGCTGCTCAGCAGAGGTCAACATGAGCACATATTTCCGACCACGTTTCGTGGACCCAAGATATGTGACTCTCCATATTTTTGCTTGCCAACATTAACATACCGCAGTATCCAAATTCAGACTTGCAAGTGCAAGCATTAAGTTGAGGTTTTGTTGTATTTGTTGAGTTTGGCCCAGGCCACCGCAATTCTGCCCAGGGTCCCCATCAAGTGTCACAATGTCTGCTGCAGATAGCTCACTTTAGCACCGAGTTTAATTTGTAAAACCCCGGAGTCCAAATCAATGGACCATGTTTGAAAGCGATTAAGGTTGCTGATCTTTCGATGGCAATTACTGTAAGGTTAATGCACAGTTGACTATCTGACCGAAATTGCTGAAACACATTGCCACCTTCACACACCTTTGGCCACTCCGCAGCAGCTGAGGTCTGATAGGAGTTCCCGCCAGCTTGCCCCTTCCGCACTCCGGGCCTTTTCGACACGCAACACAAAAAAAGCAAGATGTGGAGAAAAAAGGCCTCAATTTATGCGCAAAAAGTGGCTGCTGCGTGTGTGAGATAATTGGCCACGCATTAGGGCAGCGGTTGGAGCGCCGGTGCAGCTGAGGTTGTGCTGAGGTTGGGGCGCGGTTTCCTTTTGCAACCTCAGCACACGCCGTGCGGTGCGGTGATTCAGAGCGACGCAATTAAACGTTTCTCACCGCAGCAGCAGCAGCGCGACTCAAGCAGGATCACGCTCCTCACGACTCCAGATAAATCCCTCTCTGATCCCTGTCGAACCGCCGACTAAGTCCTTCTGACAGGGACTTTGGACTGAAATGAAATTTTGAAGCGTGAGTGGAAACTCTTGATGGTTGTAAGAACCACAGACAAAACAGACGGATTCAATGGTGTTGAGCCCTGTCCATCACATTCACATCAGCACCGAGTCAGGAGACAAAGCTCACGCATTTTGAGCCACATGACTCTCTGACGACTGCTGTCCCTTGTCATTCCGAAATATTTGAAAATTTCCTGCAGACTCATGTGAAATATTTATGTCTTAAAAGCTGCAATAAAAACGTAATTTTAAGCATTTAGTGCAAAAAAGAGGGTCTCCACAGGGATAAATTACCTCGCAGACTTGATTTAAGACTTGAGTGAGCGCTTTTTTCTCGGTAATGAGAAGTGGTTTCGAGCCGAGGTGTCGGGATCGATACAGGTGAGCGATCGCTGATTGATCGGCTCGTGCGGGGCGGGCGGCAGGTGACGGTCGCGCACGCAGGGCGGAGGGGGGGGGGCGCGGATCCAGGGTCCCAACAGAGGGCAGGGCGGGGGAGGGCGCGGAACCAGGGTA
>JAAUXT010133981.1_pt1 | contig 33473 bp, 35 predicted proteins | sample 7278171 | NCBI WGS metagenome assembly JAAUXT01 (sample SAMN14350112, study PRJNA611818) | marine sediment metagenome | isolation source: surface marine sediment (1.8m) | place: French Polynesia: Moorea | collected 2018-08
ATGTCTCTGTATCTCAGAAGGTACAAATATTTGGTGAAAGAAGTATATTGATGAAATGTAGTATATTGTATGGGGGTTTGAGTGGTAACATTTGATTTTTGATTTTTGAACATTTTTAAATGGTTTTTAGGTGGGCCTAAAGTTAGGGTTGAAAAGTCATTTTTTTTGATAAAAAATTTGAAATGGATATTGGGCAATTATTTTGGTTATATGTAGATATTGTTCTGAAACAATGTGTAAAAGTTCCATTTGGTTAAAATTGTTCCATTTGCATGTGTGCTAAATGAGTTCCAAAATTGTGAATGTTGAGTGAAAAAGTAAGAATTTTTGACAAAACAAAGTGAGCGAAATCAGAGTGAGCGAAATCAGAGTGAGTGAAATCAGAGTGAGCAAAATCAGAGGGAGCAAAATCAGAGGGAGTGAAATCAGAGGGAGCGAAATCAGAGGGAGCGAAATCAGAGTGAGCGAAATCAGAATTTCCTCAAATCACCGTGAGCTCCATGGAGCTATTTTTTGGTGCATCGCTTCCGTTTTCAGATTGGCGGAAGTTTTGTTTTGTCAGGCAAGCTTCAAAAGAATTTTCCACAAGGTATCTGTCGAATCACATCAACACTTAACGTGTCTCTGTTTTTAGAACTTCTGTGCAAATTTGCCAATCTGCACAAAAGGAAGGCGTTGTCTTTGGCTGCCATGTCTCGAACGTGATGAATTTCAAGCGCGCTTGGTGAACGCTTCTGTCACTTGAAGAAATTTGACAGGAGAGGTGCAAAAGTTTGAATAACCATCTTCACAAGAACACTTTTCAGTGTTGACATGCGCCTCTCTTTGCTGTTGGTTCATGCACAAGCACTGGTCTTGCATGAAGTTTTGGTATTCAGTCCTGTGACAAAATCCACCTGCACTCAAAGGGAAGGGTCCATCACGGAAGACATCAGTCTCTCATTCCCTCCTCCGCTGCAGGAGAAATATTCAGCCCCCTCTGTTCGCTGAGCACAACGGAGATGCTGACAAAAATACTCATTTCTGTTGAGGCTAATTTTCAAAACGTGTTTTCACACGATGTGAATTTCTGACCTGGTTGAGGTGGTGGTGGTGGTTGTGTGTGTGTTTGTGTGGTGTGTGTGTGTGTGTGTGTGTGTGTGTGCATGTGCGTGTGCTCGCTTTCCTCTCTGCATGCAGACGGGTGGCTGACAAACGTGCACGATTGCATGCGACAGGTCTGTAGGAAACACATGTTGTCGATGCGAATTTCTTTCAATGAAGGGGCACCGCAGAAGAAGCCGGTTGTTTTGGACTGCTTGGAACCCAAGAAAATCCAAGACAATTACCAATCGTTCAGTGGCATCAAGAACAGATTTGGCGATTTCTTTCACAAAGTCTTTCTGCCCTGCAAGCTTTGGTCGACCGGATTGGTTGACCACAGTTGGAGGCAAGGGAGATGTTGTGAGGTGGGACGAAAAAAGACAAGTCATCTTACATTTCAAACAGGTTAAGGTAGATTATCATGCTACAGGAAACTTTTGTTGTTCTTTGTGCAGCAACAACAAAAATGGAATGTCTTTCTGCCCTGGAGGATTGTCACGGACAATGCCCTGGCGGGTTGTCTGCTGATGTGTCACTCTGGGGTGAAAACAATTTGAATACTTGTTTGAGAACAGAAATGATCGTCTGAATAAAACTATCTTAGCCCACCCTCCTTGGTCCAGCCCCCTGGGACTTTGAAATTTTTGAGGGGTCAAAACATATTGAAAATTTCATGAGTCAATACACCCTGAAAGGCTTCAGTATCTTACCACAACCTCCGTGAATGTGCCATGACAATCTCACTCTTCCTGCAGCGTTGTGACATTGTCATGCCCCATTCATTCACCTGGTGTGTCACCCAACACACCCCTCGCCACCGGGGTTTGCTCCTCAATGGTTATGAAAGAGACATTGCCCGGAAAACACCTTATTTGTTTGTTTTTTCGCAAGACTTCAATCCGTGCATTTTGTGACCTTTCCACGGATTTTGAATGGCCGAAACAAGGTGCCTTCACAACACACGACACGCGCTCTCAAAGAAAACACGTAAAGAAAACGGAAGCAACTTACCTGTGTCTCCAAAGTCAAGTTCAGAAGGGCGGAAAGTCTGCGAGGTCGGAGTTGTGCTTCGATCAACGGTATATCTGAGGAGAGGCACAGCTTCACGACATCAGAAAAGGACGACCGGGCCCTGCGCCACGACACCAAAGCTGTCGTGAAGCAATGTTTGACGCACCAGTCCCATCTGTTGAGGGCGAAGTATCAGTCTCTTCTGTTTTGACAAGTACTCGCGATTCAGTGCAAAGCTGCATGTGCAAATGTGCCGCCCCAGGACAAACGGAGAACCCTGACAACCAACGACTTCACGATTTGTGGGGAACAAACAGGAGTTTGTGAGGAATTGCTATTCATCTGGCCTGAAGCATGCAGTAGGTGGGTTCGGTCGTGCATTCATACGCTTCTGTTTGTGCATCAAACTCGGGGTTGTCCATTTTCTGAGCTGCGGGCCACATCCCGCTCTGAACAGATACAGAACAGCCAATGCAGTTCTACTGATTCACAAAGCAAACTTTGTTAACCTAACGCCTTTGTAGGCAAGGGGTAAAAAAAGTTCCCAGCTTTCAAGTGAAATTCGAACAATCTGAACAAAAGGTTTTATTGGGCGTGGTTCGTGTGCCCCACATCGCCAAATTCGAAACGCGAGGATACAGCGAGCCCCTGGATTTGCACGCGGTATTTGAGTATCCGATCCTCTTTTTGTTTGAGAGATTCAAGTTCCGATGAAACCAGCTTCCACGGTTTCAGATCTTGAAACACGCGCGAGACTGGAAACCACCTCATCGGTGCAAAAAATCAACGGGACCGTCACGAATAAACAAATTTCACACTGCACCGCGGGTCCGCAGTACTAGTACGAGTACATGTACGTTGATTTTCGCGCCACCAAGGATGCGCTGAGTTCCAAATCGTTGAAGCCTGCACACGTAAGACTGTTGCTCTCTGCACTAAAACGCGATCCTTGTGAAGTTCCCTGACGCCACTTCAGACCATAAAGGTGTGGTCAACGGTCGGGCGCCAGTGTGGCAGGCAAACGTTCAACTGGCGAAGTTGTTAAAGATTCGGCTTTGTGTGTCACTCACCGGACACACAACAAGGAAGAGAAACCCAAAGGCACAGCTCATATTTATCCTGGTGTTTTTATTGGCAAATTTCGCACAAGTGGATCCATATTGTTCTGTGTTCACACCAAAGCCTGAATTGTCTTGTGATTTGCGTCGTTTTTTACCGTAGCCTGAAGCATGTGATACTATTGCACATTTTGAGTGTCTTTTCAACAGAAAGAGAACAGATGGCACCAGGATGTATTTTGTAACGAATGTTGAACTAATAGTTCAAGCAAAAAGAAGTTCAAATAATATCTAGTTTCATACATTGCGAAAGATGCCTGAAATGACGCGACGCAACTCGACGCACTTCACAGACAGACCCGATTCCAGCGTACCACGGCTGAATTAGTCAACTACATGTTGCGTGTCATCATTTCATGTCCAACTGAAGCGAACCTGTATCACTTGTTCACTATTCTTTAGCATCAAATTGCGGCAAAAAACATTCATGTACAAGACGAACACGTGAATTTTCAAATGGGTGCAGCGAAAAATAAACTATGCAATTTGAAAAGAATCTGAAAATACTGAAAAGAACTCAAATATGATGACGATTTTCATGCTGTACAGTTGCTCCTAACACTTTTGTTACGTTTTACTATCCTAACAGTCACTGTACATTTCTCAGATGAAAAACAAGAAAAGAATTTTGCACAATCGGAACAGGACACGAAACCACGAATGCACACTTCATGCATTGAACTTTTTGCGGCACTCTTCTGTGTAGCCTTCATTCAAACTTTCGGACTGAACGGGAAGCAAGAACCAGCTCGAAAGGCTTCGGAAACTCCGAGCTGGCAGGTATGACTTGAAAAGCTTTGTTGTTGGCCAGCATTGGTCCTTGAATTCGGAATGCCTGCTCAGGCAAGAAAAAAGCCAGCAATCTGCACAGGCGCCAAAAAGGCATCAACTGCCTCAAAAGCTACTCTGGAATGTTTTTTCTTGAGAATTTGGCCACAGAAAATAGTACAGTTCAACATTGCTTTGAGCACAATCATGTTCACAATGAAAGAAAATGCTCGCCAAGTTTCTTCCCGCTTCAGAACCCACTTGGAACTGAAACAAATCTCAACCAAGAAAGACAAATCTGACAGCCCTTCGAAAGAGCTAGAAGGAGGTGCTTCTTCAGGATTTCGGCGACTCACTGGTCAAGACTCTGTTCCGCCGAATGCGACTGACGCTTCCCACCGAGAAAAACAGCGCAGAAACTCTACAGAAAAAGTTGACAATCGCACTGGGTGGGAGAGTGTCTTGAAAATACTGCACACAAACAATAGCGGGAAAGGACAGCAATTTGCGTCAAAGTGCAGCCATAAATACATGTGTATCAGTTCAAAAATGTTCGGGCCTTGAAAACACGTACAGCTCCAGATTTCATCAGAAAAAGAAATAGAGAACATAAATAATAGAGAGACCACACGCATGACAGTATTTCCTCAAGTAATTAAGTACGGACAGAGACTGACACACGTACTGGCGAGTGCATGGGTAAAAAGGGTGCTAAATGTTAACACTTGTTTGATCTCTTAAAAAAAGCAATTTACATCTCAGGCAATGAAACTAAAAGTGGTGACGTGTGTACACATTTATGGTCATAAAGTTATTCATTAAAATATGTATCATGATATTTTACAGTATCACAATCAACATGTGTACATTTATACACCACACAGCTTCAACAAAACACGCACGACAAATGAGATTTCTCACCACACGTTCGTGTCAAACACAAGATCTGTTCACAAGCAAGTTGCAACTCTTTCGCCAAGTTTTTAAATTTCCCTTTTGTCCGAAAGAATGAGTTCAATAAAAGTATCAAAGGAGCATGCACACTGTAACGAGTTTCTGGTCATTACTTTGCAGTCAAATCTCGGGGATAAAATCACATCTCGCAAAGAATTCTTCAGCGAAAGGTCTGTTTTTGTTTGGTCACATGTTTGTGAGTTGCGTTTGTTTCACAACAAATTTACTGGCAGGGCTTTCCTGGTTTCTCGCTTTGGTTCCTTTCCATTATGCTACCAGAAACCTTGAGTGACAGAAGAACAAGAACACAACGAACAAACCAAGTCCTGTCATGGAGCACGAAACCTTGAAGTTCTTCAGTCACTCGAGGTGAGTCTTGCATCTGTCACATGTGACAAACGCGTTACGTCAGTCGGATGAATAACTACGGGTGTGTGGCAGTAGAATTCTTCACTTGCATGTCAAGGAGATCAGACGGTTAGATTCGAATCATCCCATTCAAGTTGACTGTCCACGCCCTGCAAAACAGACAACCTGTGGTCAGACGGATCCAACTCTGTGTGAGACACCGCAATCGGGCAAATGCAGGCTGTAACGATGTTTTATCGTTGGTATCGCATCTTGCAACCAAGAACGAAACAAACGCAAGAATCAAGCGGGGCGGACGGTGGGAGGATCGTCACGTCAAACAAAACGCTGGTATCAGATTCAAGTGAAACAAGAACACGTACGGGCGAAGGAAGATGGCAGCCAAACGGAACAAACATTTCCAACAATGACAGACGAGATGGAGACAAGGAGAAGGCAAACCATGACATTGGAGCGATTCGTTCAGTTTGGTCACATTCAAATGAAAACACGTCAACCAAAGTTTGAATCAATCTACCGTGAACTAGAAGTGGTCCCACTCCAAATCCCTGAAGCCCTGTTCAAACAAGCCAACAAAACAACTCCTCACTTCACTTGTCCAAACCGAATGTAAACAACGTCCTCGTAAAGATGCTCAACTCTCCTCCATGGCACGAAAGTTTTGTCGCTTTTGTAGAAGCTGACAAAGACAGCAGTTCATGACTTGCGGGCGGGGATGGGGGAGGAAACGTTGGGCTCAGCGAGACCTTGCACTCGTGCGTAACCTTTGCAGAGAGAAGTTGTGAGGCTGTTCCAGAGGGTGGCTTCCATCAATGACGGAAATTGGCGTTTTTCACGTGGAGGAGCGTGGCAGAGTGTGAGAAGTTGGACTGGGACGCGACTTTTGTTTCCCAGGGGAGGAACATGGTAGGTAGGCTTGGGTTGAGAAGAAGAGGAGAAGTACGCACTCGTGTGGTTGGTTTCTCGCAGGGCTCCTCCTCGCTCGAGTCGTCCGGCTGGTCGTAGTGCGGCTCGTCATCCTCATCGTCGTCCGACTCTGAATCGGAGGCGTTCAGCTCGCTCACCTCGGCGCCGCCGCAGTACGGCTCCTGCCGACACAAGAGGCGAGCTGTGACGAGGGTCACGTGACGTGCACACACACGCACACACACACACACACACACACACAAACACACACACGCGCGCGCGCGCGCGCACAGATTAAGTCATCACTTCCAGTGCTTTTCGTGGTTCACTTCATCTGATGACTAGCTGACTGGGAAAAATACGGTCGCACCGTACGCTCAGAGCTGAGAGTACTCTCACAGTCACTTGAAGACAAATTGCAGCGTAAAGGGCACGCACCTCCTGCTCCATCGGGTTGACGGTGATGGTGAGTGCAGAGTTGTCCCACTCCATCTCGGGGCGCTCCCCGTCGACGGTCACGACCTGTGACCTCTGGTGAGCAGCGCGGATGCGGACGACGCCGAGCACGATCATGAAGAGCAGGAAGCCGACGCACACAACCACGATGAGCGTCACGCCCAGGTCTGAGAAGAAACAAGAGGGTCAGCTCAGACCATTTTCTTGAGCAGAAACCCAACACATCACCGACGAGTTTGTGTTGTGCAAAGAAGTGAAGTCTGCATCTCATGTCGATCAACAGACAGAAGCACTGAGGAGAATCGATTTCGTCGAAAGCATCACCCAATGTCAAACAATTTCTCGAACGGAATGGACGTGCCCACACCGACACTTGTGTGACATTTCACTCATAATACCACTTGCAATCCTGAACCCACAGCACCAGAACTCCACACAAAATTAGGTAAAAATGACACGACACTTTCCCTGTGGTGACTTCACACTCAAACAACGCGCCTTTGTCCATTCCTGACTCTGCCGTCACTTGCCCCTTGCTGGTAAAATCAAATTTTTTTGTGCGCTTGACCTGACGGCCCAATTAACTTTCCGACCCGAATTAATCCGACAGAACTTTGCGCCACTGCTGCACCAGACCCATAACCAGAAACCTGTCCCTACTTCCCCCGAACCTTCATTTCAACCAACACACCCTGCTTACACACAAACAACCCACAACCGTTACCTTTGTGCAGCGGGCTGTGGCTGTTGGGTGTGGTTTTGTGCACACCGAACATCTCAATGAAGGCAGGATAGTACGACTCTGTGTGCACACACAAGCAACGTACGATCACTCACACAGCGTGAAGCATTGCGTTGCTAGCTGCACCGAATATGACCACCTCACGGACAACGAAACCGTCAATTGTAGATTGAATTGCTTGGGGTGTGGAACAAGCTCCAACATTTGAACGTTCCCAAGGAGGAGGAAGCCATTCATTGCTGAAGGCCGCAACAAACAAGTCACTCACTGCCGGGCACGGTGCGGCCGGGTTTGTAGACGGAGCTGGAGCCCATGTTCTGGTCGAGTCGGATCGGGACCTTGTCGCCCTGCGGCTGGAAGATGCTGTTCTCCTGCGCATGCGCCTGCGGAACCTGCGCGTGCTTCACCGTGTGGATCACGTCCAACTGCGAACACAGAAACGGGACCAGGTCACCATTGTGCACTGACAAATGTGTGGCAGCAGAGCAGTGCGTTTGGAAGCCGACAAGGGTTTTGATCTTGCGATCAACGACATGTGCATGTCGACGCATGCGCGTGTGAACGAAATGACCAAGAACCCCGAGGATCTTGTCCCCAGAGCAGCCGAGCGGAGCGACTCACGTGGACACGGAACGCGTTGGAGACGAAGCGGCCGTTGAGCTCGGAGCAGGTGAGAGTGAAGACGCGCGAGTTGAGGTTCTCCGGGCGGCGGTGCACGTACTGGACCGAGCGCAGCACCTCCTCGTAGTTCGCCACCACGTCAGCGCCTGCAGCGGAACAGACGCGGTCAGTCTCCAAGAGGAGAAACGATGCGAGCAAAACCAGCTGTCAAACACCGCCGCAGAGCCACATTTCGGGACGCCCTTCTCTACTCGCTGTCCAACATCGGAGCTTAGTCTATAATCTCACGCAACTGCCTTAAACGGAGAACATCTTCAATGACAGTGCCATTCGTTGAAACAGTAAGACACGAAGTGCACGACAACGGGCATTGGTACAAGAACCACAAAGCATAACGGCCGTGCCTCCAACGGAGCACACGAGCGATCACTTGCGACAATCTCCGAAACACCGGACAGAACGCCTTCTCTCCTACTGCGGTCCTCGCCCACCTCGGTGGCTTCGACTCACCCTTGATGATGAGTCCGTCGGCGCCGTCCGTGTACTCGAGGCCCAGGTCGTCGAGCAGGTTGCCGGGCACCTTAAGGTGTTCGTCGTCGAGGCTCAGCGGCGTCGGGTCCGCCCTGATGATGCAGTAGTCGAGGCGGTTGTTGCTCGAGGACACGTCTCTGTACAGCATGTTCGCAACCTGAAGCGAAATCAACATGTGTGTTGCAATGCCTCCGACAAATCGGGTCTTCGTCACTCAGAATCCGGGTGCGGGTCATGCTGGACACCCGCGCAGTTACCAAACTGCTCGAGCTCAAGACGATCAAGATGTCCCTTCCGACCACTGCGATGTCTCGTCGTTTCTTATCATGACGTTCTTTTGCACCCAGATGGCCTTCCAGATCAAGTCCTTGTTTTGCTCAAGGAGCACACGGCTCGCGTCTGATGACAGCTGCCGGTACTTACGTCATCGTCGATCTCCTCGGCCTCTTGGCGCGTCTGGCTGAGGATCTGCACGGTTTGGAAGATCTTGACGCCGCGCGTGTAGTTGAACTCGGCGCGAGCCACGTTCTCCGTGCCGCTGATGGTGATGATGGGCTTCTCGGCCGCCGTCACCAGGATCATCGAGTTGAGCGCCGGGATCGTCAGCTGCCGGCCTCCCGCACACCTGAAACACAGCGGCGTCAGTTTCCTCCACTCTCACCCAAGTGCTTGCTGTGCGTCAGCAAGCTCGCATTTCTAACACGCTGCACTTGACAACCACACGCGGGGAGAGCCGAGCGTCCCACTCACTTGACGTCCGTCTCGACCTTGATGTTCCTGTGTCCCGGGGTGGGGAACGTGCGCGTGTTGATGTAGCCGACGCGCTGCACCAGGTGCTCCACCTCGGACTTGTTGCGCCCGTTGATGGTGATCTCCGTCATCTCGCTGTTGAACGCCACCGACTGCAAAGCAAAGGAACACGCCATTTCACACAAAGGTACCCCCAAAAATTCCATATTGGAGGCGGAACAGTGGCCCTGCTCAAATGTAGCGTTATCCGCTGAACAGAGCAACCTCAATCATGTGTCTTCGCAAAATGGAGAATACGGTGTGGAACCTTGACCAAAGTCGGCCACTGCCACCTCGAACGATTTCCTTGGGAGACGCGCACCGAACGGATGAAGCAAAACAATGCACCGTGCTTTATCATAGACTCGTGCCCCGCAATGCAAGTCACACACTCACCATGCCGGTTTCCATCTCGCTCATGGCGTGGAAGTCGAGTTTTTCCTTGCAGTCATTGAGACATCTGATGACGCGGTCGCTCTCCGTCTTCCCGCGCAGGATGCTCAGCCCCGCCAAGTAGCCCTTGAAGTACTGCGAGCGCTGCTGCTGGCCGCCTGTAGATCCACAAAAATTTGCAAACATCAGCGACACCAAAACTCAGTGCATAGATCTATTTTCCTCCCAGATGAGACCAACTGTTAGACACACGAAAAATTTGTTCTTCGATGAGCTCCAATGCCTTGCAGTTTGAACTGCGGCAAACAGCTTCTGGATGTGTTCAGCTGTACCTTGCCAGCAGGCGCCGACCATGAGCTTGGTGAAGTGAATCTTGCGGGACGGGTGCAGCGGCCAGTCGTCGATCACCTCCGGGTTGTTCTTGGCGTTCACGAAAAGCTTCCCGTCAATGTACAGTCGAACCTGACGAAGAACAGAAATGCATCAGTCTGTAAGAAACTGTCCGACTTTTCATTTGTCTCAAACTTGGTTGCTCAAGCCAGGACGAAGTTCGACACTGCAAAAGTTTGACGAGGACCATCAAGGTCAATTTTTCTCTCGTCCCAAACGTGCCGAACACAACTGAACCGCTCTGGGAAGAGTGAGATTTGGATCGGGCAGCGTGGAGACAGAAGTGTTGTACACCGTCAGCGGCAGCGATGACAACGCACCTGTGGGAAGTCGACGGAGACGGCGTAGTGATGCCACTGGTTGTCGCAGACCTGCGGGACCTTCCAGCGCCACTCGGCCGGTTTGAAGATGTTGAGGTCCTGGCCACTCGGCTCCTGGCGCAGCAGGAACACGAGGCGACAGTTGTGGATGAAGAGCGAGTAGTGGTGTCGGTTCATATCTGAAATGAAACAAGGAATAAAGTGGGGTGAGATTCCCTTTTGTTGCGCAGAAAACGCCACCATTCGTGGAACATGATCATCGACGTAGGAGTTGCGCAGGTGGGTTTTTCTCACGCACGCGTTCAGATAATTGGAAAAACAATGTCTTCCTGACAGGTGAAAGCTGCTGTCACTTGCGTTGCGCCGTCGTGTGTGGGCGGCGGAAAAACATTTCAGACTGTATGGCTCCGTCGAAACTAACTTCCAAGCACAAATCGAACAGTTCCCAACAAAGCAACCGAAACGAACTCAAAACAGTTGCCAACAAAGGAACAGAAACGAACAGCAACATTACGCTAACAGTCTTGGGGAAAAAAACTTCGGGCTGCCAGGCTCCTGAAGTCCGAAAACAACACTGCCAAGTGGACAAAAAGCTTTACGAACACCAAAAAATCTGGCGTGTGAGCCTTCCTATCAAAGCAACACACATCTCAGGCAGAGCTTGTGTCGGCAAGGTGTTTCTTTACCGCAGTAAACAATCATTAATATTTCACTGCGCCTTGATTAGTTTGAAGGCTGCGAGCAGGAAGTTGTGTTGAACGGCTGTCTTCGGTTTGCTGGCACATGATGATCGATGGTTGGAAAACGCAGTTGGGGAATTACACTTTTGTTTCAAATCATCCACTCACGAAACAACCACTCATGTCTGGGAATTCTATCACACGCGTTGCGAAACAAAATATCTCGGGAAGGGAAAGGATAACGAATCGGTGATTCCATTTCAGTTCCATCCACCCCGTATACTTCCAAATGAGACGCCAGAATCATTGGGTGTGGTTTCTTCAAGCACCATGCAAAAAACTGAGCCAAAGTGAGGAGATAAAGGGGAGTTTTAGCAAACAGCCGCAACCCTGGAAACGCAAACGCAAACGTAACTTTTGGTATGCTGTGGTAGTCAAAAGTTACGTTTGCGTTTCCAGGTTGCGGGCTGTTTGCTAAAACTCGCCAACATTGAGTTTTTCTCCCTCTGTACTTTTGTGGCACCGAGTGGTTCCACTGTCCACAAGTGAACATCATTGGAATGGGTGCGTCGCACGCTCAGGTCTGAGCTGACCATTTTTTCAATGGGACCTGGGCACCAGTTCGGGCGCTTCTTGTGCACAGAACCGCATGATGATTCCCTCATCAAGAGAAAACCCGTCATTCGGAAAGACACCATGACGTCCTGCCCTTCGGCAGGTTCAACAACTGTAGTTCTCACCCTGCTCGTCTTTGTCACTCACTTTCTCCGTCTGCGTTGCACATGATGTGCTCCTTCATTCCCTTCTTCGTGTCGTCGTCCACGTTCTGCTCGTGCTTCATCCACGCCGAGACGGTGAAGTGCTGGTCGAGCGAGTGGTTCAGCTTGGTGCTCGGGATCTCAATGGCCGTGCTACGCCCATCGAAGAAGAAGATTTGGTCCTGCTCCTGGCCGTCGTCAGTCGGCAGGTGGTCCGTCCACTTGCTCAGCGCGGGAGACGGGAGCAGGTCGACGCTGCCCGACGAGGCGCCTGGAAAACGAGACGAGACCTCGGTTCAAACTGCTTTCTGCGGGACGAGGCAAAGATGAGGCATAGGTTGGACCGGACATCAAAAAATGGTGTGTGGCTCCCCAAAAGAGGACTATGAAACGTCATTTCACATCAACGCATTCGTCATGCCGCATTGTTGAACAACGTTCCCAAGGAGAACGCTTCCCCCGTCACGACCACTGCAGGGATGGACGGGTGAAGTCTCACAAACGGGTTTCAAGTACCGTGCTCACCCGGCCAATCTGCAGTGCGGCACGGCAGCGACCATTTTACTGGCATGTCATTGGAAACTACCCATCATGTTTTCTGACAACCTGGGCTCTCCCAGCAAGGATTCAGTTGGGTTTCGTTTTGTTTGTCCGACAGGAATTCCACCTCTCTCACTTTTGCCAAAGCAGGAAAAAATACGGAATTCCCCAAGCGGAGAGCACCTGGCCACAGGCCACGCGAAGCACGCTGTTCTCTTCCTGGTCTGACTGGAGCCAAGCGAAATGCGGGGGAAGCCCACACCACACCTGCCCGAACAGAAACAGCGCAGGAAATAGGAAGGAGTGAGGCGAACGCACCACAGAGTTTCCTCTGAGACTGGATGGAGTAGGTGTCCCGGTCGCAGCCCTTGCCGATGTGTTTGGTGGTGAGCGAGATGCGCGTCGAGACCTGCGTCTCGCTGCACGTGCTGTCGCACTTCTCGAGCGTCGCCTGCGGCCCGAGCAGTTTCTGCGCGCTGCCCGGCGTGTACTCGATCCGCTCCGCCAGGCCTGCAAACAACAACAACAACAACAACACGTCACAAAACTGTTCAGCGGCACGTAAACTTGAGGCACTTTCACAAAGCAGTCTGCGAACACAACCTGCGGTACAAACTATACTGCGCCTGCGTGGCTTTTTCAAACCGAGGTTCTCATTTGGCATGCAGCTCACGCGAGAGCATAAAAGCCACATCCTTGTGACATGGCAGGAGAGCGACAGGATCTTTGTGAAACATGACCGTACGCGGGCAAGGAACGTGGTGTTTTCCGACAACGTCACTTTATCTGGTGTTATCTTTGATACAGGGCCACACGGTTTCCTGTCTGCATTCTCACTCCAAAATGTTCATTGAAGCCCTTTTTCCAGAATCACGAATGCGGCGTGCCTTCTGCGTTCTTTTTTCTTTTGAGGGTGGTCGAAAAATATTCACAGACGCCTAATGGTGAATTTTCTGTTGTGCCTGTCCAGGACAAAACTGCCCAAGACCCAAAGGTGACCCAATTCCGTATCCACAGAATGCACAGCGCAGCCGTATTTTGTTGAAAAGGTCTTCACGACATGGCGTGTCTGCAACTGCAGCTTCAAAAGCCAAACTTCAATTACAAATTTCACAAGGACGACGTCAGAGTTGTTGACAACTTGTTTTCGTAACTACGCACTTTCTTTTATCCAGAAAAGCGGGGACTAACGATGTCAAAACATAATTAATCCCTCCACTCTTTGTTCAGCTGCATTGAAAGCTTTTTTCAACAGCATTTAACACGGCAGTCACGTCAGGCTGTTTACGCATGACATGAGCTCCAACAGAAAGCCGCAATCTCCCTTGCATAAAACGTGCGTGATAAGCACACGGCAACAGCTTGGAACACCGCGTCGTGGGGATGACAGCTGCTCACAGGGACTCGGATGTAAAACGGTGAGGAGGAGGCGAGACCGATAGCGGCGAGCCTCGCAGCGAGCGGCGCTGTCACCGAAGCTGTCGTCGTCTAATGCAACGCGACGTTGGCTAAATACAGGTACAAGTGGCTGTGCTGCACTCGCCCACAGGACGTCGAGTGGTAAGCAATCCTGCCTAACTCGATTGGCCTCGTCCCTTTGACCGGCGCCACTCTCATTGTACACGCTACATGTCCTCCGCTCCATAACTCAACTCAATATTGCCAATCAATCTCGGGCTAAATACCAATATTTGACCAATTCCAGGACCAATTTCACTTCCTGCCCCTTGGCGCAGCATAGCGGTCAAGGCAAATGGCCCATACAGATTGCAGGCCGGGAGCGTTTTCTTTCTTGTGGAGAGGCTGTCCCATTCTGCGTTCAGCTGGAAGACATTTTCTGAAAGCTCCAAGAATCTGGGTGCTGGTAGATCTGTCTGAACAATAAAACCTCACAATCATGTTGGAGGTTGAATATAAAACATTAAAGTTTCTGCTTTTGGTTCACCCAAACACGGCAAAATATTCTTGGTCATGAAAGTGCCGTATTAACCTACATGGCTGCCTCCCGTCTCTTTCTCACTCAATGGCGATACCAACACAGCAACACCGACCGACGCATGAATATATCAAGTGACTTTGCCTTCCATTGCCACTTCCTTTCTGAACGACACTGATAGTTGGTAAAGAATGGCAGGAGAAGAAAAGATTTCTTGTGCTCATGTTTTTGAGAGGCCCGTGTGTTTGCCCACTGCAAACAACGGACCGACCCAGTGTGTGGAGATTGAATGAGCGAGTCCACAGACCGCTCCGTGCAACAGGACACTGAATCACAACAATGTGAAGCATCCAAATCCATTTAGCCTCATTCTTTGTCAACAAAGGAGTTGAACTTTCTCCAAAACAAGAGACTGAAGATCAACGAGGCTGCGGCCACAAACGGGCAACAAGATTTTAAACGAAACGAAAAGTTGATTTTTTTCCCCATGAGTTTGCCCCCAAACCAACTTGCACTGGTTTGCAGGGAGGGGGGTTACCAACCAAGTTGGTTCGCTCTCGGAATTTTCATCAGGCAAAACACAACTTGGTTTCAAAATAAGTTGTTTTACCCCCCCCCCCCCGCAAACAACTCAAGTTGCTTTGGGGTGAACTAAATCCAGTTGGTTTTCTCCTGGTATTTCTGGTCAAGGGTAAACCGAATTTGTTTCAAAACAAGTTGCTTTTCCCGCTGCACCACCCAACCAATTCCTTTTACAACCTGTACAATTTTTTCTGGTACAAGAAAACCCCATATCTAAAATTTTGGAATCTGCCATTTTGAACTTATTCTGCTGAAAACATAAAAAATATTCCGTTTTGTTCTTTTGACACCTTGGACATAATTTGTGACCTGAAACACAACAAAGAGACCACTAAACCACACACTTGCAACAAAAATCTGACCAGGAGAGTGTCCGTCAGAAAGTTGAATAAAATGCCATGAGGTGATTTTCGGGTCGCTCAATAAATAAAGCAAACCGAAAGGCGCCCGTTCAAATCACCTGCATCTCCAGTTCCTTTTCTGTTGTTGACATTTTAAACTCTGATAAGCTGAACGTGAAATTGGCTCATTCATAGACGAAGATTTCAGCTTTTATTTCAAAGCTTTGCGGTGCCTGCTTCAAACTGTGGAACAGTGTGCACATACCGCTGTGCGTGGAAGTATCACACCATGTCATGACGGTACGGAAAACTGCACAGCGGGGTTGACTGCGAACTGGGCTCACACAAACTCGCAACTGTGCAGCGAACGTGTCTGCGACAACCTGCAGCATTCCCGACAGAGACCAAATCACCACCTATCCAACATTCCAGGGGTACTTTTACGTCATGAAAAGGTGTGATCGCCGAATCCAGCTCGCACAACTGGAAGGGAAACCAGGGACAATCTGCTGGAGATGCCAATAAAGGAAGAAATCTCTCGAGGCAACGTCCTTGCTTTATTGGTTCCGTGCATGCCAATTGTCCGTGTTGAGATCAAATCCCAACAAGGACCAGAGAACCAAAAGACGATGATTCTGTGGCTTCTGTGTCATGTGCCGCGCACGTGAACACATCAAACTGGCTTTGTTTTGCCACGGCATGCACTCCTGGTGCTTAGCATAACAAACGCCAACAATGCTGGCATATCGGACAAGAGCAATGGAAGTTCTGTCACTGAGCAGCAATGGAAGATCTGTCATTGAGCTTTCGTTCTTCCCAAAAAGACAACATTTCTCGTCATTCCACTGAGGTTTTCGCCTGTGGCAGCATACCGATCATTTACGTCGGCGCAACACCAGTTTTACAACCCGAACTTACACAGCTTCTTCGATGGCCGTGAATTATTGATTCGGCGTCAGACGCAGCTACTTGTGCCTCCAGCAGCTTTCGAATCGGAAGAACGAAAATTCTCCCCGTGTGGGCACCTCATGAAAGACTCTGCCTGCTGCGTCAGCGCGGACGCCTGAATCCCCGACAGCCCGCCGGCGCTGTGCGGTGTCATTGCGAGAGTGCCCCTCGCTGTGGTGCAAATCCCCACCGCACTTCCCGCGGACAATATGAGGTGGTCGTACTGTGCGCCAAATCACTTCCCAACCAAAATGACAACTTATGTGAAGAAGAATGTCTTCGATTTTCTCCTTCTGTGGTGAATAATGCGCTTTGAAGAAGTCAATAGGCACTTTGGAACGGAGTAATTAGGTCCTCACGCGCCGTTTGGTATTCTCACCATCACTCTCGCGGCACCATCTAAGTCAAGGCAGCAAATACGTCATTGGTGATAATAGGTCTGGGCACAGCGAGCTCTTGGTCCTGTAGCTCTCGGGAATGCACAAGTGGCGAAAATATAAAAGGCTTGGCCAAGAAGACACATGTGGACGAAGACGGACTCACTCACCTCTCCAGCCCGCCTTGCAGGCCTCCACCACCTTGATGTTGACAATTATCTTGTTGCTGAAGCGGCCGCCACAATCTTGCACGACCACGTCGAGAATGAAGTTGTGCCTCCGGCTGTAATCCAGGGGCTCCGTGTTGTACAATACTCCTGCAAAACAAAAACAACAAACTTTCTCTGGGACCCGAACAGAAAAAAAAAACCCGGATGCACGAATCCGAGCTGCGGCTTCCGATTTTTAATGAACCCGTCTCTGGTGACGGTTTCTAATTTCTCTCGTCTCTCGCAAAACAATAGAAACACACGGCACGGCGGAGCTGGTTCTACAGATGGGAAACATGAAGAACACGGCTTCATTTCCACACATTAAAAACTCCTGTTGCTGGCATCGGAATCTGGTAGAAGAGCCTCGGGTGTGTGGGATTACTGAAACACACTTGATTCGTTAGATACAGTTGCACCTGCGCCACCAGGTTCTGTTTCCGCTCAGAACTGATGAAAGTTCCTCAGGCATCTACACTGTTCACAAGGTACATACACCTGGACGTTGTGTACCCCAATGTTCACTGAGTCTGGGGGAGAATCAGAGTGCTCTTTGAAGTTTGACTGATGCTGAACTTTCTCGTTGGTTTGATTATTCTTGGACGCGGCGTCGTGCCCCAAAGTTGAGACCCTCGAAACGTTGGCCTGTTTGAGCGAAGTACAGTCCACCAGTTTTGGTCTTCAGTGGGGTACTTGCACCACAAATGTAAACACACCAATGCACATGACAGCTGGACACGAAACGGGAAGAAGGGACAAAGAATCCAAGTTCCCCTGCGGTGGGTCGTCTACTGACCATCGCTGTCGATCCTGAAGGGCACGTCCTCCGTCCAGATGTGGTAGTGGCAGATGGACGAGTAGTCGTCCGAGCCGTCGCGGTCGGTGGCCGTGAGGCGCAGGATCTCGTCCACCAGCTTCCCCTCGGGCACCTCGACGAGGTACGTGTCCTGCGCGACGGTCGGGCCGAACTCGTTCACGTCCAGCACCTGGATGTGCACTTCCTCTCTGCAAGCAGACAAAAGTTGTCGGGTTGAGGAATGACTCGAAACATCTCTGATATATTTTGGAGAAAGAGACACTGGTGTTTCTTCGCAGCAGCAACCAGCCGCCACAGAATCGCGCGTACGATCCTTTCTCTCACCTCAACAACCAATGACAAGGTACAAAGCAAGCAAGCAGTCTTGAAAGAATCAAAACATCTCCGTACAGCAGCTGTGGAAAGGCTTGTTGGGGAGTTGTTTTCCATTGTCCAGAAAAATTAATTTTGCACGAAACCGCACAAATCGGACTCGCAATCTGTGGTGTCACCTTGCAGCAACAAGAACGTCCCATCACACCATCACCATCTGCAGTTGGTCAGCTACATTCTGTTCCCACACATCTTTGTTTTCAGTCGCAGAAACGCGACCCATATTGTCAGTATGTGTCTGTCCATAATGCCAGGTAGGAACCCCCCATCCCCCCAATGTACAGAATTTAGGCCCTGGAGTTTGCATGAACATTGTTTTTGGGTACTGGTAGCTGAGGAGGTAGTATCTATTGTATTGTGGCCCTTGAGGCCCCCTGGAATTTGCATTATCTATTTGTTAGTCAGGCCCAAAAATACACAAGTGTCATTTTGAGGCCGAGTTCGCTAAAGTATTTTGATGCTGGCATTCACAGAAGGAACATCTCCATGGGTATCCGCGACACAATGCTGTGAAGCATGCTCGTTTTGAAGAAAACTTCATCATGTCTCGTCCATCTTTTTACACAAGTCCACTGGGGTGAAAGCAAAACTGGTTTGAGCAATCCAACAGAAGCTGACAAATTCAACAACAGCTCCAGTTTTCACATACCACTGTTGCGTCGAAAAGTTCGCTGCAGACGTGCGGAATAAATCCACAGAGCAGGAATGTGCAGTTCATTTTCCGCCTCGAATCCCTGCGCCACAGCAAAGAGCAATTTTCCAGCTGAGCATTCATTTCTTTGGTGTCAGTGAGCAGAACTGCATGACTCCTCACAAAGATGCGCTTGCCTGACAGACGGGGAACCAACACCCTCGTCAAATATTTCACGCCACCTGCACCCAGGCTGCAACAAAAGCTCATCCCATGAACCGGAAAGCTCACATTGGATCCGGCCGAATATTATCCGAAGGAATTGGAACAAATACGACCCAGTCTTTTGTGCTGTTGATCCAGACATGTACGATTGTCACCTCTAGAAAAGGCTCGCTGCCCTTCGAATCAATTTTAGTGGCCGCAGAACATACTCCTTGTACGCCCCGAGTACGTTCACAAAAGATCATGAGAAAATTTTGTCCCACATACAACGTACTAAGTTCCCCAAAAGACATTCTTGAACGGGACACACATACACACACAAACACACACACACACACACAATTTATTGAAGGCCAATGTGAACGGTTGTTGCGGTTGTTAATTTGCTGGTATGCACAGGCAAAACATCAGACGCAACTGCCTGAGCTCAAATCTGCTCCTGGTGAGTATTTTCTTGCAGGATAACACCGGGTAAGTATCAGTTCTTCAGTTGAAGTTGAGCTGAGGTTCAAGTTGGTGTGGAACTAGCATCTCATGTCCACGAGAACAGGAGGGAACTTGGCCACACCCTCCTTTTTTATTGTCTCTTCAGGGGCAGACATCTACAAAACACACACACACACATCTACAAAACACACACACACATACACACACAGATGCATTTCTTGAAGGCCTATGTTGTCAACTCCACGGTGGGAGAAGCAAAAGACGGAATGGACATCGTCAGCAGAGCGACTTCAATCCTCCCACGTTTCAGGCGCAAATGGAAAGGTGCCAAAAAGCGCAAACTGTTGCTGTCCGGAGTCTAAATGAATCGGGGACGCAAGGTCACCTGCCCCTGGTGGCCTCGGCCCCGAAACCATTCATACGGACAATACATCAGCGGCTTCCCTCCACAGGCGCGCCCAGCGTCGAGGCGCAATTGCTTTGCAAATGCTTCACAGTCCCACTCCAAATTGCATTTGAGTCTCGCCTGAGATTCAATTTTGAGATCTGCTTCTGCGCGGGAGGTCGGTCTGTTCTTCGGGAAACAAAAATGAGGGATTTCATTTGGCTCACACAGCAATTGCAGCCGTTTCCATGCTGATGTGTCAAAATTGTGTGAGTAACACGCGAAAGAAAAGAAATCAAACTTGACGTTTCGCCAAAACCGAGAAAACGCAACAAACGTGCAGGTCACAAAACTCCGCCTGGGCATTGGGGCGGGGGGGCGGGCGGCTGAAATACGAAAACGTTTTCTGCTCAGCATCTGATTTCTTTTCAAGCAAAACCGAACACTGCACCTGAAAGGCCGCGGTTCCACGCAGGTGGCATTGTTGGACCACCCACTGCACCACTGCCCACATCACATTTGGCTGACAGAAAACTTCACAGATTTTGACTAATATTTGTCCAGTCCAGAACTGAAAAGTGCCAAATTTCCTGGCAGGCAAAATCTCACCCAGCATTTGGCCAAATTCTGAAAACAGGGGGTGGGGGTGGGCAGTGCCCATACCAGACTGCACCTCTCCCATTTGGCCAGAATCTGAAACTTGCCAAGTTTCCTGGCAGGCTCTCACCATTTGGGCGACAGGATACTTGCTGGGTTTGGCCAAACTGAAAACTGAGGGGGGGGGGGGTGAGGCAGCGGGCAGGGGGGTGTGCAGCAGTGGTGCGCTGATCAGACACCTGCAGAAACTACGGTGGAAACACCTGGGAGACTGCACTCAGCTTGCGGAATACGTTTGCGAAAACCTTGGGCTCAAAGTCACCCAGTTGATTTGGCCAAGTCACCATTTTCTTTTGTCAAATCTGCAACATTTACAGTTGATTCAGCGGGCGTGACCAGGTGCTTTCATCCTATCCGCGGGGTCGGATGTCATGCTGTCAGCACGCAGCACACGAATTTGAAACTCCTGGCTGCTGATCTGACCACGCCCATCTTGAGCCCACAACTTTCGAAAGAATCTTTGCCCTGCTGCTGACATCTCACATTTCAGTTCATCTCTGCGTTAAAACCGTGGCCGAAAGCACCTGCACGCTGGCATGTCGCTTGTGACATTCTGACGCACGAGTCAGACATGACTCCCCTTTTTGCAGCAAACTGGCCCGAAAACACTTGAGACTCTGCTCCGGGGAAGACTCCTCTGGCATTTACCGGTTCGCCTCGTCGCAGAAGCAAAGAAGATCGGGCCTGGAGCGAGGCATCACTCATACTGTGCAGGAATATTGGGTGTAACGTCAAGATAAAGCAAATCAATACGCGAGCAGCAACGAGGTTAACCTTAATAGGCAACTACACAGCTTCTCATCTGCATCACGCAACACAGACGTCGAGTTCGGTGGCATAACAAAAATCTAGCGCCGTGGCTGTCACGCACCGAAGCCAGAACAACGCGGGTTTTTCTTTTTACAGCCCGAAATCAACAAAAAAATTCGGATATATCAATTTCCGTTTCGTGAAGTTTGGAAAGAGATGCGTGGCTTCGTGCGGCTAAAAATGCAGAAGCTCTCGACGAGCGTCACGACCGCCACTTCCGGACAACAAAAAAGACTGTTCACAACAGCTTCACAATTGCGTTGTCGGCCTGAGAGCGAGCAAGAAGCGACAAAGAATTGAGACAGAATCTAATCTTCATGGCTGACTAATGCTCGCTGTCCTGCCACTGCAGCCCGAGTTTTCTCGATGACTGCCGAATGTAAAAGGACGAGTTCGATTTGCTCGCAGAGGGTTGACGCAGACGAGTCGCAGATTATTCATCTCCTGGGCCTCGCAAATGAAGACGCTCAGGGACTGGCGGAAGCACAGAGCTGGTGTCGCACAAACAGCTGCTGTCAAATAACTTTGCGCCGATCCAATAGAAACACAAGCACGAGTCAGTCAGCTGCTCAGACGACCAACAAGAAATCAAAGATCAACGAGCCCGCGGTACCTCACAGCACACTGTTCCAGTAAACTGGCCATGACTGCCTGCCTGCTGGGAAATATTGGTTTTGTAAAGAGGGGGACAATTAGTTTCGTTGGTTGACCCAAAGTAACGAACGAATGTGTTTGTTCACCCAACCTCTTCAGTTTCCAAACTATAAGTTAGTTTTGACATGGGGTGGGGGGCAAACCAATCATTTGTTTCATGAACAGTAGCCTTTATCATTTCAAAATAGAAAATGAACAATCAGTTTGTACCCTGGTAGCGAATGAGTTTGTTGTTCGCGGAGACGCCGTTGCAGGTTTTTGTGTTGGTGCCTGAACCTGCCACTTCTGCCAAAGTTGAGAGGCAATCCAATTGGAATCAGCAAATCGTCCAACGCTCACCGATCGATTGTAAATGTGCTCCCCCCGAAACAACGACACCGCGAGTACTAAAGGTGCTCTGGGCGCAGAAAATTACCTGTTGGCGTGCTTGCCGGTGACGCAGTCGTGCGGCGCGATCTCGAACTTGTACTTGTGCCTCCGCTCATAGTCGAGCTTGTAGCCGTCCTTGAGCACGACCCTCGCCGCCCCCGTCTGGTTGTTGACCAGGTCGACCCGGAACGGCAGCTCGGAATGCTTCTTGTAGATCGTGTACCCGCACACTCGTTTATCTGTAACACAGAGAAAGGAATCGCCTGAGCAAATGTACGTGAAGCAAACATCCGAACAAGAACACGACGCATTGAACATGGGCGCGTCTCCCAGAGCGCAACAAGATTTTACAACTCCGAGCCCAGCGCTGCCACCCCGAGTTGCTGAAGAATGATTTACATGTGTGAGCGGGGGGGGGGGCGTTTTGTGTGATCATCAGGCATGATGATCGTCCTTTGGTTGCCGAAGAGGGTTTGGACGACGCAAGTTCTACAGAAATGGTCAATGACCACACGAGGGATGATTCATGTGGTCTGACTCCTTCATGAACACAAGTCGTGAGCCACAAGTCTTGTCTTGCGAAGTGGTTCGAGCCAGACATTCTAATCAGTCACGCCGAAGCCACCAAGAGCAAAATCACACGATTTCATGAGATTTCATTTTACCTTTCCCTTTGGGAGGAGTCAACACAAGAAAGATAGATCTCTGGTACAAAATGTTTGTGTCATCAGGTCACCACTCATAGCTGCAGACCAGTGCCTTGCCCATCAAGGACGCGTCTGTGTCACACACACACACACACACACACACACACACACACACACACACACACACACACACACACACACACACACACACTGACAACAAGGCTGTGCGAGAAACCCCACAGTTTGATGGTGAGCAGCCTCTGGAGAAACAATCAGCAGTTCTCGGGGTGAGTTCAATCACTGGAAAACTAGTTCCTGTTCAAGGACACAAGTCTTTTCTCGAAAAGTCTTCGTGTGACGATTTCGTGTGTTCCTTTTGTCCAGCGTGCGTGAACCCCAACAAACCAAATATGAGCGAATGTTGTGCCGAGACAACGGATAGGCAGTCAGGTCATGTCAAATTCGCTTGGGACGAATAATTCTTTTTCTCCATGGTAGCTCCCGCTCCGGAGCTTGCTTCATATTCGTCAAACTGCACTGATTCGACTCACCGTTGGACACGTGAAGCTTATTTTGTTTTCGATCATGCCAGGCTCGTAAATCCTTGATAAGTGTCCCGTCGGTAGAAGGTCTATTGATCTGAGTCACCACACTCCACAAACACAGCTTATTGATCGCAGGCAGGAACTGCTCATGGCTCTTCTCTCGGAAGAAGAGTATTGCTGTGGTAACAATCTCAATCTCGTGTAGAACTGTGTTGTACGAGTAAATCAAAGATGTGAGATCAGACACTCATGCAGGGCTTGATGAAGCGAACAAAAGTCCCGAAATCCCAATCACTTCAAGCGTGAAACAACGGAGCTGTTAAGTTTTCCACGAACCACAACAAAACAACTGTGGTACCACGGAAGCAATGTGCAACTCGAAGCTTATGGCTTCGACATATTTTGCTCAAAAATGACGACCTGATGCCGTGTTGGGTCTTTTCCCAAATTTCTTTGACAAGATGAACTGCTCTTCAAATCCCACGGATTGAGGCAAAGAACGACGAAGCGAGACACCAGTCTGCGTGACGCGAATGCAAATATCGTTTCCTTCATTTGCAAAGTCTGAACATATTTCTTGCACAGAACACAGTCCCTTTCACTGCCGTATAAAGTGAACCAAAATTTTTCTCAATGTGAAACTATTCTGCGAGTACAAAGAGCGAGTTTGCCCCAGCGTGAGAGAACCAAGGGGAACTCGTGAGTACGCGGGACAGTCCCCCAAAGCCTTGTGGGATTTTGTGGAACATCCGCGCCCAAAATCGCTTGACACTCAAGCTTCAAACACTGCACAGCAGGTACGTGGGGAGGGGGAAGCAGTGGCCTTACCTCCTTTGAACTGAGACTTGTCGCGGGCGAGAATGGGGTTGTTGGGTTCGAACTCGACCACGGCGCCGGGCCGCGCGTCCTCAGACACGCGTCCGTGGTAGACGCGCGGGAAGTCCTCGGTGCTGCTGCTGTCCGTCGACTCAGCCGAGGAATCTGAAACGACATCCATATTAAAACGCTTGATTAGCTTGAATTCCATTGGGACGAGATTCGTACGGTCATCATGGTTCTGTGATTCCGGAACCAATTCCGGGACCAACGCCAGTCAATCCATAAGTTGTCTGAATCTGACGCAGAACTGAATCGCGTTTCGTCATCAAAGTTGTACTCAAAATACCAAAGAGTTCAAATGCTCATCGAACCACAAAAGACCAATAACCACCCGGAATGATACCATTTCGGATGGCTCATTACACAGGTACCTGCAACATCGGCAGGTCGCTCAGCACAACCATAAACGACATGAATGGCACAGAGTCGATAGAGATTAATAATGCAGCTTGTGGCATGGTTACAAGCAGCTCCGCATTTCTCTCTGTGACGCCGTGAAGCTAAATTTGCAGTGAAGAGTCGATATCATCCCTCAGCAAAGCGATTTTCAGTAGAACAGCAATTCATCGTCTCTGTGACGTTTTGAAATGATTTTGAAGCTGACTTGTCGGCAAACATGTGTGCTGATGCTGCTGGTACCTACACGTAACGTTGCATGCTGCAGCCAATTTTTCACAAACTGCTTGTGTTCAATACTCTTTTCTTGGTTCTCGGTGAAGTCACCTTCAAATGAAGTGAGATCTCAAGGTGTTCAGTTTAAAAATTACAATCCATCCAAATCACACAACAGCGTAATCCATCACAATTTTGAGAAAGGGGGGGGGGGGCGTTGCTTGAGGAAAGAACGCTTTTGGGAGTGACCACGCGAAAGAACAAACTGGGTTGTTGTTCTTCCATACAAGAAAACAACACAGTTTGAGTTGAAAGGATGTGAAAGTTCTTGTCAAATTTCACTGATCCTGAGAATACCACCGTACCTGGAGTGGGGTTTGGGGACAGCTTCAAAGCACTGCCAAACTTGTTTGCCGGAACACTCGTTCTTGTGCAAACCTCTTTTTTCACCTCCCCCACCACATCCTACATCCGTTTCAAAAGGCTGCAACCGGTGCGTACAATTCAACCATTCCTTTTGAATTGCCAAGCACACTCTACACATTCAACATCATCTGACCTGACCCACAAAATGCAGTCTGCATACCATTACCTTGCGCACAGGTTATCCGCCTTGCACAGAGCAACAAGCTCCACACACAAATGCTCGTGAAAATCATCCTTTCAGTCTTCACTTGCTCTGTCGTGAAAGTCTGTCAACAGACTTCAGATAGTTACGAAAAACCTTTTAAGTCCCATTTGATGGTTGTTTCAACCGAAACTAAAACAATGCATTTCCCGTATCGTCATCGTTTTGCTTCCGCAACAACAGACTGATGGAAACTCAATCAACCATCGGAATGAAATCGACGGGAAACGAGATATTCAAAGATCTTCATGTGCAACATCGAGGCAGCTGCTGCCTTTGGTGCTGGAATTGAATCGAGTGACGCAGCTTGCTTAGTCATCCCACCCGTGGCAGGATTTGTAAGAAGTGAGCTGTTCTGCCGTTATCTGTTCTCGTTTGGTGCAAGACGACTGCAAACGAACGGTGGCACCGAACTTTGGTGCACAAATGAGCAGATTCTTTTGAGCGTTTTCTTTTCAGTTGTGCACGATATCAAAGAACAGGTTTTCGTTGCAGAGTGAGACAGGCAATCCCTCTGATGTTTTGACCAAGATACTCGTGAGGCCCCTGGATCTCGCATTGGTTTCAACATTCCGGTCGCTCGTTCCAGTTGCTCTTTCACACAAAACTTGAAATTGACTCTCATATGGCGAAATCCAAAACTTTTTGGTGCCGTCGCGTAGAGTCTGGATCTGTCCCAACAACCCACAAGCAAAATTGAAAAAAAAAAGAGAAAATCCTTCTGGTGTTTGCAACACATTCGTTCTTGCTGGTGCCGTTCAGGTCATTGGGCAAGGATGGGAATTCACAAAAGGAAATGTGCGTGGGTGTCGAAAATTGGACTTTGAGTTTCCTCTCCACCCGAAATTGAATGCTGGCAGAGCAAGAATCACTGCCGAGAAGTCTTGGGTGGTCCAGACTGGTTTTGCTTCACGGAGAAAACGAATTTACCCATCCCTTCAACCCCCCCCCCCCAACAAATTCTAAATTTCCTTCTGGACAGCAAAACCAACTGTCAAGATTGAACTGGACGCCTGCGGCTTGACAGTTGCCGCGGGCATAAAAATCTGTAGATCTGGGCTCGTAGATCTCGTACTGTGATCCAGACACACGCGCACGCACGCACATGTCTGCAGGAGCTACAAGACGACACCGATTGTGGGACATCACGACTGATTCAAGCAGACTGGCTTCAAATACCTTGAATTTTTCAAAGCACTTCACAGCAGACCCAGTGATCTGTTCAGGTGCTGCAGCACGAAACCACGTTCGTCTGTTGTCCCGAAGAAACCACGATCTCTGCCGCTCGAAAGTTAAATTTGGAATCTACTCACCTCGTGAGGCTGTCACGAGCCCCAGCAGAAACACTGCTAAAACTCCGAAAAGTAACCGCCACCCCATAGTCCTACGCACCGAGAAAACTGTCACTGAGACACAATCATAGAAAATGTAAACGGATGTCTACAAATGGCTGAAAATGTATGCAGAAACGAGTCACGTGGTTTGATGCTCTTCCGCAGGTGCGTTTTCCTCCCACCAAACAGCATCCCTATTTCTCTCACTTTCTGCATCATTTCAGCATTTAAACGGCACTAACCGCCACTATAGTTTTGCTTACTATGTTTAATAATTTATTGTATCTGTTTAAAGGCAACATCAACTGCATGGGTGGATGTAAAAGCGTTTTAAAGAGAACCGGAAACAGGGGCATCTGTGACGTAACATCTGAAAGAATTGTCGGATGACAACAAAAGGTAAAGTACCTAAAAAGTAAATGTCTTATTCCACATTCACACAAGGAGCATCAGTTTATTTCTCAACATCCACCCGCCACTCAATTCTCATTGTTCCAAGAAAAAGTTTTGTGGCTTGCTTTGTTGTCATTTTGTGGACCAAGTGATGAGTTTTATCTTGTTGGACAGTTACGCCCAAGATGTCTATTATCGCCCATGCTGCAAAACTGTTGGGGGGGGGGGGGGGATTTGGGCAAGTTGACAGTTGGCCGTGGTGTTGCCACCGACTGATGACATCAAGTTTTTGTGCAGTTTATTCTGCAGTTTGCTGCATTTCATTTCAGAATGGAGCCGACATGACAGTGCCTTGAACCCACACGCCCTCCTGGGCGTTTTGCCGTGTCATTCCTGCTGCCAGGATGGAATTCCAACTGTTGCTTCTGGTGACACTGGCCAGTCCACTTTTTGCCAGCAGCTGTCCAAAGCAGTGTGACTGTAGTTCAACCAAACTCACTGTGATATGTTCGGACTTCACTCTGCCATGGAGCAGCCTCTTGGCAAGCATTCCCTCTAACGCCAGGGAACTTTACTTGAGTGACGGAATTCTCTTCGGCGACGAATCAACAACGTCCATTCCAATCTTCAATCCGTACAATCTACCTCAGAAAGCGCAGTCGTTTCCACATCTGGCGACTGTGCACATATCCTCAGTGAAGTTTGACATGCCTCTGCAAGAAGACACATTCCAGCTTCTCAACCACACCGAAGAACTTCACGTGGTCTTCAGTTCCATTGAGAGCCTCAGCGATACCAGAGTCTTCAGTGGCTTCAATAACTTGAAACTGTTAAATTTGAGTCATAACCTGCTGAAGGAGGTGAACGAGGCTCTGTTTGAAGATTTGCTCGGTTTGACAGTGTTGGATCTCAGCTACAACAGACTGACAAAACTGCCTTACGACGTCTTTCAAGTTCTTGACAATTTAGAATCGCTTCATATCAACGACAATGACTTGGAATACATTCACCCGTTTGTTCTTGGAAACTTGACATCGCTTCGCGCCTTGCATCTGGATTCGAATGCCTTGGAAAGTCTGCATGAAACTGCCCTGCCGCAGAACGTGTCGTCTTTCGTGCAGTTGAAACTGCAGGTAAGAGAATTGTCGATTGGTGATGTTTTCGGTGCCGAGCCCACGCCAATGATTCTGACTTTCACAAGGATACATGTGGTGTGTCGTGTAGTTCTGGGCTGGCAGCCCAGCTGAAGGTTGATATGTGAAACTGAAGCTGTCCTTTTGTCCCTTTTCAGGGTAACCCATGGGACTGCAACTGTGGACTGACATGGCTGTGGAGACTGCTGCACTCAGAAGCTGCTGCAAAACTTTTCCGCGATCCACAACTCGTCCAGTGTCATTTTCCGGTTGAATTGCGTGGCTACCCAATCAAGAACCTCACCGCTGATCGCTTCAAGTGTGAAACGCCGTCAATTGTGAACCACCCTCCAGCAAACGTCAGCATGCAACGGATTGCAAGTCACATTCTGCACTGCAATGCCACCGGCATTCCGTCCCCGGCTATCTACTGGCTGACACCAAATGGCGTTTTCGGACAACCAGAGAACAGGCAGTACATTTCGCCTCGAATTCAAGAACTCGCCCAGAAACACAGCTTCAGTGGTGTACCAACATACACAGACTCGTCCATGGAGGTTTTGCCGAACGGTTCGCTGTATTTCAAACAGGTGCGCTGGTATTATGCCGGTCAGTACACCTGCGTGGCCGAGAATCCTGCAGGGTTAGTCTTGGTGAATGTTCAAGTGAAGATCCACGAGGTGATCCAAAGCTTCGTCCACATCAGTATGCTGTACGGAGGGGCAATGTCTCTTGGATTTCTGATCATTTCCTTGGTTTACGCATCACTGAAACTGCTGATCGAGAAGACGTGCTGCCGACAGCGGATGAAAGAGAAAGCGGACAGCATCATCTCCTCAATCGAGGACATTGAAATCGACGTCAGTCAGCTTGAGTCGCCACTGTTTGAAGGCTACTTGTCTCCTGATTGGTCGAGAGACTTCTTCTACTTCAGCCCACGATACAGTCCAGCCAAGTGCGTCACTCCTTCGAACGAGGACTTCGAATCCCGTGCGCATGTCAGGTAATGATGAGTGTCAGTCAGTTGTCCGGACGTCTTGTACCGGCCTTTCTCTTTTGGTGGGCAAAGAAGCCAGTAGAACATTGTTCCATGTCTGAATATGATGTATCGCACCGCTGCCAGCTTTTTGCAGAACTTGAACATTCAGCTCTGTGCGCCAGCTTTATTGTGCAAATTTGTTTTTCCAGAGACACTTTGGAAGATGTTCGAGTCCGGCTGCACAAAAGCGTCGAGAAGCAAAAGGAGAAGATTCGTACGAGGGCGCACAGGATGAGGGAGAGCAGCAGTCAGTACATGCAGACGATTCGTGAGTCTGGCACAATGAAAATGCAGACCATCAGGGAGTCGAGTAGCCAGTACGTGAAGAACATCAGAAGCTCTGGTACGAATGCCATCCACGGCATCAGGAGTTCCAGCTCTGAATACGCGAACAGAGTGCGAGCTGGAGTGGTGATGGGGGTGGAGCAGGTGAAATACCACGTGCAGTCTATGAAGGAGTTCTGCGGTACAGGAGACATGGGACAAACTATATCCACCGTGTCTATGTCGACCAATGTGGACATGGGTGAAACGAGTGAAGTGGTGAAACAAATAACCTTTGTCTGACAGCGTCCGTCCACTTCCATGTTTTGTAGATCAACATTATGGGAGATGGCACCGGTAACAATGTTCTGAATTGTCGTTTGCTTGCAAGGAAAGCACACGCATTCGAGTGGAAACTAAACAATCGTGATGATTGAAGTTCTTATGGCTCAGCTGGGTTTATAATGAGGCAACTGGTGTTTCAAATCGAGATGATATCCAAAGTGGTGGAGCTTCGTGAATTCTGCCACCCAAATCTCCAACTGCATTGCCGTCGTTTTGACATTGTCCAACTGTGCCCTGTTGGTGTTCTTGTTTGCATCCTTCATGACCATCCACATTTGGAGCGTGGGGTACACCGGTCTCTCGACGGACAAGGAACGCAGAACAGTGCGTTTTTCTTTGGTGATTCCGTCAACGTGCAAAGACGTAAATACCTGATCTGTGAGTATTTTGGTTTCATTGTGCGGTCAAAGTGTGACAGTGTGCTGCAAACTTTTGTGCTTCCGATTGAAGCTGACGTGCTGTGTAATTTTTTGCAGGTTTCTCACTTGAGGTTTGTTGCAAGACCGCAGAATGCGGCTCGTGTGCTCAGTGCAAGGACTGTAGTGGTGTTCTGTATCATTCGGTTGTTTGTGGACATTTGTCGGCTTGGGTAGGGGGTAAACCAATCTTTTTGCAAATCCTTCTCCCCCCAGCTAACGATTTCGAGAAACACTGGTTTGCATGGAAACCTGAAAATTGTCGAAAATGCTAAGAATCTGTTCCTGATAATTTTCTAGCTCTATGATCTCTGGTTTGTCAGAAAACAACAAACTGTTAGGTTTGAGTTGAATTAGTTTGTTGACAGTCCAATCCTGAAACTGTCCGACATGTGTGGTCCCGTCTGACCACAATTGTGTCACTTGTTTTCATCTGAACCGCACAACAGATCTGTGATTGACCAAGGTACACAACTGACGAGTCTGCAAATCAATCCAATTCTGTGATTAGCTGTGCACTTGTATTGCGAAGAGTCTGTGCCTTTTGGGAAGGGAACTGAAACATTTTCTTTCTTGTTAACCATGTTTGCGACAGCTCACGTTGTTGAAGTGGGAGGTTCACATTGGACACGCTGCCTACTGACAAAACAATTGAAGCGTATTGTTGAAATAAAACCTGAGAAAAGGAGAACTAACTGTATTTTTCTGCATGTTTGTTGAAGAAAATGAAGTGCGAAGTTTCATTGCGACGTGACCATCAATTGGATCCAAGTTGTTGCAGAACAAGAGAATGAAAGATACACCAAGCAGCTTGACCCACGTTCGACCTTGTCGAGGGTGTCGACAACAAACCTAACTCACATTATTTCTGACAACAGGAAACAAGAACCAAAAGTTTCGCTCGATTTTGTGTTTTCGACCTCCCCTCCCCCCCGCCAAACACACAAATAAAGCGCATGTTGCAGTGCAAAAGAACAACTGAAGGACACGATTTTCAGTGCTTTCAATCAACAAGGTCCAAACGAAGTCGGGGTTGTCCATAAAAGTTGAGTGTCTGGCTGACCTGGTGTAACGTCTAGTGAATTGAATGTGAATGTCCGTGCCACTCCAGCGGAACAGGATCGGGCCGGAGTTGGAGGGGGGGGGAGAAACATCGGTCTCCAAATAGGGGTGTAAACTTATTTTGGGGTCAACATCAAGTTGCCGTTTGTCAAAAGGAAAAAGTGCATTTGGTGCAAAATGGGGGCGGGGAGGGGGGAACAGTCGTGGGGCAGCCGGTTTGGGTCACGGCCATTTACAAGTTTATCGCTGAGCGAACTTGTTGGGTGCCCTTTTTAGCACTGGAATGAATATTGCACAGAATATCAGTCAGTAAACACAGATACGCTGTTGAGAATGTCTTGCTTTTCTTGCATCAACTGACAGTAGTGAGACTGGAGACTGCTCAGCTTCACTTTCAGCGTGGCCAGATCACAGCTGACACGAACAGCTTCTTTGAATTTTTTCTGGCAGTCCTTCAGGGACTGGGGTACCAACACACCGAACCACTTCAGGCTGTCTTGTTTCTTAGATGAAGCGTCATTGGCGTGGTCGATCGTTTCCTTGTCCAATGCGAGTTCTTCTACGGAATCAGCAACTTCATCAATGTCTTTCTCGGAATGAACTTGTCGTTTGCGAACTCCATCGCTGGATTTCGCTGGTTCCAACTGACTAGACTTGAGGTTGAAAACTGGGTAGATGGCCTCGATTTCGTCGTCGTCGCTGATGCTGACAACAGACGCTGCCTCCATGTTTTCGGTGTCGTACTGCAGAGCTCCAACACTGTTGGCACCCATACTGTATCTGGCCTGGATGAACAAAATAAACCACAATTGGCATTGCGAAAAAGCAATGGCTACGAGCCTTTCGGTCACTTGAAATTCAATTTCTCGAACATCATGCACAGGCAGGAGAGATCCCATAGACGAGGTGTTGGGCTGACATGACGCAGGGTTTCCATGCAAACACCTCGCGTGTTGCAACATACTTTGGCCATGAGGAGGAATCCGCTCTTCACACAATTCTCCAGCTCCTCTTGTTTCTGGTGCACATTCTCCAGGGTTTCCATGTACTCCAGCAACGTGTCGTCGAGCAGGCCGCACGTCTCCTTCAGTTGACTCATTTTTTTTTTTCTCAGCTTCTGCAAAGAGTTTGGAATCTGTTTTTTCTTTTCGTGCATCTGCAGCAAGGATTCCACACATTTTCCAGAACAGACACGCAAGGTGCGCGGTTTGTGCAAAGAAAAGAAGAGCAAGGTGTGACGGACAAGATGGGCAGTTTTGCTGTTCCCCTATGTGCTGCTCCACCTCTCTGCACATCACAAGGTGCTCATCCCAACAAAAAAATCAGAGATCACAGAGCGCGCGACCACTGGTCGTGCCTGACAGTTTTCTCCGTGATTTTCGAATTTTTTTGAAAAAATGGGACTGGGCCCACAACAAGAAGGCTGCGCCCAGAAAGCGCGGGTTCTGCACGGTTCGTGTTCTGATATTTTCAATCGACAATGTCTCTCCAACAGGTGTTGTTGCCCCCACCCAGCAAAGGATACCACTCCTTGAAGAGAGTGTTGGTCCCCCTTGACCTGGGGAGGATGTCACCCCTCCTGAAGGGTGTCGACCCCATCCCTGTGGAGAACGTCACCCCGATTCTTTAAACAGCGGGCAACATCTTCAACCGCAGGCAACCCCCTGCATTGGGGTGGTGCCCCCACCTGCTGAAAACTTGCCAACTTGCTTGCCTCCCCGTGTTCGAGACTTGCCCTCCCTGTTGAACATTTGTTCTGCAAGCTCACTGTCCACAGGGCTCTTGTACTGCTGAAACTCACAGCACAGGTCGGTGCACAGCATGTCATTCGAGCTCCTGTCAGAAGACATCTCAAAGTGAACTAGACTTTCAAGTAGACAATCAGCCGCGGGCAGCGTACATAGGCAGGACAGCACTTGTCCCAATCCACCAATGCCCCAGTCAGCAATGTGTCCGAGATGACAATTTGGAAAATTTTTCTTTGTGG
>JAAUXT010020361.1_pt1 | contig 33465 bp, 35 predicted proteins | sample 7278171 | NCBI WGS metagenome assembly JAAUXT01 (sample SAMN14350112, study PRJNA611818) | marine sediment metagenome | isolation source: surface marine sediment (1.8m) | place: French Polynesia: Moorea | collected 2018-08
TCCAGATGTGAAGATCATGATGCAAAGTACTTGCAGCCTTATTTTTGTTTAATTTTGCTGAACTGTTTTGAAATGACGAAGGGACGAACCGGACTTTGTGGATCTCCCTCGTATGTGTGGAAAAGAGAAAACAACAATTTGTGATAAGTGCACTCAATATTCACGAAGAACTGTCGAAACACCAATGCACCAATGACCTCAAATAAAAAACAAAAGACTGTCGAAACTGTCTGGACTCTACTTCTGATGTTTCTCATCGGCGAAGTATGCATTGCTTTGGCCCTGCACCAGGGTCTGCGAACTGGTATCACCGCTCGCAGTCAGAAAAACATGGGACTTTGTCCATTTTTCCAGAATTTCTGAGTTTCCAGTTCCCTCCTCCAGTCAGAAATATTTTTGGACTTTGTAATTTTTCTGAATTTCTGAGCCCCCCACCCTCCTGGTCAGAATAAAATTAGGACTTTCCGAGTTACCACCAGTTAAAATGATTTGGACTGTCAAGTATTCCACTTTTCCGAGTGACCTCTCCCCCCTTGTCAGAATTTTTTTGGACGATGTCAGTTTTTGCGTGTTTCAGAGTTTCCGGATTCCTTCCCCCCCCCTCCATGCAGTCAATATCCTTCTCATCCATTTCTTGCAGTTGGGTTATTGCCACCGGATGTATTTCAAGAAGAAGCCAAAAAGCAACCAAATCGTTCTTTGCATTATTTTGCTGAGCAACGGAGCGTTGAACTTTACAATGAATTTGAGAAGACGGAGGTCCTCCTTTGAGTGATAACAAAAGGTATCTGCAGGCCTCATTGGACAAAAAGAAAATTTATAGACATTTCTTTGTTGACAAAAGGCAGGTTTAGTTTGAGTGAACAACCGACCGCGTTTTGTTGCTTCGCCCACAAAGTTTGAACTGTGTTCCTTCAGTCTCAAGTACTTTTTCACAAACCAAATCTCTGGTTCCATCCAAAATCTCTCTGTCATGGTGCATTCAACTTTGTGCAAAGAACAGTTCAGGTCTGGAACAGTCATCGCGCGAGATTGTGCACATCCCTCCGCTCGTCTGTTGGGTTCCGACAGTCACTGCCTCAATCTGTCGCTCCAGTGTCGTGGTCCCCGAGCAGCGACAGAACCTGCACTCTCGAGTCGGCAGCGTCGCCCCGAACCCCCTTCACTGCCCGGATGTTGTCCAACAGCCTTCCGCACTGTTCCTGCATGAACTGTCTCACTGGACCCCGGGACGGCAGCACGTCCCTCTCCGAGTTGATTTCTTCCACATCTGTGTCCAACCCAAAGTCAGCCCGACTTTCCATCTCAAGGCTTGACGAGCTCATTCTGTCTCTCCTCATCTTCAGTATTTGTCTCGCAATAACGTACGCCATAGTTCCACCCTGTTGACTGTCAGCGGCGAAGTTGACAGAAAGACGTCCGTCTGAAGTGTTCGGGTAACTTCGTCCTGTGGCCCTGGTGTTGTTCCTCGTTTCATTCCGTTTGCTGTGTCTGGTTGATCTTCCTTCTTCAATCCCTGTCTTCATGTCAGGTTCAGATCTTTCACCGTCTCTTGGACTCAATTCAATGATCTCCCACGGCAGCGGGAACTTGTAGTCCCTGGGTGTCAACAGCCCAGGCAGAGGTTCCGTATCCTCAGGTTCTTCCGCCGCTTCTTCAGCAGGCTCGTCTTCAGTGATCACCACCTCAGGGCGATTCCGATAGTTCAGTCTCGGTAAGGTGGGTTTGGTCGGTACATTCCTGCCGTACTCCGCGTTGGTCGTCGTCCAGGAGGCGAGTGACCGTCGGACGCTCATGTCCCCGTCAAAACCCGCCGTGAGACTTTCTGCACTCGCTTACTCCCAGTGCCCGACGCTTCAAAGCAAAGAATGACCAGCACGAAACAATGTTCGCCAAGAAAAGTTCACTCCAGTGAAACACGTCAGAAGCAGAAGCAGCTTTGCAGTTACCAAGTTGAGGCTCGTTGTTTAGTACACGAGAACAATGACACTGCCACGAGACAACGGAACTGCAATTCCCAGCCAACAGCGAGGCTGCTTCCTTGATGCAATCTGATCGACATGCAAAACAGATCCACACTTCCTTCAAAGGCACAGGTATTTGACGCAAACATCACCATAACGCACGGAAACACGATACGACAGCGATCTTATCCTCGCCACGGACAGACCCCACAAGAACAAAAACCTGATTGGAATTTGCATGATAAATTTTAATGTGGATGAAGTTGTTTTGAAAGACAATTTCATCAAAAGTTCATTGAACAGGAATGCCGAGGCATTGGACAGAGGCGCGTTTCAACCAAATATCTGTCGCTCAGCGCCGCCTCCCAAGAGATGGTCACTGTGGGCAAAGGATAGCCAAACATTTTGGAATGCTACAAAACAAATTTCATACATCCGTCACTGTTCATAACCATCACTCTCGCCCGACGCAATGCGCCGTTTCAGTTGTGAAAATTTCGACAAGCGATGGCTTCCTTCAAGTGCCGTGCAGAATGTACGAGAAAGGAAGGAGCGGTTGGGCGCTCAATATTTCCTTGCCACTGTAGGAATCAGACTTCACAACAGGAGCTCGGGATTGACCAGGAAACAACTGTTCCATGTCTCTTCAGACTACTGGATCCACGCTTTGATCGTAAACCAGATACCTGGCAATGGCCTTTGGAACCGGCAGGTGTTGGGCCAAGCCGAACATATTTCCCTTTCTGACGCTCAGAACACACGCGCAAATCTTCGCACGACACAACTGCAGCAACGTCTTGTTGTGATGAAAGGCCAGAATGTCCCGGAAATCTTCGAACTGCTCCGGCACAGCTTCGCACCACAGCCCCGGCCTGTAGCCTGCTGCCAGGATGAGAACACACGTGGCTTCCGTCCGACCGTCATCTGCGCGACGGTGATTCTGGCCAACGACGCTTCCAATGCGAGAACGCATGTTCGCGAGGATACCCTTGGCCTTGGGTACGTAGAGGCAGGACAAGTCTGCGTTGTGCCGCAGCAGAACCCGCGCGTGGTCGACATTCGCGGTCTCCAGACTCCACTCCAGACTCGACAGGCCAGGCTTGCCGCCTTTGAATTCCACGTGGTTGACATCGGCACCAAACTGCAGCAACAGTTCGATGCACTCTGACGACACTGTGGATGCCCTCCGCGTTGGAAACGTGCAACTTCGCAACAATTCGTTCTTGCAAACTCTGGGCTTGTTTCTCAGTATGAGCAACTTCCATGCTTGTGTTTGACCCGTCTCATCCTGTTTGGAATCTTTCCTGGCACTTTTCTTGGACTCTGCAGTCTCAAATTCCAGCAACACCCTGAGACACTGTGGTTTGTTCTTCTTCAGCGCGTACTGAAAAGCGTTCGGGCAATCTGTCGATGGTGTGTAGGGGTTAGCACCGTGCGAAAGCAGAAAATCGACGCACGATGGATAATTTTCAAAGATGGCCCACATCAGAGGACAAATGCTTTCAGAAGGCTGCTGTTTTGCAGGTCTCGTGCGGAAGAGATTGGGATCCAAGTTGGCGGCCAGTAACGCAGCAACACAGTCAAGCTTTTGATTCCGTATTGCTCCAACAATGGCGCTGTGACCACAATCGTTCAAGATTTTCACTGACGTCTGTTTGTGAGCAAGAATCTCTTTGAGACACTGCGTGTGGCCCAGGTCGGCTGCGATGAATATGGCCGTTTCTTCGTTGGGTCCGCGCCAGTTGGGATCAGCACCTGATGCCAAGAGCCTCTTGACCAAGTCCAGTTCCCCGTGTTGTGTCGCGTACCACAACGCTCCATGTTTCCCCTTCTTCGCAATAGCTTGAGCTCCAGCGTCCAACAATAAGTTTGCAACACACGTTTGCCTGTTCATCGCCGCGTAAACCAGCGCAGGTCCCAGTCTGTCCTGTGCGTTGATGTTGGCGCCTCTTTCAATCAGCAGCTTCACGCAGTCCTCGTACCCCTTCTGAGAAGCCTCCGTCAACGCGTAATGACAACCCCACTTGAACTTCTTTGACGCACTGAAACCGTGGATGAACAACAACTCCAAGCACTGCACGCTGCCCTTGCACATCGTTTCCATTACGGCCAAGTGAGGTTCTGAGAGAGGCCGTTTCTCGAGCAAGTACTTGAGGCACCCCGGGTGGCCTTCTCTTGCAGCAAAATACGCCGGAGAAAGGAATTGACCGGAATGTTCGTCAAGCCAAGTTGCATTGACATCTGCGCCGTGTTCACACAACAGTTTCACGCTTTCTAAGTGTCCACAAGAGGCTGCTCTCATCAACGGTGTTTTCGTTGGGACGACATTCGTCTTTCGGTCTTTGACTGCTGGTCTCTCCAGTCCATCCACTCGTGCACCTTTCGCAAGTAGCCTGAACACTGTCTCCGTCCGGCCACTTTCTGCAGCCAAATGCAATAGACCAGATCCAGATTTCTGTTGGGACGTGTTCACGTCAATATCAAACTCCAACATGTAATCCACAACATCCCAGTGGTGTCCTTCAATTGCTTTTGAAAGTCCCTTTGCATTTTCGTTCGCTGCAAAGCTCAAAAGGCCTCCCTCAGTGAGCTGTTCCGTCCCTTCTGGTCTGGCATCACCGAGTTCCTTCGCTCTGTGTTCGAGCACCAATTTGAGACACTCCAGGTTGTCGTGTTCCATGGCCAACATCGCTGGAGTCTCCTCCGAGACGTCACTGGCTGTGGTGTCAACATCATCTGAACTCTGTTGATGGTTTAGCAGAATCTGCGCACACTTGACGTGCCCAGTCTCACACGCCCAGTGCAGCGGGGTGAATCTGTGGAAGCAACAAAATTACCATCTTGGCACCAGACACCAAATTTCACCAGACTAAGCAGTCGTGCAAACGCGTACACGTAGTCAGTGTGAAGGTCCGTATTTCTGCGAGTATGAGCCCACAAAATTTTTGGCCTTGAACTTTGCGCGTTCACCGTCTGCCTTTTTCACGCTTCTGGTGGACAAAGCAATTTCCCAAACTAGATTTTGATGCAACGCATTCTTTTGCAAAGGACACAAGGAGGTGACTTGACCACGAATTGCACGCTTGTTCAGAACACGGGTGGGCCCAGGGACCAGTAACCCCTGTTCCACGCCTCTTCAAGAACAAAGCAAAACACAATCCTGCATTTTCTTCTGGCGGATCCGGCTCGGGCTGCAAATTCGGTGGACAAAAAAATCCCCCAAGTTCACTGTTCAACATGAAATATTTATGTTCTGTTTCACGGAAAGAACTGCAAGTTATTCCCCCACCCTTGCGCCCCCAGGTTTGGAAATCGGCTCAGCTGTACGCTTGTGGGTCCGCCAGAGAGTTCCCAAACGCTACAAGTCACCACACTCACTTGTTGACGGGAGAGACGACGTCGGCTCCGCTGTCGACGAGCAGCTGCAGAATGTCGGCGTGACCGTGCAGCGCCGCCATCGACGCCGCTGTGTGTCGCCCCGCCAGCTAAAGCCACAAAACAGTTTTCGTAGCATCTTGTCTAAACAATTTCTTTGTTGGACACAGGACCACTGTACAGTAAGTTTTGATTGAATGTCTTGAAGCGAACTGGTTTTGTTTCCAATTCGGATGTCGCTATTTTTCTGTGAGCGCACCTTGACTTGGTTGAGATCGGAGCCCCTCTCTATGTGCCAGCGCACCGTGTCCACGTCTCCGTACTCGGCGGCGTACACGAGCGGCGTGACGCACGGACCCGTGATGAGCCGCACGTCCCGGTCCCTCCGCTCCGTCATGCCTCAACCAATCTGCTCCTGAACCAGAAAATCTGCAAGAGGCGACGAAGATTACAAACATCAAGAAGCTGGCATGCAGACCTGATGCTCTTGAGCTGCTGTGCAGGTTGTTTGCACATCTTGATTTGGCTTTGGAACTCGAGAATTTTCACTGAATGATCCAGAACCAAATTATCGCTCATGTGTTCAGAACTGCACACACTGAGCAAGACGTTTTTCCACACACAATTCTCTCGCCAATAAACGCCATATACCAACCTGTACCTAAAGGCACATTAAGTTGGTTGGAGAAATTGAACTCCGTAAATTTGACGGCAAAAATGTGAAGCCACATTTTCCAATGCTTTCCTCGCACAAATGGTGGACCAGCAGACGACAGAACGACAGTCGCTTTCACCAACACAAAACACCGCCTGACGAAAGACTGCCTCACTGGTGATGATGAGTAAAATTTGGCCTTCCAAACGAATCTTGGAGACTCAGGGGAAGGGTCATGTTTGGAAAACTGGGGGTGTTGGAAGCAGGATCTGGATCTGCTGAGAGAATTCACGAGCAAAATGAGTTGGGGTAAATAATGCCAAGGGGCGAACGGAAGTTCCATGGAGGCCTTTTGGGCCGCACACACTGACTCGTACCAACCACTTCAGGAGTAACTTTATTTTGAGCGCTGTTTTGCTTTCTGTGCAGTGTCGTGGGCACGCACAAACTCAGCACCTGCACGCTCTTTCGCGCTCTGGTTCTTTTGAACTGTGTTGAAGGAATTTCACTCTGCTGTGAAGCGTGACCGTATTTCACTGTGGAAAATACCCTCACACTTCATTCCAGCCATGTTGGCGCTTTCGGTGAACTTCTTGAAGCAGCAAAATCAATTGATTTTCACAGAATGAAACAGATCATGAGTCTCTCGTTTCGTGCGAACGACGGTCTCCAAAGTATACAAGCACACAAGATTTTCCAATGCAGGATGCGTCCGCCTTACCGGACAGGGTCATTTGAATTGTTTGCAACAGGTCCTGGCCCAATCACTGATGTCCCCTCAAGGGTGCAATTCAATAAACGCAGTCCTGTGCTCAGGCGGCAGTGGAAACTGACGCCAGGTTGACCTGACCTGCCCTGCAGTGCAGGTGATCGACCGTGAAACACTCATTAGGCTGAGCGCACTTCGTCACAGATCAATAGATGATTCACGGTATCTCACAATCGTTGCCCGTGCACGTGCAGTCATGTGTGCGTCGCATCAGCTGTACACACACACGCGTGCGTGTGCATGAAAAGGAATGAACCTTGTGCAAATTTTGAAACACTGCATTGCTTTGCATCGGTGGCGTTCTGCAAAGAATAGATCTTTACACGCTGGCGTGTACGGCAGATTTGTGCGTGTCAGACGCGAACTTGTGCGCTGAGGAACAAAGGGCGCACATGTACAGCTGTGGAATTCAGGAACCATGCCGCGGGAATCAATGAAGCAGTTCGTGAATCGTGCGGTGAGGTTTTGAAAACATTTCTTGGCATCAGTTAACACGTTAAGGTTTGCTTATGGAGTGGGACATGCAGTTGCTTCACGGTGCACGATGCACTCCGTGATGTGTCCTGAGCTGACCGGCGTCTTGATGCAGCCGTGACTTCAAGGAGCGACCTGAATTTGAACTTTTCAATGGAAGCAAAGCGCATTTCTGAAAAAAAGGAGCGCTTCATGTCAATTGTCAAACTCTCAAGGAAAGTATTCAGATTTGCTGCGCCTGTGTTCATTGACTGTTCTTCTGGATTAGCCACAGACGTGAAGACTTTGTGGACAACTTTTGGTTCACTTTGATGCAACACATTTGAAGACGAGAGAGAGAGAGAGACTGACTTCATTCCTGGCTCACCATAGCTCCGCTGTGCGCTGGCACAGTGTTGTCTGTGTGCCGCACGAAGGCGAAGACGCACGGTGTATGTGTGTACCTGTGCCTGCGACTGGGTTCCACCCTGTGTATGGTGCACACACATAGTTGTGAACCCCATTTAAATATGCAAAGCATGAGGCCCAACAGATCTTCACGACACAGCCATGCTTGAGTGAGCGTTGTCAGGGGTGGGTAGTACTGAAACCTACATACGGACATACGGGGCCATATTTCCACACACGAATGGCTGAAGACTCAAATTCCAAAGGCTGACTAAGACGTTTGGGAGGGAACCTCTCATGTGAGAGCACCAGAACCGGAAATTGAAGCAGTAAAACTTTTTTCTGTGGTATCTGCAAAGGCAAAACTCGTGTGAACCATGAAAATGAATTGTTTGGAATTTTGACTTCATCTGGTCATTCATTGTCTCACGTTCGACGCTGGAGGATTTCCAATTTCCTCACCCCGGGAAATAGACCTGTGCGACAAGAGATTTTCGTTCTGCTACGAAGGGACTTCAACGTCAGAATGGAATCTGCGTTTCTGAGAGGATTAATCTGCGGGTGTTTGGCCCTCGTCGCGTTTGCTCAAGGTAAGAATTTGAAGTGATACTCGTACATTTGAACAAGGAAAAAATCTTGCGAAAACCATTGACTCTGAAAGCTGTTTCCTTTGTCGTGAAATCAAAAAGCGTCCAGTGGTTCTCATATTTTACGGATTGCTTCTCCTGTGGTCTTGGAACCCTGAAAACTCTCCATCGAGTTCAAAGTTCACGCAGCTGAGGCTTTTGAATTCTCTGTGTTGAAACTCGTTGTATACAGTACGAGTATTTGTTTTTGGTTTGCATTCAGACGGTTGACTTCGTTTCAAGAAGTTCTTGCGATGAATAGGGATAGAGAACAAGCTTATTTTCAACTCTGTGGTCTCCCACTGACCGAGAGAAAACAAAAGGAAGACACTTTGTACTCGTACTTCCACGATTTCCTAAATTGTTGCGAAAAACATGAAGGCAAAAAAGTCAAGGCAGTTTTTCCAACAAAGGAATTGTGACACACAAGTTGCACACGAATACATACCGTACATGTATACGTAGGGGTGTACAGTTGGGATGCCCCAAAATATGTCAGGCAAATATTTGTGAAGGAATGACACTACATTCGCCCTCTCAAAGGGGATGTGGAAACTCTGGGGCAAAACTGATGTCTGAAAAGAACACGCTCTGTTTACAAAATCTGGACAACGCGTGCACAGCAGATTCGTTTGAGCGCGCTGTGTGGTGGTTCTGTGTCTTCTTTGAACGATTTGTGAAACTCACATCCAGGTGGAAAGGCTCCAGTCCCCGTGGATTGCCCCTGGAAAATGTGGATCTTCTTGTTAAGATTGAGGCGCACGCTAACATGATTGGAACATCCAGCTCACTGGATGATCCAGGGTTCATCTGATCCGTGAATCCGATAACCAGCAACAAGACTTGTCAAAGTGAATTGTGGCCGATTCTGATGTCACAAGGCGGATGTGCTGTTCACTCAAGTCACGTTCTGTGCAACATCAAGCCATAAGTTCTTCCTTTTGACTGTGAAAAACATTCCAAAACATTTTAACATGTCTCAATCAGGTAGTTGTTGAACTTTTAGCATGAACATCAAATCCCCTTCCTGGATCTTGGACTGTCCTGTGTGTTGGCATTTTATGCGCTTGCAATGGCAGTGCCTTTTCAAGTGCTCGTATGTTGCATGTTTGTCACACAGAAAGATATTCAGCCACTATGTTCTTTGAAAGGCTTGGAACCACAGGTCGCATTGAGGTTTCTGTTTCGTGCCCTGTGGGACAAGTTTATCATTTTGCTGACACCATCGACATCGTCTCGAGGACGAGTGTTGCGCAAAAGTTGAGTGGGTGGGATCGTGTACCAAGGAAATCTGACCACGATGTCTTTTCCCTGGTGCACGCCATGCATGAGAACAGAAATTGCATTCACACAACTAAGATTAGTTTTGAGCAACTCTGAAGCCAGTTCGCTTTGGGGTCGGGCAGTTCTGAGCTCAGTGTGTTCTTGATAGATCCTGGAGAAAAGTGTCTGCCAACACAACCAAACAGAACTACCTGAATGTCTGCGCCACATGGATGAACGCCCTTGAGTGAATTTCACACAAACACAAAACAGTAATTTCTCTGCCTGGTGCACACACTGATTCTTGTTGTCCTTTGTGTCACGATCAAGTTGGTTTCGTCCCAAGAAGTTCGCGCACTTTTCCTGCAGCTAGACGACATGCTCTTGAACGTGCACGATCTGTGCAAACCAAACGCATTGTTGCAGGGTCAAAGTTACGCCTCAAGCAGAGTTCTTTTTCACTTTTCACCACTTTCTTGTGCAGCACTGAGCATGAAGGAGAACAATTTCTTGGCCAATGTCATGAAGTTTCGCACAGAAATTGTGGAATCCAGCATTTTTTTGTGGCAACCCAATTTACATTCAGGTTCTTTGGTAATATATTTCACAGACAACATGACAACGTTTTCAAGTTTGAAGATTTTTACGCACGTTTTCCGAAGTTTACAAACACGGGGCCAATTTGTGAAGTTCAAAGCTTTCTGACACAATTCACCACAGATCAGAAACGCACACAGCGACAACGCTCAAACAATAAACTGAATTCAGACTCGAACTTGTGTGGAAAACAAACATTTCATCGCTTGCATACGAAACACGTTTGGTGAATCCACACTGTTGCGTTCGAAGGCGGCACAAAGACTTGGATTGAACAATGAAATGTTCAATGAAGTTGGGTGTTGCGGTGTGCCAACGATCATCGTCTTACTTTTCCAGGCCATGCTGGTCCTTTGCACAGTTTGAGGCGATCCTCCTGAAATGCTGGAGGTACACGCTCTGAAAAAGTTCTTGAGAAGCATTCAGATGTGGCATTTGTATGCCCTTCATCAGAAGACTCGCCTCAGCGAATAAATTGACACGAAAACACGCTCCTACGTACGACACGATAACCCGATGTGTTCAGCTACTTTAGAGCACCGTTGCTCGAATATGGCAGTTCCATTGGACTGCAGATGAGCTTGCTTGAAATGATAGGGAGAATTGTATTTTTGCACTTTGCCTTGTTGCTGAGTCTACCAGTATAAGTTTTGTGCATGTGGGTGTGTTTTCAAATCTGCCATGTACAGAGCTGAGAGCTCATCAAGAAAACCAGTTCGATCTTTTCAATGAACATTCTTCAGCTCACTAAATGTCTCACCTGAGAAAGTACCAAACATCACGAAAAGTTACAAGACTTCTGTCGGGAGAATTGTGTTCAGCATTTCCTGGGTAATTTTCTGCGTCTCGTGCAATGAGTTCGAGCAAGTGTGTGGCTCATAATTGCATTGATTTTCTCCACTGTAAATGCAAAAACATTGAACTTTTTGCCAACAAGCACAAAACATACGCGCATGTGCAGGTTAAGGTGGTTTTTCGACGACATCAAAACGTGGCCGGCCTCTGTTGGTCTGTTGACTGCACCAGCCTTGGACAAAGACGAGGATATTTTTGTGCACTTTGAAACGTAAACAAAACAAAAACAGGAAAAAGACAAAACAATACCACTGCAGTACAAGAACCTGAGTGTACGTTCTGGTGCACCGCAGTTTTTCTGTTTTCCTGTGCACGTCTCCTTCAGAGATAATTACTTGAAACACATGTTCTCGATAGCGTGCAAACCTTTGCATTTTTCCACAGATCTGGATCAATACCTTCAGGATCAAACTGTTTTGTGCTCACCGACGGTAAAATGAAGATTGATGGCATTTGAAACTTTTGGAAATCACTGTGACAGTGGCTCTGAAATTTGCGTCTGCGTTACAACATCACCTCAGCGGCGAAGGACAGCGAGCAGTTTTGCTGAAGTGAAGCTGTTCAAAGTTGTGCATTTTTTATGCTGATTGAGAGCTCTCTGACGGTGACATCGCCCCATCAAAACCTTGACATGGTCAGCTTTCTCTCAAAAACTGGAGATGGATCGCATCTCCAGAAAATGTCTTGCAGAAGAAGTGTCCATGTGATGTTCAGCACTAGATTTCTCCGTTTTCTGCAGACCCGTTGTGCAGCAGATGCAACCAGATCAACACGTGGCGGACGGAACCGAACCTGCCGCCCGACTGTCGCTGTTCCGGCGGCAATCCCGCCGCAGACTGCCGCTCCACTCCCAACCTCATCGTCTGTCTCTGCAGACCTGGCTTCACGGACAACTTGTGCAACACTGGTAAACATTTTTGTGTCTGACATATCTTTTTTGTGCTTCACTTTTTGTGCCTCAGAGACCACAGTGAACATGGAAAGTCAAAAATTTGGTCAAATGTGTTGGTTGGTTCACATGGATTCCATGATACCAGTGACCCAAGCTATTTTTCAGTGGCTGCTTAGTTTGTAAATATTCATCATACCATTTTGCAGAGCATAGACTAAGCCCCTTGAGCTCGGACCCTCGAGCCCCAGTGAACCTCGAATGCGAGAACCAGCGTTGTCACGCCTGGTACCGGGAAATTGGCGGCAACGACTGGTGGGTCTACCACCCAGAGCGCCAGACTCACTGCTGCCCGAACCCGCTCCTGAGTGAGTATTCTCCGCCTCTGAGAGTGTACATACGTAGCCAAGTAGTGCTGTGGAGAGCAATGGGTCATGAGCTGTTTACAAAGATGGACTTGTTTCCCTGGTTGAGATGTTAACATCCCACTCAGTTTAACATGCAGGGGTTAACAACACACCACTTTCCAAAACGGATTCGAGGCTTTCACACAAAGCAATTTTTGAAGATACGCGCCTTGCTAACTTGTCTGAGTTCATTATGTTCCTCTGGATGTTATGAAACCCGCGTCAACCCTCGTACGTACGAACAGGGAAAACATCGAGACGCAGACAGCGCAGGCAGATTTCAGACGCGAGTTGCTTCAGCAGCGAGGACTGCTCCAACCACGGCCTCTGTTACCTGTCTGTCTGTTATTGTGACGGCGGCTATTTCGGCCCCAGATGTTCCCAAGGCAGTAAGGACTCACCCAACCTCTTGGCCCCTGCGCGCGGCATTGACGAATCTCCCGGAAGCAGGGACTATGAGCATTCTGCCGAGTTCCTACTGCTCTTCACTTGTCTTTCTTGCGACTTGAGATTCACCAATGTGCTCAGTCTCAACAGGTGTGGTGTGAACAGCTCGTGTTTTCCAATTTACTTGTCTTTGAAAGAACTCGTCAAGAAGGACATTGTGTCGGTGTGTTTGAGAACCATGCTGTTCATCTCACGCCCGTTTGGAGCCCCGTCTTGTGTGTCATGCCTCTATTGATACATTCCTTGCCGGTTGTTTGCGTGGACGTTGGATGTAAGTTCAAACAGCAATGTAAATAAACATTCTTGTTTGCAGGTTTAGCAAGTGTGTTTCTCCCACCCTTTCTGAAACCACCTTGGTTAGTTTGTTGTGGTTTGAGTTCAACAGTCGGAACACTTCATTCTGAATTCAACACAGATGAAAGTCAAGCTTTGAAAAAATCTACTTTCTACCACACGATTGTGCTTTCAGGTGGGAAAGACTCCCCGCCCCCGAATGTTGAATTCAGATATGGAACTTGTCTTGTCTGCACGTTGCGATGGTCGCGGGCAGCGGGACCATCTCGGTGCAGCAAATGGCTTCAAAACCACGAGCCTTTATGTGTGTGCCTTCCACAATTTCATATCCATCCCCTTGTGCCGCAAACCCTTCCGAACACACCCTAAACCCCCCCCCCCCAATAGGCCAACGCCCCTCTCATCCTAATAGGCCAATACTGCTTCTTTTGGGCCAATACCCTCAACAGTACTTGGGCAACAGCCTTTTAGCCATCTCCTGCAAAAGTCCAAGACCATATTGGCCTGGCCAACATCCACCCAAAAGTCCAACTCCCTCCCGATATCTTCCAACTCCGACCCCCATGTGTGCGCACGTACTTGTTGGAAAACACGACCATAAGGTTTCCTGCCTCGCCTGGAACCTGTGTGCAACAGTGATCTTTCTCAACAATACTAACTCGTTTGTCGCGCACCACGTGCTCCTGCAGTCGAGGAGGAGGGGGAGGAGGAGGAGGAGGAACCTCAGGAGCCTCCGGTCGGCGGCGATCCCTGCGAGACGACAAACCCGTGCGAGAACGGGGGCACGTGCACCACGTCCGGCGATCAGTCCGGCGTGTTTTGCACGTGTCCCGAGCAGTGGACGGGGGAATACTGCGAGAGTAAGTCAAGTAGACGCGGGCGGAACCAGAACGACGCGGTGGATGCAGTTGAAACTGACAGTGGACATGAGACGTGCACAGGGACCAACTGGCTCTCGTGAATCAAGTGTGGAAACCATAAAAGAATGTGATTTGTAGATACGCCAAGGGGCGGATCGAGGGGGCAGGCGCTGTCCCCTCCCTGAGACCTGTTCATGCAAAGTTGTGGTCCTTCCTGAAGTCCCTCTGACCAAACCCTGGATCCGCTCCCTGACACCTTGATACGTGAAACACTTGTATGGTTCGCTTTGCTGCAGAATATCTGCCTTGCACATGATTTTGCTTGAGACTAATGCACAACTTTTTGTGAAATGATTGAACCTCCTTGTTAGTCTGACCATTGTCTGTTCGCAGCTCCTTCAAGAATGTTTTGCGTCTGTTTCAGACGATTCTTCATGCGTTCATGTAGTGAATAACACTGTCTGGTGCGCCTTGCTCTTTGCATGGTCTTCACAAAAGATCAAAAACAGTTGCATGCAAAATCTGTGGAAATGTGTGTTGCGCAGACATACGTGGAACTATATACAGTCCCCACCTTCTTGAGTGTGAATGTGAATGTGTAAGAATGTGAAGCGAAGGTAGTCTGCGCAACATCACGTTTCACAACCAGTATGTTGTGAAAACAGTTGTGGACACCAAAAGGAGAAATGGGACGAGACTCCGACGCGTGTGACAACCGTTGCAAAGTCGTAAAGTCTATTTTTGTGTTGGCAACGTCCACGAGTTCACACACAAGTGTCTTTGGTTTCACGATGGCAATTCGCGGAAGAACAAAGCTAAAAATCTTTCCGAGCTACAAAAGTTTGAGGGGATTTTGTGAAAGCGAGTGACAAATTGACGACCTCTTTGCAGCTGGAGTTGGTCCGGCGCCAGGATTCTGCAGTCAGAACTTGTGCCCGACGGACAGAGTGAATCCGTCCAACCCGTGCGACGACCAGCGCCAGATTTGCAACTGCCTGCCCCAGTTCAGCGGAAGACTGTGTGAACAAGGTGAGTTTTGCGGATTTCGTACAAACGAAGCATCAAGGGATTCCAAAATAGTACTTTTTTCTGGGATTGAGTGAATGGCAAAGTCAAGATGATTGACACCAATCACACTTAGTCCGCGAGAAAGTGTCTCGGTTCAGCAACTACACGTTCATGACAAATCGTTGACAATCAAAGGGACGACTTCAAGTTGGTGTAGCCTCGCTCAGTGCGAGCTGAGGAGCACCATTCCTGGTAACGCCTGTGACGCTGCGAACCAGAGATGCAACTGTCTGCCTGGATTCCATGGCCAGTTCTGTGACCGTATGTGTCCTCACAGACTTTTAGATACTGTAGCAGGACTGCCAACACAAGTTGAAAATGCTTTTCGCCTTTTCTGACAATTCGACCTGATCACAACACTTTTTCACCGCTTCAGTTGTCTTTCGTACAAACAAGTGAAAGAACCAAGTGGAAGACCACGGAGTTCCTGGACCTGAGCCTGAAAACCTCCGTTGAGTCCACTTTTAGATCTGCGAACAGTATACTCATAGTTTCATCAGTTGTCCGTATACTCCCGTGTTTCCTCGTGTTTCCGCAGGGTTTCTGTGAGATATCCAAATGATCCTTGTTGATTGCATGGCTCATCAGTTGTTCTCCCATTGCTGCCCTCTGCTCCTGACCTGGTCTCTATGCATTTGACCTGCTCCACAGATACATCCTTCTGCTGGCTCTGTCTCCAAAAGGAACAGAGCTTGTTTGTAAATCCAGTTCCATCCACATGTGTTTGCTTTGTGTGCGTTTACATTAAGAAACACAAGCCACGTTGAATCAAATTTCAGGAGTCAAGTGTATTTTGCAGGACACTGAAAATTTGAAAACTCATGTCACAATTTTCCGACAATAAAGTTATGTGGTTGGAAAGTAATCGTACGAAAACCTGTCGGATTTGTTTGGTTTGGAACATGGCGGTCTTATTTTGGCAGTGACATTACTTGACATTGCACGAATTTGTTCACACACACAAAACAAAACAATTGATACCTGAAGAAGCGACAAGAAGTTGGTGTAGCCTGGCTCAGTGCGAGCTGAGGAGCACCATTCCTGGTAACGCCTGTGACGCTGCGAATCAGAGATGCAACTGTCTGCCTGGATTCCAGGGCCAGTTCTGTGACCGTATGTGTTTACTGAACCTTGTCCACCATAGAAGTTTACCAGCTTGTCGAAAGTGTGGTTGTGATGGACAAACACGGCACGAGAGTGCACATGCAGCTGCTTTTTTTTGTAAGTTGAAGAAGCACAGTTTTTCCAGATGTATGCACGTGCCGCCTGAGTGTAGAACAGGGATCACCCAGGATTCTCTTGTATAAGTCTGATAACTTCATCAGGTCATGTTCATTTGGAGCCCCCGACACACATCAGACTCAAGCGAACACCTTTCACCATTTCACTCGTTGTCTTTGAGGCATTGTTTTTTGCACTGGTTGTCATTGCTCCGTGTGGGAAAAGCTGCATGTTGGAGACACGTCACGCACACAAATCAAAGAACATACCCTCCTGCTACTCTCGTCCTTCCGAGAGATAGCAACGCAACGCAATGTATTGCCTCACCCAGAGGTAGATCAAGGAAGCAACTGAGCCCCTTGACATCAAAAACTTGCCATCTGGCATGGGGCAGGAAATTCCTCCATGTCACATGAAACAGTGAAAACCTCGTTCCTTTGCTTACTCCTTGCCTTGCAACGTCCTTTGTGTCATTTTCTGTACGACAAAGATTGTAGTTCTCGAAGCCACATATGTGCACCCAGTTGTTTATGAAGGACCCTGCGAATCGCAATTCAAGCACGTTTGGTGGTTCTTGAATACACTCGTCCATTTGTTTTGGTCATTTGTTCAAGATCCACCAAACATGCTGGAAGAAACTTCCTGAACTCCAGATCTAGTCTTGACTATCCACCTTTTGTATGCAGTCTCGACAGCTATGCTGTCTCAACAGCCTTCAAAGGGTGGATTCTCTTGACGAGAGGCGTTCAGGAACCTGTACAACGAAAATGCTGTGGTTGGAACGCAGTCAGTGTCAGAGGAACCAGTGAGGAGCAACAAACGCCTTGCAAATGTTCACTTTTTGTGTCAACAACGCCCCACTTTTTGGGTTTTCCTCAGTATGCAGCTCAAAATCTTGTCTAGCACGTGCATGTGTTCTTCCATTCCAGCTGTGTCCCAGACCTTCTGTCAACTGAACCAGAACTGCAACCAGGTCGCAAATGCAGACGGCTGCAACGACGCGGAAAGGGCCTGTGTGTGTCGATTTGGGTGGACGTGGACTGGACAATTTTGTCAACAAACAGGTAAGTTGGGAACCTGTTGTAACTCTGTGTGTGTGTGTGTGTGTGTGTGTGTACGTGTGTGTATGTGTGTGTGTCTGTGTCTGTGTGTCTGTGTCTGTGTCTGTGTCTGTGTCTCGGTGCTTGTGTTGTGTAGTGCAGTGTGGTGTTGTGTAGTGTGGTTTGCGGATTTGAGAAACACGCAACAAGAAAACCCTCAGCATGCACCAGTTACAAACAACACGACACTTTTCCTGTAGGAATTCAAAGCTCATAATGGAGTTTGTGTGTGTGTGTGTGTGTGTGTGTGTGTGTGTGTGTGTGTGTGCGTGCATGTGCGTGTGTGTGTGTGTGTCAGGAGGACGACAGAATGATGGTTGAATCGCAGCGATCACCATTTATCTCGTGTTTCAGCCTGGTTCCGTGAAGTACGACATGGACAGGGACAGTTGATTGTCTCCCCTTTTTGCTGTGCTGGCCTATGAGCAGGAGAATGATGCACTCTCGTCTCCTAAGAGTACCACAAAGTGCACAAAATCTCAGGTTTTCTTTGGGTCACACTGAATCCCTGACACTTTGTAACTGCAGGTACGAGTGGGCAGTCTCAATTCTGCATTGACAACACCAACTGCCAGTCAGTCCGCAACAGCAACGGCTGCAGCGGTAACCAGTGTTCCTGCACCGGAGGTTTCACAGGGCAGTTTTGTAGAACACGTGAGTATATTGACTGGATGACGCGTGGAGCAGTCTGGCTCTTTGTTGATTTTGGAAGGCTGGAGTTCAATGATGAGAAGATTCTGTCGGCGTGTGTTGGAGTAGAAGATTTGTACGTGATGTAGTTTGAGCCTGACAAGTTTTGTACCACAGAAGCCTTCCTTGGACTCCTGCATTAATTTTTGGAAGTGAAGTGAACAGAATACTCATCCATCGGTCACTGCCTTGTCCCAGCAACTCTTGCAACATGTTCGCCGAAATATCCCCAGATATTCTCCTTGGAACACTCAAATTTATGCGACAACCGTCCAGTATCAGAGTCTAATTAATTTAATCTTGTGCCATTTTGTGTCTGTGATTCTTTGTCAACGCCCCACCCCAAATGCAGCGCCTTCAGAGGAAAACTTGACAACTGCAGCACCATGTCCTTGCATAAATGGGGAATGTGTGGCAGCTGAAGGGGATGTGGTGTGTGTTTGCTCCCCTGGGTGGACAGGCCCGCTCTGTGACACAAGTGAGTCGGACTGGGTGCTTGAAACGAACAGATCGGGTTCCTTTACCTCAGTTCTGTTGTGATTGAAACAATGATTGGTTTTTTAATCCCCCTGCTGAATTGTATCTGTACTTTTGTTCTTCTTTTCAATGACATTTTCTGGATGAATTATTGTTGTGGTTGTGTGTCGTTTTGCAAACCGTGTGTTCTGTTGATTTTGGACGTTTCTGCATGTCTGGCGTTCAAACCTGATCTTTCTTTCAATCTGCAATGGATATTTTGTGGGCTGTTTTTTGCTCGGAAGTTTGTTTCGAGGGTTTGATTGAGTAGTAACAGTAGTTATCAAAGTGGCTTTCGTGCTTTCCTTGTCATAAATTGTCAATAGCCTGTGTCTTGGTGTGTTCACGCAAAATTCTCGTGCGCTCGTAGATTGTCAGCAAGTCCATTTCTTGCTCTCTACCCCACAGAAAATAAGATCACAATGTCGTGTCGGCCCAACCATCCACTCAAGTTCACAGCAATGAGGAATTTGTAAAACTGTATACTGTAAGATCAAAAAGTTCTCGCTTCATTTGAGTGCTTTTCAGTTGTTCAGGAGATTTTTCCACGTTGTTCTGGTCAGATGAAAGCAAAAGTCAGGATGTGTTGTTCTGTTGTGACCCTACTGTTCCACCTTCGCAGCTCCTGTGGTGACCGAATTCCGCTGCGATCTGCGACAACCCGAATGCCAGAACGGAGGAACCTGCAGGTAGGTCGCGAGAGTACCGAGAACTAGTCACAAAGAACCAACATGAATGCAGATGTGCGAGAAAGAGATGACCAGTTCGAGTTTGCGAGGCAATGTAGAACCTGCTTCTCTCTCAGGTGGGACAACACGCGAACCTGGTGTGAGTGTCCGCCACAATTCATCAACCAGCCCGACTGTGCAGGTCAGTGCAACGTTTTCTTTGTGGTGCGGACAGGTTTGTTGGTCCTGAAACGAGACGAAACATCGTGACTGGAAGTGTGAAACTCTGACTGTTATTGTCTTTCAGGAGCTGCGGTGTTCTGCAGCCCTGGGAAATGCCAGAATGGAGGACAGTGCGTTGAGCAAGAGCAGCGCTGCATATGCCAAACAGGATTCGCCGGCACCGTGTGTCAAATCAGTGAGCAAGGACAAAATTTCTTGTTCTGAGCATTCAAAGGTTTCCTCTCCAAATTTGTGTGACGCACAGCAAGTTGTTTGTTTCCTGTACAGGAGTTGGCGAACCGTGCTTGGGTTCATTCTGCAACAACCAGGGCACCTGTACCTTCAACTCCGTTGGCCAGGAGACTTGTTCTTGCTTCCCGGGTTTCGCTGGTACCAGATGTGAAGTTCGAAGTAAGTTCCTGTGCTGTTGTTCTGCTTGAAAGTGTGTGCACTGGGTTGTCTTGCGCAAAACAGTGGCGGGGTGGGAAGGAACACACAGTTTATGACTTTGAACAAACGTCTGCCCTGCTTTGGGCGCAGTTGTGGTGATTTTGAGGAAATACGCTTGTGGTGCGTCCTGGTGTTGTGTTGTTCGTGGGACGAGACATACAGCCGCCATTTTTCTTCAGGTGTGGACCCATGTAACCCAAATCCCTGCAACAACGGGGGTGAATGCATCAAGATTGGAGACATCAACTTTGTCTGTGAATGCCAAGACGAGTTCGTGGGCGATCTATGCGAGATCAGTGAGTTGATACACCTGTCTCTCTGCTGACATTACTCGTAAACCACAAAAAGTGTTGCCACCGTTGGCGTCATGTGTGTCACACAAGGTTCTCTGACAGACGTGTGCTTGACTTGGCTCCCAAAAATGTGAGTACACTCGGAGGTTACATGTGGTTGTATTTGAATAGGAAACTGGTGCCAGGACGAGTTTTGTTCCAACAATGGAAACTGCTTCAATGAGCAGTTCAACTTCCGCTGCGATTGTTTCGACGGCTTCGCCGGCAACAGATGCCAGGAGCGTAAGTGCAGACTTTCCTCTGTGTCACAGCGTCATATATCTGACTGAACTGAGAAACGTTTTTCCTGTGGCATTGCACACTGGACTTGTGTGACTCTGACAGGTGACTTCTGCCAAGACCGCGCGTGCAACAACCGGGGCCAGTGTGTCAACACGGCCAGTGGTCCAACGTGTCAATGCAACACTGGGTTCAAAGGAGAAAACTGCCAATTCGGTATTGTATTCACGAAATGTTTCTTCTGATTTTCGTGAGTTTGACACCAGAGTCAAAATCACGACAGATTCACTGGTCACCTACATCAAGCTTTTTCAGCAAAGCAAACAGCTGAGAAGGACTCGTGCACTCGCGAAAACACTTTCCACTTGGATCCAGCGTAGTCGTGTGCCCCTTTTCTCTCAAACAATCCAAGATTAATAACTTGGAAACAATAATGTGTCAAGGCCAAAGGAATTTTTCGCGTTTGGCTTTTGAATGGTCGAGTTTGAATTTGGAAGGTTGGGGTGAACACTCACTACAAATACGTCACGTGTCGCTTGTTGCAGAGGACCCGTGCAACCCGAACCCGTGCGGCTTCCTCAACAACGACCAGAACCCAGCCAACGACGGCGTCTGCTTCGAGGACTTCGTCTCAGGGCGCTCCGGCTTCGTCTGTGACTGTCCAGCGGAGTACGGCAACTACAACTGCGAAGCATGTGAGTGACTCTGCGAGGTCTTGTGAACGCGTGAAGACGGATCTTTAGATGTTCAGACCAAGAGGGTGGTGCTGTTGCAGTGCCATTGGGTACCAATTGGTGCCATGAAACTGAAAATAACCACTGAATTGCACGACCCGCCCACTTCTTGTTTTCCAGTCCTTGGTCAGAACGATCCCTGCCTGAACGACGAGAGGCAGCCGCTGTGTCAGAACGGAGGAATCTGTCGGTCGTGGTACAACCGGGATAATGAAGGCCGTCCTGGCGTCAGCCCGTACTGGTACACCTGCTTCTGCCTCGCCGGATGGTCAGGAAACACCTGCGAGACTGGTAAGTGCAAATATGCGACAGTTCCAAGGATCGAGAACGACGGTTGAGTGCTTTCGCCTCTGTGTGTGTGTGTGTGTGTGTGTGTGTGTGTTGTCCCGTGTTTGTATTCGCTCTCTCTTCTCTTCTCTTTCGTCTGTTCTCTTCTCTTCTTTCTTCTCTCTCTCCTCTCTCTCTCTCTCTCTCTCTCTCTCTCTCTCTCTCCTCCCTCTCTGACGCACACACAAACACACACTCTCAAAGAAACAAACATTGTGATCAACAAACTTGAACTGGCAGCGAATGCACACCACATTGTACAAGATGTCGTTTGATAGCAACTGTTGCGCGCATGTGAGTGTCGTGCGCGTTTCCTGAAACGTACGAGAACAGAGAAACCATTTGAAGCAAACGAGGAAACTCACCACAGCGATCGTTATGGGTAACGGCTAAGGGTTTCTTTACACATCGTATTCCTGTTTGGCATTTTCTTCGTGCAGGTGTGGACCCATGTGCGAATGGGAGCCCGTGCGGTCCTGACGGCAGCTGTATCGGCACGGCCGACCCGCACACAGGCGAAGCCTTCACCTGCATCTGCAACCCGGGCTTCCGCGGACCGCGCTGCCTGGAGCGTGAGTACAGGTCTCGGAGCCCGCAGTTTCCACCGAGTTGTCCGTGTGACGCGGCCTGATCACATGTGGATGGCAGTGGAAACACAGAACAGCCATGTGATTGGGGCACGCCACAAGGAGCAAAGCTGAACACGCTTTTTCTGCCCATTCTCCTGCCTCGGGCGACACTTTGTTTGTGCTCTCTGGTTTAGCAAATGAAGAGCTGTCATTCCTGTGATGTTTGGTTCGTCGTTTTTGAAAGTAGCACTTCAAAGACGATGTCTGGGCAAACAGAAAGAAGTTCCGTTTCACATTTGTTTCTGAGGAAAAGACTCGCTTCACTTCTTTTCTGGTTATCAGCCGCGAAGCCAGGTGACATTGCTTTTGCCCTGTATCTGGCTGGCGAACTGGCCATTTCCGAGTGCAACCCCGCCCCGCGAGAAAAATCTTTAAACTTTGTCCTTTTCCTGGATTTCTGAAAAATTGATTTGGTCAATTTTTTAAGATTTCCAAGTTTGTAAACTCAAAGTTTCTGCGTGAACCTCTTCGCCCTGTATACAATTTGTGGGGGGCGGGGGGATTTTGCCAGTGTTCTAAATTTCCAAATTTCCAGCTTTCCAGATTTCTGAATACCCCCTCCGCCTGTGCAGAAATATCTGGAGACTGTCCATTTTTCTGGATTTCCGAGTTGCCGAATGAAAGCTGGCTCGCGGCTGATTTTCAACTTGAAAAACAGATCCAATGTTTCTTGGTGAACGGGAACATTGTTTCGAACTTTGTTGCCAGACATGGTTCTGTCGGACAAAGTTTCTGTGACAGTTGGTTCAAATTCAGCCCGTAATTTCGCAGCTAAATTCAAGAGGGCAATGCGGCAAAGAACACACGATGTTTGAACTTGCTCGAAGACTTCGTGCCATTTCGGCGTGGGTTCAAGCGCAGCTGCATGCAAGTGGCGTGTGCACAGTCAGAGACTTGGGCACACACTTGTGCTTGGTTTGATCAAGTCAACTCGCACTACGCCTGTGTCTGTGATCCTCCTCGCCTTTTGACCCTCACCTGCCCCGCCCCTTCTGCAGGCGACTTCTGCACTCCGAACCCGTGCGCTGCCGGCTCCACCTGCGTCACCGGGGACACGTTTTCCTTCTGCATCTGTCCTCCCGGCCGCACAGGAGAAACCTGCGACGAGAGTACGTATGAAAAGGAAAAATGATGTGTTTGTGATATTTCTGAACACAATGAGAGTTGTTCAGAAATTCAAACAAGAAATCATCCTTGTTGTGCTCAAACTCTGTGCGGCTTTATATTGCTGTTGGTCACAAAAGAATACTGGGTGGACTTCGTCCTCAGGTAGTTGACAAGGCAGAATCACGACAAAACCAAACTGACGATGAATATAAAGTTTCTGTCCCCATTGCAGTCGCGGGAGATGGCTGCACGAGAACGACGTGCGAAAACGGTGGTATCTGCAGGATCTTCCAAGGTCAGGTGCTGTGTGACTGCCCTGACGCATGGACTGGCACGGACTGCAGTATCCGTGAGTAGATCTTCTCCGCCAGTCAACCCCAGACTTCATGGTCGCATTCTTGAGCCCAAGCCGTTTACTCGGTGGTGAATTTGGTGAACCCATGCAACGGACCTGGCGCTTTCTGAGTGGTCAGAAGTTGCCAAAAAAGTAGAAAGACCCCCGAACAATCTTGTGAACCTGGCAGACAACCAGTGTTGTTCGTGTGCAATCTTCTCATCCAAAAAATTATTTGTCAGAAAATGACTGTTTTCTGGCAGATAAAGAGTGAGATTGTGCTGAACCTTCGGTTTGTTTTCTCTCGCTCCTCTGTCCTTCCCCCGCATCGCCCTCAGTGAAACAGGATCTGTTCACAACGGAACTCCCGAGTGGGCCCTGCTATCCGAACCCGTGCCGTCACGACGGAATCTGTACGGTGCTCCCCGGCTCCACATTCGACTGCATGTGCGAGCACGGCTACAGCGGCACGGTGTGTGAGCAGCCCCCCGCCCCCTGCAGAAACTTCCCGTGCGTCAACGGAGGAACCTGCAGACCCATGAGAGGCAGCAATACCTACACCTGCAGTTGCATACCCAACTTCTATGGGGACCGGTGTCAGTTCGGTGGTAAGGGCCAATGTCAGAGCTGAAAATCATTTTGACTGCTTGGATTCCTTCAAAACACCGTCCCACCACAGTTGGTGTAAGATGTGTGTTTTTTTGGCAAGGAGTGCCTCATTTGCCTGGCATGAGATGTGTCCCGAAAAGCGGTCACATTTGACGACACAACGAGTGTGGCTTCAACACCTGCATGAGACTCAACGCAACCACAAGTCTGTTGTACCATTCAATGAAACACTCTGTTGGACAGAAGCGACTTTCTTCCTTTGAGCTGGACCTTTTGTGTCCACACCTGACACATCACCTCTCTTCCGACGCAGTTTGATCGGCGCGTCGTTCTTGTAGCGAAGCATGTCAGATCAAGATCCTTTTCGCCCCTTGAACGAGATGCTGTTGAAAGAAGACAGGGTCTCAATCTCTCACTTGCAGCATGTGCAGTCGTCCAGATCCTGCTTGCAAGCAATGTTCCTTTTTGCCGCTTTTGTGCTTTCCTTTTTTCTCGCTTTAAGTGTGGAAGTTGAGGGAAATGTACAGTGTTTGAAGACGAGACTGAACCACATCGTGGATGTTTTTCAGCTCCCAGAAGTCACGAACGACGAATTTCTTGCATAGATCTGGAAGAAAAATCACACACTGCATTAATCTATTGAAATCGCTTTCACCTTTTTTTTCACCAGTGTGAATTCACAGCTGCACGTCTGATTTGCCTCACACTTTGCAGCTGTAGTGGCGGAGTGCGCCGTGGACTTGTGTCTGAACAACGGAAAGTGCCGTGTCCGCAACAACGTGGCCGTCTGCGACTGTCTGCCAGGGTGGTCCGGCAACATATGCCAGATACGCGGTAAGCTCCACGCCCTGAGACGCTCTTTTTCTGTCTGTAAGTTTTGAGCCAAGCACAATTGTAAGTGGAGAAGAACATCACGGGTGTAATCAGAGTTGTAAGTGCCCAGGAACATGTTTTCGACCCTCGCTCCAGCGAATCCAAGAATCGCCGGGTTGTGCCAAAAGGGGGCTGAGATTTTTGTTGCATTGAGGGCCAGCGCCCTTTCTTCTTGGATCAGCTGGAGCCTTGAATCGGGTTCACTTGAGCGTTATAAAAACAGAAGAGTTTTGATGTAAATATTTCACAGAAGCAAAATTATCTCACTTGTCTTCACCTGAGAGCTCACAGCGAAAGTTTTCATCTCAATATTCTAGTCAGAACCCTTTCTGAGTTGCACGTCACACTTGCTCCTGAATAGATACCTGTACATACTTATGTTTCCCTTGTGACACTTTTCTTGTGTGCGTGAACTTATCAACCAAGGAAAACCAAACCTCGTGTCTAATTTCAGGAATGTTTCTAATTGTGCGGCAGATAAAAAATCTGTTGATGTGTTGCAACCAACCTCACTGACCACGGCCGCGGTGGGCACGCACAGAAGGTTGTAACAGCAGAATCACAGCTGCTGCAGCGAATAGTGTTTTGTGGTGCACATTGAAGGAACCCCGGCTCCGGAGGAGAAGCCCTGCGATTCGAACCCGTGTCAGAACGATGCGACGAGATGCAGAAATATTGACGACAACAACGATTTCTCTTGTGTCTGCGCCTATCCATGGGAGGGGAAAACATGCACTGGTACACTCCCCGTCCAACAGGAGCAAACCCGTTTTTGCTCGACATGTTTTGTTTTCAAATAGCGCTTTCTGGGGGCGAGGATCTTAGAGCTTTGAAATTACTTCCGTATACCTTCCGGATGTTCTGGGTGGATTGTCGCTCGCATGAGCCTGGAAGGATATGAGGAAAGATGGTGACGGCTGATCAAACTTTGTTTGTGAGCGGAGAAGGTTTCGTGGGAAGTGCTTCGGGTGGATTACAGCAAAAGCTGGTGCGCAGGTGGATGGACTCTTCTTCACAAGAGACGTTTACGTGTCATGGCCAGAAGGAAGTCTTCATCAAGCATGCAAATAACCTTGATTTGCTCTTCTTACCAATCTACAACTGGATTTGCCTTTCTGAAAATGTGCGCTTTTTTGCTCCTTGCACACACGAAGCGGACTCATTCGTTTTCCCTTCTCACACAAGACCGTGGATGAACCTGACACTTGATGCACCATTGCGTAGATTCAGATTTAGAACCAGTTCCATGTCAAATCCAGAGCATGCAAGCTTTACAGCTGGCATTCAAGTTAGATTTCCATGAAGTTAAGTTGATTCCATTGTGCAAGAATTCCTCGGTAAAATTCTTTCAATTCAAAACTTGCAGAGTCTCTTGTGTCGGTTGTACCAGAAACCACGGAATCTGAGACTGAAGTTGCATCTGGTGTCAAGGTTCATCACACGTCTCCCACTCCCAACATCAGTCCGCCCAGCACCACTGCAGATTGCCTTGAGCCTCCCGCGAGATTTGTTCCTTCTGATCCCACACCCACAACCACAGCCCTGTCCGGCTCTGTTGTCACTCAGACCACAACAACAAAAAGTGCTCCCGAGTCACGACAGAGCACTGCAGATGCTGAAAGCAGCCTTTCCGTCCCTGTCTCCGTAACGAAACCGAAACCGACCAAGGCCAGAACCGAGCCCGTGCCCCTCGAACCTGAAACCACCGAATCGCCCAGTTGGCCCACCACCACCACCACCGTCACACCGAGTGTGGACGCAACAACAGACAGCGCGCACCGCTCCGCTGCCAGTCTCGACTCTCTCATTGCGCTTCTCACGGCTCTCATCTCCTCTGGGACCGAGGGTAGGACTCTCTGCTGCTCTAACTGACCGCTTTCCGCTGAGTACGAGGTCGGCACTTCGTTCTGTGGTCCAGATGGTTGCACCAGATTTTTCTCAGCAGCAAGCTTTGTGAACTCAGTGGAAACTGGTTTCTGCTTCTTCAACAAGGCATGACTGACTCTCAATCGGGATTGACTTTACTTGTGCATTGTTCCTTCTGACAAGTCCAGTGCTTTTGTCACATTGAGCCACAATTTTGTGCAGGAAACTCTTGTGCTGAAACTTGGACGATAAAAGTTTCAATTGTTTCCCGTGTCTGTGGGAGCTATCTAGTTTTGTAGACACTGTCTCAACATTTCGCAACTGGATTCAAAATAATTCTTTCCCACTTGGTGACACACTAGATTCTACTTTTGCCCCGAAAGGCTCGAGTCCCAATATTTTGTCTGGAAAACCTAACTTCAAAATCTTAACGAACATTCTAGAACCTCAACCAAAACACTGACGGGAGGGCAAATCCCTTTTGAAAAGGGTCCAATTGCGAAAAGACACATCTTGGATCTGTTTTCAACGGTTTTTGCGCAGAGAGACGAACGACGTTCCCGACAGTGCGGCCGACGACGAGACCAAGGCCACGCACCACCGAGTCGGGAGAGAACAACGTGAATATTGTCACTGGAGAGGAAAGTGATCTCGCGCTCTCTGAAGGTACGGCACAGAGACCCGGTGACCCGAAGTCACAACAACGATTTTTGACCTTTGTGGGTGGAACCTCAGGTCATCGCTCCTAACACTGCCGTTGCGGGGAAAACTGACATGGGGAAAATAGTTTTTGGATCGTGTCCTTTGTTCCGATTTTTGTTGTCTCCATTCACAAGAACATTATCCCAACACCCATCCAAAAACAGACGAAAATAAGTACCACTTTACCAAGCAGACGCAGGCAAGTTCATGTGGTGCATTGTTCTCCTCAGGAGTGATCGTCGCGATCGTGATCGCCGGCCTCGCTCTGCTCGTCGGACTGATTCGCCTCATCGTCTACTGCTGCCAGCGCGGACGCGGGTAACGCAAACACGCTTTTCTCATGCAAAAAAGAACCAATCAGAGGCACGATAGGAATCCCAACGGGTAGAACCCGCAGAGTCTGTTTTTGAAGAGTAGAACTCAGTTTGGTTGGAAGTAGCGAATGTGACACATCTACCTTTTTCAAATGTAGTTTGAACCAGAAGTAAACTTGTCCCGAGTTCCAACTCAACGTGCAAAACTCATAGACAGACCTCCTGCACATCCACAAAATCGTTTGACTGTTCGTGGGTCGCGACAATTTGAGTTTCAGGTGACCTTGTTCTGCGTTTTTCAATACCAAGCCAATGAAGTGTCTGGAATTTGCTTCCTAACAGGGTGACAGTCACAAAGCTGTCTTCCATAATTCTCCGGTGCATTTTTCCCGCAAAACAAAGATCGCAGTGAAAGCAGTCTTTAATCATGCACATTTGGCTTTCCATGTGTTCAAAAAACTGTGTTTTCACTTTTGTTTAGGAAACGATAAACAACCAGTGAGTGCGTAAATTATCCTGACCTAAACCCTAAACAAGGGCAAATTCATGTACAGATCTGTCTGCTTGGTCTTCCCTTTGAAAAGCCATGGAAAAATCTTATCTCAGCACAATCTTCATCTTACAAGTGCAAGACAAAGTGCATACTGCATAACTCAACTGACGCCTCTTCTGTGTAGTGCAGGCCTTGGTTGCCCGAGGTCCTTTCTTAGTCAAAGTAACACTGGAAAATTGCTTCTTTCGTCCTGTGTTGGATCGAAAGAAACAATGTCCAATGGCACGCTGTTGTGCAAATCTGTGCAGCACGACACACATGCCAGGAAAACCACAGAAGTCGGCTGTGGTTGTGAAGTGTCTCTGGCGCTCTAACTTGTTCAGGCGCAAGAAGTTTAGTCCCCTTACCCACGTCTCTTGGACGATTGTTCTGCGCAATGGCCAGATTTTTAATCAGACTGAACTCCTTTGTTCACCTCGGAGCACATTTTCTAATCTGGCCATTTCTTTGTTCCCGCAGGAAATTTGAAACCTGAACTTGGATGCTCCTTGGAAAAAAACTCATTGTTGAATTCAAACAATCGCTCATCAAATTGTTGGGCAAAGCTGTTGAAAAAGACACCGCAGTCGTGTACCGTTCTCTCCCACACTTCAATACTCAGATATTAAATTTTCAAAGCGTCTTAATTGCATCGAGGGAGGAAAAATAATAGGACACAAAGTGAGTACAGTAGGTTTTTACTTGAAAACTGCCAGAACTTCCAGATAAATGCTTTCACCAAAAACTACAGTGCCGGTGCATTCAAAGGAAGTCACGTCCAGTTCTTGGGATTCCCAACCCACTCTTTCAACAGCACAGTGCATTTCAGTGCTTTTAGAAACCTCATCATTTTCTTCGTCAGTCTGCAACCTGAACCACAGCCTTTACACTGCGTCTTGGATCTCTTTGGCGACCTTTTGTGACGTACAAAAGCCAAAGTCCCTTCTTTTCCTCATTCGTGGGATTGTCTGTCGCTAAATATGAAATTTACTTGTTGTTTGATTTCTTGTGGCGATAACTCTTGATGCTTACAACACCAAACACAAGGGCAAACCTCACAAGAAAAAAGTTGTGTTCATCCATTTTGATCAGTTCTTCGTGTTTCTTTGATTTCCAAGCTCTGTAGATTGAGTGTCATCCCTACACGCTTGCTGCAATGTCTTCCACTGCATGCTCCTAAGGGTTCCATTTTTGTGAAATGTTGAATTTGACAGAAATTAATGATTGAGGTGCAACACAAAAACTCAGAATTTGGTGATTATTTGTTCTGTTCAAGTTGGTGGCCAGCCAGAGAGACCAAGTCAGCATGTTTTCTTATTTTCAGACGAAGAAGCCACTACAACAGCAACACAGCACAAGAATTTAACCACGCCTACGAGAACGACGCCGTCGACGCCAAGCGGTCGTCGGAGCCGCCCGCGCCGCCCCCGCCGCCCCCAGCCGCCGCTCCGCAATACTCCGCCGTCAACGGCAACCGAAACTCGGCGGCGTCAGGGAAGAGCGACCGGTACTCGAACCCGCGCCACAGCGACAACCGCTCCGACAACAGCGTCACCTTCGCGTATTGAAATCTCAGAAAGTTTCTTCTCGGTGAGAAGTTGCAACAGCGTGTGAAGTTCTTCAGGAAACAAACCAAATGCAACTTGATACCGAGTCCAGGACATGTCTGCATGTTGCGTAGTCTTTCAATCAGAACATTTTCGAATGAGTTTCTTTGAAAGTTGCGCCCGTTCAATGTCTGGAAAGATAATGCTGGATCATGTCCGTGTCTTTCAAATTTTTGTCTCATTTCCCCACAGAAGCCTTTGGATGATGCCTTAATTTTCGAGATGAAACATTTGCAAAAGCATTTCTGGCTCTCAAGGTTGTCTTCTGTGCTTTGTTGATGTATTGTTGTTGAACGGCACTGTTGGTGGCATCCCGTGTCTCTCGCCAGCAGCGCAAACATGACAAGCTGGATTTTGTCATTCTGGTTGCAGGCGAACTCGAAGATTTCCCACGTGGGTTGTGAAACACCCTTTTGAGAAATGAGATTTTCACTCTACACCAAAACGGGCCTGGAAGAAATTCACTCTTTTTTGCAGCCACCAGATCAGAGAATCTAACCTGCGTTTTGTACTCGTACGATAGGACTCTAGATGTTTGGAGTTGAAGTGGACTGGGTTGTAAATTCGATGTCAATGGAATTGTATTCTTACACATTGCCTTGTGCATATATATTTGTGATGTTTCAACACCAAAAATTGCTTGCAGAGTTTCATTTTGCAGTTTTGGCTGACAGAAAAATGTTTGTAGGAAAATGATGTGCGCAGTTTGTGGGGGAAACGAGATCTCGTGTGATCGTCCAGATATGTGTGTGTGTGTGTGTGTGTGTGTGTGTGTGTGTGTGTGTGTGTGTGTGTGTATGCGTGTGTGCGGCGTGTGTGTGTGTGGTCGGACATGTGTGTTGCTTTGTGAATTTGTTATTTGAAAGCACAACAGTGAACATTTTGCGAGTGTCTGCTAAGAAACAGTCTGTGGACTTGGAAGAGTACACAAATAACTAACCGTGAAATCAAATGAATGAATATTTTGTGATTGTTGTACATACTTTGCTGGATAAAACAGTGTGGTGCAATTTCCTTGGAATGTGGAAGTCTTTCCTGTTGCTTGTGCAACGTTTGTCACGTCTAGATCGGTTTTAGTGATTACACACTCCAAAGTTTCATTGTTACTTGTGATCAGATGGGGTTGTCCCTGCGCACTTGTGCTTACTTCTCCCCTCGGGGGTAACTGTGAAAGGGTTTTGCCGGATTGTAGCCATGCAGGGGTTGATTCTCCTCACATCAGATGCAAAAGGTGGCCACTAATTTCCACTGATGACATGTGTTTCGTAGAAGGCAAAATTTTTAATTGACTGAAATTTTGTGTTGATCTGTCTGTACCACTTCTGATGCAATATGTCGACCTTACGAAGTACGATTTCAATAAATTATTGAAAAGATACCTTCTTCGTCGTTTCACGTGAGTGGTCAACCAATGGAGACAGGGACAGGATGGCGTTTAGTCATCTATGGCAGAAAACATGCTTGTGTTTTTGTACGTTCGAAAGTTACAAACCTGTACGAGCATACCTGACGGGCTCAAGTTCCAAGGATCAAACCTTCCAAATCTGGATCCAACAGCAATGGAAGTTTTTTGTTTGTGACATCACCAATGAGACTCCAATGGCAATCTGCGCGGAAGCTTGTGAAGAACTCACCAGTTGGACTGGGCTGTTTCTGACAGTCCCGGCTGACGTGGGAAACCTTTTTGTGTCGGATGCTTTTGACTGTTGGGCAACGGAAATCCTGAAATTTGTATGCGACTCGAAATGCAGCCAAATAGAGATCCAACCGGCACACACGTTATTATGCACAAAACACCCTTTGACTGGCATACACTGCATGTGTTGGCCCTTTGAAACACTTCATCTGGGCGGAGAAGTTTCAGAAATTTGTCCATGCCCCCCAGAAAATACTAAATGAGGATGGGATTGCTCAGAAGTGTGACAAGCTCTCAGAGGTACAGTATCTTGATTTGCTGACAAGGGGGCTACAAAACAGGCAGGCTGATGTTGTCATTCACAATTGGGGCTACTTTTAAGACAGAAAATTCTTTTGACCAACTGCTCTCAAGTGGGAAGGAAATGATTCCAACGATGTGAAAGAACGGACGTGCAAGTTGCCGAAAAAGCATTGGATCACCGCCCTTCTACACACTTGAGAAACTGGGAAGTTCTGCATTTCTCTATTTGCGAAACAGTGTTTTCAATCCCTGCGAAGCCGACTCCATTACCAAATGCAAAAGAGGCTTTTCCCAAGTACAAGTTGTCGTAAAACAGCTTTACTTTGGCATTGGAAGGCGTGTGTGGTGGTGCCGGTTGCTCCGAAGCTGCCAGTGATATTGTGAGTTTGTGTGTCCCTGCGATGGGAATCAGTGCAGAAATCCGTTCTTTGTCTTTGAGCCATGATGCTTGATTCTTGACCTCGACTCTCCTTCACCTTCTTGTGGGAAAGAATCCTGACTGTGCTGGAAGAGACGTGACTGGACGAAAGCTTCTCAGCAATTGAGGTATATTCTGTTGCATTTTTTCATTGATTCAATTGATTTTTGTGGATTTGTGGTTGTACGAGCAAAATCAAAACGAAAATATTCAGTTCCACGCGGTAGTGCGGTATTCAAGACAACGCGTACGTTGAAACAAGAGAAATGCACGTGCCTTGATCAAGTATCAAGACATAAAGCTAGGTACAAAGATGCCCCTTTTCCAGGTTGATTCTTCTATTTGATATCTCTGAGAAAGGACAGACTTCCGGCAATAGCCAACTGACCACAAGGTTTCCAAGCTGAGCAGTCATTTCAAAGTTCTGCTTTTCAAAAGCAGGAGGCCAGGTTCCCAGGGAAGATCGGAGGAAGTCTGAGATGATCAACCCGAAGCAAACTTCTGTGCGATATACTCGCACTTGTGATCCACACTCGGACATTGTTTTCTCTTTCACCTCCTGTTGGCACACACGAGGACAACCAAGGCACAAACGACGAGTATGTGGTCGTTGTGACCCAATCATCCGACTGAAAGAAAACAAATAAAGCAAAACGTAAAGCAGCAGCTGAAGTCCCCTGGTGGCCTTGAGTAAAAGTTGGGAGTCCTGAGTTCTCCAGGTGCAGAGATGAGGCTCCGACACAAGAGTGAACTGGCAAAGAGACTCATACGAATTGTGAAGTGTGCACGCCAAGAACCAGAAAATGCGCGAGAAGGATAACTGCACGAACAGCGTGCAACCGAACTTAGACGAGGGAACACAAGTGTGCGAGCGTAAAAGAACAAGACGAAGAACTAGAGGGCAGAAGAACAGTGCAGGTTTTGCAGTCGGTCTTTCTGTTTCGTGCTTCAAAACAAACAAAACATCATTGTCTGTGTCACACAGGTCAGAGAAAAGCCCCCCACTATGGGGCAGCGCTAATGAGGGCGGGAAGGCTTCTGATTGGTCTAGAATTCAAAATACAGCCTTCTGATTGGTCAAAAGGCCATTTGCCCCATAGTGGGA